>Ga0206926_1094_pt1 | contig 18441 bp, 17 predicted proteins | sample Alteio_BWOrgHeat_59_FD_152955 | JGI IMG/M metagenome (GOLD analysis project Ga0206926, IMG submission 152955) | Enriched cells from forest soil in Barre Woods Harvard Forest LTER site, Petersham, Massachusetts, United States -... | ecosystem: Environmental > Terrestrial > Soil > Temperate forest >... | reverse complement strand
ACCTCCATGCGCTGGCGAGGAAGCTTACCAGGGATGAAGCGGTCTCGCAGGAGATGGTAAGTGATGCATTCATGAAGGTGTGGGAACGACGGGAAGTATTGATGCGGAGTGAGAGGGATGTCGGCGGTTTCCTCCACATCTGTGTGCGCAATGCCTGTATCGATCATCTCCGGAAACAGGCGCGAAATCCGATGGCCCCGGATGATCCGGGCGATCTGATGGACATCGAGGCCTGGGTAGACCGGCAAAGCATTAGCATCGAGGTGGTTATGGCCCTGCATACCACCGTGAAAAAGCTGACCCCGCGACAGTATGAAGTGATCCGGAAACTGTATCTCGAAGAAAAGCATAAGACGATAGTGGCCGAAGAAATGAAGATCAGTGTGCATACGGTGGAAGTGCATCGTGAACGAGGACTGAAAGCGATGAAAAAAGCCCTGCAAAAAATTAATGTAGAAAACTGGCGGGACCTGTAGGTAGAAAACAAGGTCTTTTCGTGTAGCTACTGTAGACGTTAAACCTTAAATCAATCAAATATGCATGGATCAGAACAAAGACGTATTGCATTGCTGATTGTCAAAGAGCTGAGTGGGAAGATCAATGATCTGGAAAAGAAGGAATTAGAACTGTGGGCTGCCAGTAATCCCGGGAACCGTCAACTGCTGGGCCAGTTTAGTGATGAAGCCTGGCGCACACAGGAAATACTGGGGCTGGAGACCATGGATAAGGAGAAGACCTGGGAGATGATCACCAGCCGGATACCCGGCTGGGATGCTGATCCGGACCTTATACCGGTATCGGCCAGCGTGGAAAGAGAGGAGATATTGTCTGGCCGGGGAGCTTACCCGCGGATGGAATGGAGGATATGGCCGGTGTGGAAGATACGCCCGGAATGGAGCATAGATCTTCGGACAGCCTGGATGAGATGGCGGCAGGTGCGAGTCCCTCTCTGGGTGGTTATGTCCAAGACCGCTGTGATCATTTGCCTGGTGTGTCTCTATTTTTTGCTGAAGGGAAAAACGCATGAGCAACGGATGGCTGCCCGGGAGAATCAAAGTTTTCGGATCAATATATCCCTGCCCGACGGGGAAGAGGTGGATGCTACGGAAATGCCGGTAGGCTGTATCGCACAATGGGCGAACCTCTCCCTCTGGAAGGAAAAGAACGGAGTACTGGCATATCGGAGCCAGGGAGACAGTATCGGAAAGCTGCAATGGGCCCGGGTCACCACCCCGCGGGGCGGATGGTATAATGTGATCCTGCCGGACGGGAGCACCGTAAAGCTCAATGCGGCCTCTTCGCTCAGTGTCTCTACCGCCTACGGCCATGGCGAAAGGAATGTGAAACTGGATGGGGAAGCCTATTTTGAAGTGGCGGCCAGACGCCAGGCGCATTTTACTGTCATGGTGAAAGATATGCTGAAAGTGATAGCCCTTGGAACAGGATTCAATGTGACGGCCTATGCGGATGACCCTTTTGTAAAGACCACGTTGTTACACGGCGCCGTACAGGTGGAAGATGTGCATGATGCTTTTTCGCAGCTGTTGCGGCCGGGTGAACAATATTTACGGTATGAGAACGGAAAAGACTCGCTGCTGCGGAAGGCGGATACTACCAGCACTACAGCCTGGAAGAACGGCGACTTTATCTTCAAAGGCGAACCGTTGACGAATATCATGCGCCAGATCAGCCGCTGGTATGATACACGGATCTCTTACCGGGATACGCCCGTAGTCAACCTGACGATGCGGGGATGTCACCAGGATGAACTGGGCGTCTTATTGAACCGCCTGCAGGCAACCAGGCAAGTTCAATTCATCGTTGATAATAATAACCGGGTTATTGTTGCGCGTCCTGAACCTTAAACCTTTGTACGTTAGACCATCCTTATACAACTTGTCGTACTGATCCAACTGCCCTTATCGACCATTAACCATTAGCCTTTGTCCGGTCTGCGCGGCTACCTGCGTTGATCATCTGCCCATGCTCAGGCTTTTTGCCGGCAGGCCGGACAATCCTATGTTATTCCTTCACGTAAATACGCGACAGTTGTTATGAAATCCTTATTGCTATTCTGCCTGCTGGTGTGTTGGGCGAAGCCTTATCATCCTGCCGGAAAATCCCTGTATCTTGATGATTGTGACCTGGAGACGGCGCTGCGCGCGGTGGAGCGACAGTATGGCTGTTCTTTTACGTATGTGTCACAGGATGTGCAGTATTGTACGCTTCACGTGCACATACGGGACGCCGGTCTGGAGGAGGCCATCGGGACTTGTCTGCGGGGATTGCCGCTGGAGGGCGTGATCACCGATAGTGTAGGTGGGGTACATGTGTCGTTACGGAGGACTGACCTTCACTGATGGAACAAGACTAATCCTCTCCCAGGAACTCACCCAGCTCACGTCTGTCCTTCTTGGTGGGGCGACCGATCTTGCTCTGGCGTTTGCCCGTGTTGAAGCTGGCGGCCTGGAACTGGAGACGCTCTGTCTCTTCGGCGGGGGTGATGTCAATGTAGTAATCGACGGCTTGGCTGTATTGCAGCCGGTGGTCCAGCAGGCCTGTGACCTTGATGCGCCAGCGTTTGGCCTCTGTTTTTACTTCGTATTCGTCGCCGACGCTGACGGTCTTTGAGGCTTTGACGGAATCGCCATTGTATTTGACCTTCCCTTTGCCGCAGGCTTCGGCGGCCTCTGAACGGGTTTTGAACAAACGGATGGACCAGAGGTATTTATCGATGCGGAGCTTCTCTTTTTCGGGCATTACCGGGAATTTTGAACTCCCAAAATTACGGAGAATTTGTATAGGCGCGGGCGGTGTGAAGAAACTGATGGTTTGACTGCGTCCTCCCAACGGAATAACGATTCCTCCTGAATGGATCATCGGCAAATCAGAGATTTGTAACAAAGCTGGTTATGAATGCAATCCGGGATTTCATATGGCATAACAGGAAGAACCGACGTTACCTGTTGAGCGCGTTGGGAGCCAGCGTGGTCCTGCTGACGGTGTTCAAAATATTTTATCCCTACCCTAACCTGGTGCTGGACTCCTATTATTATATTTGGGCGGCAGCTACCCATTCGGATGTCAATGCCTGGCCCATCGGCTATTCCAGATTCCTGCGGCTGGTGGGGCTTTTCACCCATTCTCCCCTTGCCCTCGTTTGTATCCAGTATTTATTCCTGGAGCTGTCGCTGATGATCCTCTTTTTTACGCTGCGGTTCTTTTTCCGGCTGGGCAATCTGACTTCCTCCCTGCTTTTTGTTTTCTTTTTTGTCAACCCGCTGTTGTTGTATACGGGGAATCTCATCATGGCGGACACCCTTTTTAATGGGCTTAGCATCCTCTGGATCACGCAATTGTTGTGGATTATCTACCGGCCAAGACCCTGGATGATTTTTACCCATGCGTTGTTGCTTTTTATCACTTTTACCGTCCGGTATAATGCCTTGTATTATCCTGTTGTAGCAACGCTGGTTTTTTTGTTAAGCCGGCAACGGGTGGGGTGGAAGCTGACGGGGATCCTTTTGCCGCTGATCCTGCTGGGGGCCTTTGTCATACAAACGAATAAGCGGATGGAGGCTTACTGCGGGGTAAAACAATTTTCTTCTTTTGGCGGATGGAAGCTGGCCAATGACGCCTTATTCGCCTATGCGCATGTACCGCCGGGTGCGCTGGATACCGTGCCTGTCAAATTCCGGATGCTGGATAAGTATGTGCGGACATATTTCAGGCTTTCGCATGATCCGGCGGATCTGGGGGATGAAGATCAGCACCATGGCAGTCCCTATATGTTCGGAGAGACTTCGCCGTTGACAGCGTATATGTTCAGGCTGTACGGAGTGGACAGCAGTAGTATCCTGGTTTTTAAGAAATGGTCGAAGCTGGGACCTTTTTATACAGCGTACGGGTCTTACCTGGTAAAGAAATATCCCTTGTATTTTGTCCGGTGGTTTGTGTGGCCGAACCTACAACGGTATGCCATGCCTCCCCGCGAGATCTATCTGACCTATACGCCTTTCGTTCTCCGGCCTGATGATCTGGCGCCTTATGCTGTTAGCTGGTTTGGATTGAAGACGTTGATGGTTAAGTTTGCTTATATTAAATTCAGGTGGGCGATCCTTTCTCCTTATCCGATCCTTTTCGGTCTCATTCATTTGTGCTTTATCCTGAGCTTTGTTGGATTCCTGCTGAATAAAGGCTGGTCACGGATGGGGCGGCCACTCAATTATTGTTTGCTGGCGATGGCATTTTTGTGGCTATGTGATTTTGGTTTTAGCCTTTTTGCTGCTGCGGTGGTCATACGGTATCAAATATTTATGGTGTTCCTGGAATTCTCCTTCTCTTTGTTCTTCCTGGAATATATCTATCGCAATGCGGACAAGCCGTTGCCGGGCAAACCACCGGGGAAGGTGAGCAGCGTTGTCTAATCTGCGAAATATTTATGAAAATAAGGGATGGTCTCGATGCCTTTGTAGAAATTAGCCAGATCAAACTTCTCATTGGGAGAATGGAGGTTGTCACTGTCCAGTCCAAAGCCCATAAAGACGATCTTAATGCCCAGCACCTGTTCAAAGATGGCGCAGATGGGGATACTGCCGCCACCCCGCATGGGTATGGGATCTTTTCCAAAAGTAGCTTGTATGGCCTTTGCTGCAGACTGATAGGCTTTTGAATCAATAGGGGTCATATAGGGCTCACCTCCATGGTGCTCTTCGGCCTTTACCGTGACGCCGGGAGGGGCTATCTGTTTGAAATAGTTCAGGAGTTTTTCTGTGATCTTTTTGGAAGATTGGTTCGGGACGAGACGGGCGGAGATCTTGGCGGATGCCTTCGAGGGCAGCACGGTCTTGGACCCTTCTCCCGTATAGCCACCCCAGATGCCATTCAGTTCCAGCGTAGGACGGATACCGGTGCGTTCGTTGGTGCTATAGCCTTTTTCACCCCAGAGCGCTTTTACACCGAGGTCTTTTTTGTATTCTGCTTCATCAAAGGGGGCTTTTGCGAGTAATGCCCGCTCGTCGGGGCTGACTTCCAGCACATCGTCGTAGAAGCCGGGGATCGTAATATGATTATTTTCATCGTGGCAGGAGGCGATCATCTTTGCGAGGATGGTAATGGGATTTGCAACGGCGCCACCATAGACTCCGCTGTGCAGATCGCGATCAGGACCGGTGACCTCTACCTGTATGTAAGAGAGACCCCGCACGCCGATGTCGATGGATGGCTTGTCCAGCCCAAGCATGGATGTATCGCTGATGAGGATGACGTCGGCCTTGAGCAGGTCCTTATGTGACTTGAGGAAGGTGGCGAGGTTAGGACTGCCGATCTCTTCTTCTCCTTCGATGATGAATTTGACGTTGGTGGGCAGGGTGTTCGTCTGTATTAATGTTTCGAAAGCCTTTACGTGCATATAGAACTGGCCTTTGTCGTCAGCGGAACCGCGGGCGAATATTTTGCCATCCTTTATGACGGGTTCGAAGGGTCCGCTGTGCCAGAGTTCCAGGGGATCCGGGGGTTGTACGTCGTAGTGACCGTATACCAGGACGGTGGGTTTGTTCTTGTCGATGATCTTTTCGCCATAGACGACGGGATGGCCCTCCGTAGGATAGATCTCCGCCTTGTCGACACCCGCTTTTATAAGCGATGCCTTTACGGCTTCTGCGCATTTGTTCATATCCTCCTTGTGCTCGCTGCGGGCGCTGACGGAGGGAATGCGGAGGAGGTCCAGCAATTCGGAGAGGAAGCGGTCTTTATTTTTATCCTGGTATTCTTTCCAAGCGGTCATGTGTAAACATTTTGAGATGACATAAATCCCTTTGCCGGGTATATCGGATGGCAAATATATGGGATTCTTGTCTACTGTCTGGGTAGACGTTCGAAGAGGGGGAAATCCCCCATTTTCGGATTTCTGGTCATGATGGGTCTTTGATCATATGTCTTGCCAATCTTTGTGGCCAGATCTTTAACCAGATCTTCTACTGCATCTTCCAGGTAAGAATCCAGGGAGCTAACAGAGATCTTATTTTTTCTTACAGTAAGGGTATCTTTGTCTATGCCCTCCAGCAGCTGTTTTGTAAAGGCACCGTGCTTCCATTGCGCACATTCGTATGAAGATTGCCCTCCCCTGCAGGATGTAAATACTACCGTGCCTGTCACATTTTTAGTCAATTCGTCGGCTAAATCGCCCATATTGGGGGCATCGTTAGTTGTTGCGAGATTGATGCCGACCTGGTCGATCAGGGCCCCGGACCTGCAGGCATCCAGGAAAAAGACCTTGATACCCTTTGACTGGTTGAGATGGCGGAAAAGCTCATCTGCCGAAAGACAATCATATTCTCTTGTCTGATCAGCCTTATAAGGTAAAAAGAAAAAGGATTTATCTATCGGGACGCCATGACCGGAAATATAGAATATGATCGTATTCCCGGTGCCTGCATTTTCTGAGAGCCTTTGGATCGCATCCTGGATGTTTGCTTTTGTTGCCTTCTCATTCAGTAAGAGGGTTGTATCTACTTTCCTATACAGGAATCCTTCTTGTTTCTTTACGTCACTGGCGAATGCTGTAGCATCTGCAACGGCATAATTCAATTTCAGATCCTTATCATAGGTGTAATCCAGTCCCACGACCAGCACCTGCATTTCGGGAAGGGACTCCGCCTGCTGCTGTGCATCCTTCCAATGAATGGGAATGGGATCAGCCTCGCTTTCTCCATGATCATTTGTTGCTGTGATGGTAAGTGAAAAGTCCCTGTGGGGAATCCGGATCGTCATATGATTAAGTCCATTGTTTACATTGTTGTCGAGATGTACAGGTACGCCATCGATGTTGGCCTGGGCGCTGATGGGCTGCTGACCATTTGCCTCATTGATCTGATAATCGATGGTGAGTACATTGGTGTCTACGGACAATCCTCCACAGGGAGCATTGATGCTGACTGACGGAGGTGTGGCTGACCTGATCCTGACAGCATAATTGGGTGTCCAGGAGGAACTGCCATTATCCGTGCTTGCAATGGCGCTTTCTTCATCTTTTGTGGTCAGGGTGCTATCGACGACGGCGGCATTACGATAAATTTCCCTGAATTTGGATTCGGGGTAAAACAATGGCGCTTTATAGTCTCCCTGGTTGACATTCCACCCCAGCATCCTCTCGGATCCGGGAGCACAATTATAATACCCTTTGGATGTCCAAATAATCCAATGCGTGCCATCTTTATCCGGATAAAAGCTCAACAACTGTTTGCCGTTGTCCATATCATACCACCGGATGGTGCCATCCCCCAATGCGGCTACAGCATAGCGACCATTGCCCGAGGTCTTGACACACCATGCATCGGAAGGAAGCCCTGTGGTCCAGATGTTCTTACCCTGTTTGTCATATTTCAGCAGTTGGTAGCTGGCGCCGACCAGGGCGCAGGATTCATCCCAGGGGATATCGACACTCCAGCACAGCTCATTTGTTTCCAGGGATACAGGAACATCATTAATGCTCAGGCTATTGCGTCCCTGCCAATTACTTACCCGGATGGAGGCGCAATGATCTCTTGGTGTGGGAGCGTCCAACTGTCCTTTTCTCAGACTCTCCTTTTTTATAGAGAAGACCATGCTATCGCCGTTCTCCGGTACGAATCCGATGGCTGAGCCATCCTCATTTACAAAGAGGCGGTGCTTGTCACTGCGTTTGAAATCATTGGCATCATAGGGGACTTGGTAGAGGATCTTTCCATTGCCATCTATCCGGCCCCATTCCGGTTCGTTGCAGCAATAGGCAAAAGTCCCATCTTTCAGGCTGATGATATCGGATACATAAATATTGACGGGATTGTCCAGATAGTCATAACCGCCATTGATGTCTATATGAGTGCCGGCAGTATCGGAGAAGTCCTTTAACAAACGGAGGTAGTAATGCGGAGCGCCATCGATGGTCTTGTCCAATCTTCCCCCGGAGAGGATGGACTTTGAATCCGCGGAAAAATCGGCTTTTGCCAGTCTCCGGTCGCCCAATGCAGCAACGTCTGCAGGAGTGGATATCTCCAGAGTTTGGGCATCTCTGATCTGCAGAGGGGAGTTTGACTGTCCCAGCAGGAGTTTTTTCCCATCGGGAGAGAATGATAAAGAGGTTATAAAGGGCCGTCCTCCGAAAAACCGTGTTGAGCCCACCTGATGAAGCTGACTGTTGAAAAGCCTTAATAGCCCGTCTGTTCCACCCACGGCCAGATCGCCGTTGACATTGAAGGCCAGCCGGTAGACATCGCAGTTAATCCCTGGTAGTTGTGTCAGGGAACCATGCCGGCAATCATAGACCCGTGCGCCCAGTCCTCCACCGAGGCCTAAGGCGATATAGGCACCGTTGTGAGAGAACCGGATGTCATAGGCACAGTCGGCAAAGGGGCCTATTTTGTTGATGATATTGCCTGTCCTTGTATCAAACAGATAGCAATATCCATGGTGGTCCCCGTAAGTGAATCCTATGCGACCGCCTACTACGGCGGTATCACCTGTAGGTGACAGTGCCCCGGCGTAAAGCCGTCCTTCTATGTCTTTATCTGAAATGGGTACCCGCAATATTTTCAGGAGACGGCCAGTGGCTGTATTCCAAATCCTGGCGGTTCGGTCATTGGAGACCGACATAATGAGCTTGCCATCGCCGCTGCAGGATATCCTGTTCACGGTGGCTGCATGGGAGTTCATGTTGACGACCAGGATAGGGGTTTCTTCGACTTGTCCCAGGAGACGGCAGGCGATGACCAGGCAACCCAGGCTCAATAGGGGGCGTAGCAAATGCTTGTACATGGCGTAGGTTTATAGAGAATCCCTGACAAAGTCTTTTCCGAGTGTAACGTCGTTGACTGCCGGGGGCTGCCCTCCCTTATTGATTATAAGGTCTTTGGAGATCAACTTCAGTTTGTAAAAGATGACCAGGGAGTCCTTGAGGGTATAGACCAGGGTAGTGCTGTCGTTGTGTTTTACAGAGATGCCGGCATGATTGAGTCCCAGGATCTTTGCTACGACGCCCTTGCCTGAGATATTGGCATTGCTGGTCTTATCCAGGGTAATATTCACCTGGGGAGAACGCAGGATCTCGGCAATGATATACGTATGGCTTTTGTTTGCAGCATTCGGATCATAAAAATTGAGGTTTCTGATGATGGCGTCCTTGTTGCGCATAAAGGAGTCCGGCAGATCGTTACCGGCCCTTGAATAAGCCGCATCGCCCACATCGAAGTGAGAGACCATATGGGTGGTATCTCCCAGGTTGAGGGAGGAGGAGTCCAATGCGGTGATGTTCAGGAAATTCAAAAGTATGCCTGCGGAAGTGGTCCGGTCGCGGCTTTCCTGCGGCAGTACGGCAGTGGCTGAAGCGGTGCTGACATTGAGGGTATAAATGTGCGTGTATTGCCTGTTACTGACGGAAAAGATATCGCCCACCTTGTCAAGACCGTTGGGTATGGGTTCCATGATCCAATCTTTTGGAATGGGGGCGGTGGAGGAAAGCTTGTTAGAGGGGCCGCAGCCAAGGATGAACAGGCATGCAAGACATAATAAAATTTTGTAATTCATGTGTATGAGGTTTAAGGTATATGCGGGTGAAAATATTTAATTATGCCAGGCTGGCATACCGTGAAAACACCCAATTAATAGTACTTAACAGTAATGTCCGGGGGGAGATGCGGCTGGAATTCGAGGAGGTTTTTTTCTCAGGGTTTTTATCGCCGAAGTATCCGCTGCGTAAATGGAAAGGGTGGGGTCCTTACAAATGACATTGTCGGGGATGGTCCAGGTAGCAATTTTGGTCCAGTGATGTAACAGTGCAGGGAATATAAACTTGTCGAAGCAAATGGCGATCTGGGGTCTGGTCTGCCTATTCAGGCTGTCGAGGAATTCGGGGGTGTAGGCATTATTTTTTTTGCTGCGGGCTACTTTTATATTGGCAAGACCTACGAGATCCAGGTCTCTTGCCTCCGTAAAGAAGGATGGGGCGCCTATGTTGTCGATGGCCGCGGGTCGCCTGTAATAATAGCGATGTAGCAATTGCCCTGCCTGGTATTGCTGCTGGTAGATGTTGACACATGCCTGACCAATGTTTTGAAAAGCATCGATACTACGAAAAGAAAAGAGCAGTAAGAGAAGGAGGACGGGAACGGCGACCTTTTTTAAAGAGGGGCTGGCCGTATTTTGCGAGCAAGGCGCCACCGATGGCCACCGTATTACCGATGAGCCAGGCCAGGTAAAGCCCTGCAAAAGTAAAAGCGGGACCTTCTGATGGCAGGACTATAGGATTTGGAATAAAATAACTCCCTTTGCTGACGGCGATGGCGCCAAATGCGAGGACCGGAACGAGGGATATGAGACCCAGCTTCAGGGCTGCGAGCTCTCTTTTTTTCATTAGCAGCAATATACAGGCTGCTACTACCAGGATGATGCCTTCATAGCGATTGGCCACCAACAGGGCTCCGTAGAGATAGGTCAGCCGGGAGAGCTTTTGTGCGCCGGCCCACTCGTTATAGAAGCGGGTAATAAAGAGAAAAGAAAGTAGCAGCTGGAGGGTATGCTCCATCCCGGCAACAACGATGACGGGCAGGGGAGTAAGGAAAATGACGGCCAGCAGGATGAGCAGCTGTGTAAAAAAGGACAGGGCCTGCCGGGCCAGCCAGCGTTGTACGGCTATCAATAGGGCGGCGCCTGCTGCAATGTTGACGAGGAGGGCGATGACGGGATAAGCGCCAAAGATGAAGAAAACAGCGGCCAGTAATACGGGGTATAAAATGGAGGAGGAGGCGGATGTAAATTCATATTTGGAAATGCCCCAGACCTTTTGAAACGCCAGGTTCTTTGCAATGGCCAGGCGGGTGAAGGCTTCATCCATTGGAAAGCTCAGCGCGCCATTGGTAGACCGGAGAATACGGGATTCCATCAGGATAACGATCAGGCCGAAGACGATGAGGGCTATCCACAGGGCTCCTTTGCCTGCGAACAGTCGTTGGCGTATTGAACGGGGGGGCGCCAGAAGGGCCTGGCCGGAGGACGTCATACAGATAAGGTTTGGTAAACGGGTGGTAAATGTAAAGCGGAGACCCGCAGTAGGATGGCAGGGGGTATGTGTATTTAAATATTTTACTATATTTAGCCGATAGTATCGGATAAAAGCCAATAGAAAATATAACCTGTTTTATGAAAAGATGCGCAGTGATCATCGGGGTCGGTAAATCTGATGGGATGCAGCCATTGAAATCGGCAGTCGATGATGCAGATAAATTTGAGGTTTGGGCAAGAGGGCAGGGTTTTGAGACAACATTGATCACTGATAAAGAGGATAAAGTAACTGTCGGTGAGGTGTTCAAAGCCATCAGCGCGTATACATCGTCGCGCAGTTTTGATCAGATGATCATTTTTTTTTCGGGTCATGGAATGTTGCAAGCCCCGGGGCGGGAAGTCTGGTTTTTATCCGATGCATTAAAGAACTCCAATGAAGCGATAGATCTTGCCGAGTCTATAGATATGTCCAGGTATATCGGCATTCCGCATATAGTGTTTATTTCTGACGCGTGCCGGAACCTTCCTCGCGGCTTATCGGCCAGCCGGATCAGTGGTAGTGTTATTTTCCCCAATGAATATATAGAAGGTAAAAATGGGGATGTGGATGTTTTTTATGCCTCCCGGCCCGGGAGTCCTGCTTTTGCAGCAGCCTCTACCTACTCTCCTGAGATCCAGGGTATCCTCACCCGGCATATTCTTGAAGGCTTGAATGGGCATGTCCGAACCATAGCCAAACAACTGGCAGACTATGACGATAGCAAATGGTTTGTGACTGCATTTTCTTTAAAGGGGCATATAGAACTGGCCGTGCCATTAGCCATCAGTAAGATAGATATTGAACTGGATCAAATGCCTGAGGTTAGGGTAGAGTCTCATGATCCCAAATATTTATCTGAACTAAAGGGATCATATGGTCAGCATGTTGAGAGGAGTATAGGAACAGACATAGATCCTGGTGTGAGATTTGGTTTTTTTTCGAGGAGGGCGTATTTCGAGGATCCCCAATTTGAAAGTTTATCGAGTTATTATAGGAGACAGGGCAGGGGGGTGGGAGAAAATCCTGATAAAGTCATTCAAACTGCCTTTTCCGAAATATTGCAGAAGAGTTTTGTAACCACCGACAAACTTATTATGCAGGAGCTTGCCGGCCGGCTTTCTAAAAAAATGATCGAAACATTACAGGGTGAATCCGATGTTATTTATGATCGATCTATTAAGCCCGTTGATTATGATGACACGGGATTGATAATTTATGGTATGGCAGTGAAAAGTGTTCTTGTCAACAGCGGCACTTGCGAATTGATCAGAAATGACGATCATACACTTGTGAAAATGCCGCAAAACTGCGAAGTTAGTGCAGCGCTGGTGATCCTGCACAATGATACTTCTGTCCCTGTGGCGATCCTGGATAAATATTGGGGTGTCCTGGTATTGATGAAGGGCGTTCTGCTGGCAGTCAATTATATCCCGGGTGGAGGGCATCGCCATTATTATGACTATGTAGAGAAGAATATAGAAATAGAAAGGAGAAGAAGTCTTGCTGCGGCGCTGGCAGTAAATGGGTTCAGGTCAGACCTTATCATCGGGGATGCGAAGTGCGTTCGTCAATTAAAACCTTTTGATCCATCGTTGGCGCTGCTGGCATGTTATGCGTATGCTTCGGCGGGGAAAAGGGATGATATAAGTTCTTTGTATGTTTATATGAGTGTGGAACTGGGGATAAGATTTTTTGATGTCGGGCTATTGACCGGCTTTTTACAGGAAGAAATATTTCCGATGGCGCCATTTTGCCCTATGGTCACGCAGGGATGGGCATATATGCGACCTCATATGGATTTTCTTGATAAGGATATACAATTGGCGGCGCAATATTTAAAGCCGGACCTATGGACAACTTTTGACCAGAAGGGGACGGAGCATATGGTGTCGTATTTTAATAAAATAAAGATATGAGACTCATTTTTGTGCATGGTCGCGCGCAGGCAGGAAAGGACGCTGATGCCCTAAAAAGCCTTTGGATGAATACTTTCCAGGAGGGACTGAAAAAGGCCGGGCTTGTCATGCCGGAGGATGTGGAGGTCTTGTTCCCCTTTTATGGCAATATTTTGGAAGACCTGGTTAGCAAGCTGGGACGCGGACGTTCCGATGATGCTGAAGTTAAAGGGGAGGGAATAGAAGACAGAATGGCTGCATTTCAAAAAGACTTCTTATTTGAAATGGCGCAGAATGCCGGGATCTCTGAGGAAGAATTGTATGTTGAAACCCCTGTTACTGAAAAAGGGCTGATGAATATGAGGATGGTAAGAGCCTTGCTGAAACTGATGGATGCAAAAGGGATCGGTAGTGAGCAGGCATTAAAGGTCTTTACGCGGGACGTATATGCGTATTTGAAGATCCCGGCCATTGCATCCCGGATAAATGGAGTGGTGCACGCTGCTTTAAATAACGAACCGACGGTGGTAGTAGGCCATTCACTGGGATCCATTGTCAGCTACTGCGTTTTATCAGCGATGCCAGGGATCTGTGTCAAAAAGTTTATTACGATCGGTTCCCCGCTGGGGGTAAGGGCTGTAAAAGACAGCCTGCCTCTCCCGTTGAAAATGCCGCCAGGAGTCAGGGACGGATGGTTTAATGCATATGATGCGAGAGATATTGTTGCATTGCGGCCATTAGATAAAGATCATTTTGATATTGAGCCTCCTGTCAGTAATTATGAAAAATGCTGTAACCAGACTGATAACCGGCATGGGATAGAAGGATATTTGAATGACGCGGTGGTTGCTGAAAACATTTACGATGGGTTAACAGGGAAATCAAGATAATATATTAGTATTTGTAAAAGCAACTGATTTTAATAGCTTTAGGTATTGTTGATCATTTTGTTAAACCACTGCTCATGAAATTGACTGCGCCCTTTCTGTTCTGTCTTGTATTAAGCGGCTGCGCCGTACTCACGGACAGTCAGGTGAAGAATATCAATGCTTTTGCCGCCACGGCAAAAAGTTACAGCGCCTTCCCCAGCGTGGTGTTGAAAGAAAGAGCCGAATTACACCTGCATAACGAATTCCTGACGGCGAGCCAGTTTACGGATGCGGATAAGATCAATCACCGGCTGGACACGGCCCGGAAGTATTATAATACCGCGGTGCAGCTGTCGGCGCAATTCGATCTTTCTCTTCAGTTGATCCAGCAGTATGCGGGATTGCTGGCCAAACTCAGCGGTGACAATTATATTTCGGGACTAAGCGCTCCGACGACGGAGCTGGGGCAGAATCTTTGTAATCTTGTTTCCGTCTATAATTCCAAAGCGAAGGATTCATTACCTCTGGACCTGGGAACTTCCATTTCCAAGGTGGTCCTGCTGGTGGGCAAGGAATTGACGAAGCGGAAACAGACGGAAGCTCTGAAAGAATTTGTCCTGGCGTCGGATACGCTGGTGCAGGTGACGATGCGAAACCTGCTGGAGGCGATGGATGGCGTGGGTGAGCTGCTGTCTATCGAACGGGACCTGTTTGTACAGAACTACCGGAATGTAGTATTTGCTCACCCGGATAAGATCAATTACGAAAGTGTCAAATCCTATTATGACGAACTGACGGCATATAACGATACGGAATTGTTGTGCCAGGGAGTGGTGAAGGCGGCCAAAAGCCTGGCACAGGCGCATGCGGCGCTGGCTAAAAATGTGCAGACGAAGAAGGACCTGAAGGAGATCATTGGGCAGACACAGCAGCTGATCACGGATGTGCAGCCGATGGGACCCATCTTTTCTCAGTTTGTTAAGCTACCTTAAACTTTTTCTATGAATACAGAGGCTTTAAATGCTTTGAAACAATTGAATGCTACCGTTGGGCAGCTACAGGCTGCCCTGAATGATCCGGGTCTGACTCCCCAGGAAAGCGGATTGATACAGCAATCTATCAATGATCTCTCTGATCAGGCCGATACTATTCTCAACAAGACCCTGCAGGCGATGGTGGACGAGATCAATTCCTCCAATAAGGACCTGCAGGGATTGATCAAAAAAATGCAGGCTGCGTCGGATAAGCTGGGGAAACTGGCAACCAGTATCAAAAAGGTGTCGGATGTGGTGGGGACCCTTGCGGAGATCACGGAGAAGGCGATCGGCGCGGGGCTGTTGGGAGGGTAAGCGCAATCAATTTGGATCTTTAGTTCCCTGAGAGCCCGCTCAACAACTGTTGAAGAAGACCGGCAATAAGCGGCGAAGCGGTTACCAGCAGCGTAATGATGCTCTTATAAAGCGAGTTTAATATCCTGGGGCTGCCCGTGTCAGTCGTAGATTTATCATCGTCTGCCAATTGTGTTGAATTGAATTTGAGCATTACAGGTACATAGAATAACAGCAGTATCAGGGAGTGAACGGCCCCTACCAGGTATACATTATCATAAGAAAGAAAGTCCTTGTGAGCGTAAATGTTGTAGAGGCGCATCAATTCGGTGTCATTGACCGCGTGAAATAATACGCCCATCCAAAGCACAAAGAAACTTAAGATAAAGGCAGTGATCATAAATGAAACGCGAAAGGTTTGTTTTAACGCCTGAAATTCCTTTTTCAGGGTGTTGTCATCTGCCAGTTTCTTATTATTATCCTGGGCATCTTTTGCCAATTGATCCAATGCCATGGATGTGAGTAAAAATACCCCAAAACAGGCTGCGGTGGCTACGTAACCGACGATGGCATAGATCTTGATTTTATAATTGAATGATTTCAGCAGATAGTGATCCCGTACAAGAGTGGAATCAATAATAAAACCATAAAACAGGATGCCAAAGAGCAAAAAGAAGACAAATGGTGTAATGGATGAAAGCCCCCAGTTCTGCAAGTTGATCAGCGACTTTGGAGTTCCGCTTAGTCTGCTATTGAGTGTAATAAGCATTCCATAGAGCAAAGGTATCACAAGGAACCATAATGTCATTTGTGCTATGGAGATCACCAGCCAGAGGGCCGAAATAGGATGCCCGGAAAAATAATCCATCAGGTTTGGAAAAGACTGACGTCGCAGATGAAACTCCTCCGGAAAGGAAACTGGAAGCCTATACAGCGCGGAAGTAGAATCTATGTAGGTAAAGCATAAGTTTTTAACAAATAGAGGGTCTTCCCAGCCCGGATCAGCCAGGGCTTTATACAGGCTATCCCTGTGAATGACAAAACGCCTGGCAAACCAGGCCAGGCTGGTATCCGCATTCCCACATGTATATGCAGCAGAATCGTTCACTGTTGCTGCAATGACTTTTAAAAGCGTCGCCGAATCGCTGGATGGAGTTTGGGAAGTCTCTTTTCTTATCTTACCTAAAGAGTCCCTTAGCAGCGCCAACTTGCTTTGAAATGCCATGTTGATAACACTGTCCCGGTTAGACAGATTTATGCATTGATAACCAATTGCTCCTTTAGAACATCTGCCGTCCAGGAGCAGGAAAGCCAATAGGAATCCCAAAGCACCGATGCCAATGGGCCAGAGAATCCGGTTGGAGACGGTCTTATATGTACTCATGACTCCTATTGTTTGACATAGAGGATCTTATTAACCGTCTGTAATACCTTGTTATTCGTCTCTGATAATTTAGCCTGTATATTTACAAATCCCGTGTAGGTGGTGTCTTGCAGCCAGAATTGACCAGTGGCTCCTCCCGAAGTATCGCTGGGTTTGATATTGGTGAAGGAACCAATAGTTTTTCCTGCGCTGTCGGTGGCGCTCATGTTGACAAGAAGTCCAGGGGTGATGAGACCTTCCGCCTTATATAGTTGAACCATTATATCTACCCGGGTACTCAAAGCGTTTGTGGCTGATGCTACAGTATTAATATATAATGTATCCGGCCAGGAAGGAGTAAACAGTACGGTCACTGATTGCGAATAATTAACTCCGACAGTGACTTTTATATGAGCAGTCTGAGGCGAGGTCGCTTTGAGATAAGCAGAGGCAACACCCTGTACGCCTTGCAGATCAAAAGTAGTTGTATATGTGGTTCCGCCTGTAGAGAACTGACCAAGATCAGTGGTAAAGGTAACGGTGTTGGTGGTATCCACGATGGCGTTATCCACGGCTGCAGTTATGAGCGCATATGAATAGTTATCTGCCGGCACGTTGTTCTCTACTACATTTACAGAAAGAATATCCGAAGCAGTGGGGGTTGGCAGATCGGGCTTTTTACAAAGAATACTCAGTAAAGGCAGCAATAAAAGTATCTTATAAGATGATCTCATATTCGTTATGAATTGTTTATTAAGACTTTTTCCGGCTGGATGGCTTCAGGGACTTTCGCACCTGTGCAGATATCCTGTCAACCAATGCCGCCTCCAGATCAGGGTGCAATGCGGTAGCTACGACTGAACTGTTGAAATGCACATTGATGGAGTCAGTTTGCTGTGGTTCACCCGGGATTGTCCCGGTGATAGTGACACTACAGCGATCCATGGAGCCGTCATTTTTGAGGGTAATGCTGTCCTGAAAGTCTTCCGAAGCCACCTGGGTAAGCGTGTGGCTATGCTGGAGTGTTGTAGCTCCGCCCGGAAATGTAGTGCCTGATCCGTTGATGACATAATCGATGGTCATTACTACAGGAACCGCTACTCCCGGGTAGACGGCCCGAAGTCCCAATGAAATAGTATCCCCCGAATCGATGATGTAAGGGTCTTTTTTACCGGGAACGCTTAAACTTGTAAAAGGCATATGATATATTTTATAAGATGATTAATCTGCCCAGCCTGGGACCTGCTTACGGAAATTCTTTAACCAGTTTCTCAAATCCCAATCAAGGGAAAGAGAGAAATAAGGAGCTGTGGTCAGTGTTTTTCGATTTAGTAATGGATTTGGATCCTTCTCATACATCCAGAACCTTCCGTAAGAAAAGCGAACCCCGTCCGTTAACCGGAAGCCAAGGCCAGTGAGCAGACTGGTAGCCCCAAAGAGATCGGCATAGGGGTCTTTGCTGCCAAACGATAAAACGGAGAGACCGACGACTGCAGACATTCCCTTAAGAATGTCCCGATAATCTTTTGTACCTATGAATTTGACCAGGGAATAGTTGGCTTGCCGGTTAATAGGGAAAAAATTGAAATTCACTCCCAGGTATGGGCGTATGAGGTTGTTGGGATTGAGCAGCACAAAGGCCATACCCAGATCTGCAGTAATATACCATTCGCCACGCGTGACAAATTCGGCGGTAGAAGTGCCCGGAAGGGAAAGTGATAAGGGGAAATTTGTCCTGAAGTCAAATTTGGCGTCGGTTAAGGCAGCTTCATATAATTTTGTTTTATCAAGATAGTCTGATACCTGCGCGGCAATGGTCAGCATAACCTCACGGAAACTTTCCGTCAGGCTTTTATAGTCTGCGAATTGCTGACGTCCCATCAATCCTTCCATTAACGGCTTTAATTTAGGA
>Ga0206926_1090_pt1 | contig 19017 bp, 19 predicted proteins | sample Alteio_BWOrgHeat_59_FD_152955 | JGI IMG/M metagenome (GOLD analysis project Ga0206926, IMG submission 152955) | Enriched cells from forest soil in Barre Woods Harvard Forest LTER site, Petersham, Massachusetts, United States -... | ecosystem: Environmental > Terrestrial > Soil > Temperate forest >... | reverse complement strand
TCATCAGTCGCACAATTTCAGCGGGCGTGGTCGTGATTGATTTTTCGGAGATCCAGCCCAAGATGGCATGGGTGTCGCCATCCGCTTTATTGGTATTTGTTACGCCGGAGGGAATAATGGGGCCACTGGCTGACAGGAAAATTAAGTTGGGCAGGTCATCTAAATATTTTGTGCTGGTGGGTGGCGCTTGCCACGCCAGCTTAACGCTGGGATCCGGCGGGTAGGAAATTGCCGTGTTGGCGAAAAACATAATTCGGCAAAACATGGCGACAACGAAGGCCGCCACCAAACCGCCCGCGAGCACTTTCGCGCCCCGCATCCGGTCTGCGCCGCTATAGATCAACCAGGCCGTCACCAGCATGGTAAGGGCGGAGAGCGTCGCTAAAATAAATTCAGTCTCAATCCCAAACCAGCCGGCGCGCGGAGTTAGCTCAAAATTGTTGCCGAGCCAATCCAGCGCGTGGAAATTAGCCAGTGCGGTGATGGTAAAAAAAACGGCGATACCGATGCCCAGGAAGATCACCAGACCAAAAAATGTTCGCTGGAACAGCAGCGCGGCGCTGGCGACGACGCCCATCCACACCGAGTAAATAACCGTGGTTTCCACCGCCCCGCGTAGACACTCACGAAAATCAAAACCATAGTGCAGACGCAGGACGGTTTCGATGGCGCAGGGGACGAGGATGCCGAGCAAGCCGAGAAAGAGCAGCTTGGCGCGGAGCATTTTCCGACCGGCGACCGGCCGGGTGCGCCACAATGCCTTTTCGTCAATGGGCGAATCGGCTTTGAACACCAGCGAAACAATGTAGCCCAGCAGCAGCGGGCTGAGATAAGTAAAGAGCATCAGCCAGAGCGGCAGATATTCCTGAAGCCATTGGTGGAATGACAATGCTTGCGGAGTAGCGGGGTTGTAAGCAGGAAGTGGCTGGGGATGCCGCACCGCCTCGATGCTGAACATTACCCAGTAGGCCCGGCCCAACAGCAGCGCCCACCACGCGAACAGATACCGCCAGACCATGCGGAAATCTTTTTTAACTATATGGAGAGCGGAAAAATTCATGGGGCAGGAGTACTCGCGGCCTGGGCCGGTGCAGTAGAGTCCAGTGAAATTGAATCAAGCGTGACCGCTTTGTGAATCGCGCGGTCGGGCACAAAGCGCAGTTCGATTAAGTGCGCCCCGGCCAGCCAGTCGGCCATGGTTTTCTGGTACTGTTTGAGGAGGTCGGGATGGTCGGCCACCCAGGTATTTAAATTTTGCGGGGGAATAGTCCGTCGCGAAAAGGGGTCGTCGCCCAGGATGGCTCGAACGTCGAAGATGGCCGATTGCGCAATCTCCGTGTAGAGCGAAGAGCCGCTACTTCTATCCACCCTGTCTTGCATCATATATTCCAAATTGGGCAGTGATTGTTTTTTTTGCGGATTATAAAGCAGGAAAATGTGCGAGTCATTGTCCTCGGGTTTGTAAGCCAGCCAGGCGACGTGGTTGGCATTCGCCTCCCAGAGCATGAGATGCAGCGTCCCCATTTGAATCGCGTTTAAAAGGGGTAAGTTACTATGCTCATACCCGGGCAAGGATTCTATTTTATACATGCTGAAACCCTTGCGCCAGGTGGTGCCCACGGCGTACGGCAGATCGTTAACGAGCTCCAGGTGCCCGATGGCCCCGGCTGCTATGCCTTGCCACTTGACGCTGGCAGTTCCCAGTTGGTTGAGATCCGTTTGGGTGCCGAGGACGACATTAAAGGTATTGGGTGCGGACACATTTCCCACCGGCGTACCGAAGTGCGACCAGCCAATCAAGGAGAGCCCAGGGCTGGTTGTCGAATTGTAGCCCAACAAAGTGCCATACCCGGCCGCCGCCACGGCGGCGTCCAAATTCATGGGCCAGAAGCGCGCCCAGGGTACCCAGGATTTGGGATACTGGCGCGGGGCCACGAAGGGCGCCGGTAAGGCTAGGTGCTCATCAAAGGAATATATCCAGCACACTTCGTCATGCTCAGGCTGGTAATTGAGTTGGAAGACAATCCCATAGTATCCAATCCAACTGTTTCCATATGTATTGGTATAGAGCAAACGCACATTGGAAGTTATCCCATTTTTCGTCTCGGGTAGGAGGGTCATGCTCACCCGGTCTTCTCGTTGGGGTACTAAAATTGTGGATGCTCCCAGGAGATCGTACGGTCCAAACCAGAGGGCCAGCAGGGCCGCGAGGACACCGCCGCCGAGGACCACCCTGCAAGGGGTTCGGCGGCGGCCGTCATACGCCAGAGCGGTTACGACCAGCCCGGTGATGACGAAAATCCCCAGCGCAATCCAGGCGTTGAGCAAACCCGCCCGCAGGGCGTCTACCCACATTTCCAAAGTCGTGCCAATGCGGTCATCCGCCATGCCCAGCAAAAAAGCTCCCAATGCACCGAGGGAAAAAACCAGCAAGCCGCTGAAGGTGCGGCGAAAGAGAACGCCCGCGCTGGCCATCATGGCAATGAGGCAGGTTTGCGCCGAAAACCATTGCAACAGGAGGTGCCTGGCTTCGGGCCACGTGCCACCTTGTTGGATCAAGGCCAGAGTGAAAACAATTCCGGGCAGAATAAAACAGAATAATCCGAGGTAAAAAATCTTCGCGCGCCAGACGCCTAAACCGGACACCGGCCGCGTGCGCCACTCCGCCCGTTCATCAATGGGTGAATCCACCTTGATGATCAAATCGACGATGACAGCCAGCACAATGAACGCCAAAAATATAAAGACCCAGATTAGATAGTACGGCCAGATAGATGAAAAATAGGTGGATAACAAAACCATAAAATTTTCATTTTCACGCTGAATTTGCACTAATGGGTTGGTGAGGAAATAGTTCAAGCACCAGCGAATATCGTAATATCCGGCCGCGAGCAGGCCCCACCACACCACCAGGTAAAACCGGGTGAGGTGCAAATCCTTGCGGACGATGTTCCACGGAATGAAGTTCATGGGTTGGTCGGCAACTGGAACGTATCAATCGTGAAGGGAACGACCATGTTCTGGGTCGGGATAAATTGCAGTTCGGTCAGGCGGGCGTCGGCCAGCCAGGCGGCAAGCGCCGATTCATCCATGGAGTTGGACATCGACTTGCCGGTGGCATCCGTTGAATGGGCAAAGTCGAAAGTCACGGCGGCGCGTTGCCACGTAAACATCGGGTCGCTATCCATGGTGGACTCGTTGAGCGTGCCCTCGAGGCACTCCTTGGTCTTGGAATTGTAGAGCAGAAAAATATGCGTATTGCGAAGAAGGTGCCCAAGGAGTTCCTCTTCCGTTTCAAACCAGCGCGAATGCCACGGGCTAAGTTCGTCAAATTGAATGACAATGCTCGCCGGGCTTTTCACGGATACATCGACCAGATGTTTGGCCGTCATGTCGCTGCGCCAGATGGAGCCCGTCTGGGCGGGCAAGTCCACAAGGCTTACCAGGCGCCCGCTTTGCAATTGCAGGCGCGTGGCCAGTTTGGCGGGTTCTTTTTTGAGGCGGGTGAGCTGGACGTCGTTCACTTCGCCGAGGGGAATCTTGCGCCAGGACTCAGCGGTGGCTCCGATCAAGCGGCCATAACCCGCCGCCGCATACGCCGCCGGGGCGTTGATGAGCGATACGGGATCCTTCCAATAATTTAGGGTATTGAAATTTAATTCGGTGGCTTTCTCACCCGGCCAGCTCAAATCAGAAGTCGTCCACTGCACCTGCCAGCCGGAATTGCCCAATTCGGGGAGCGTGGGATTGGTGATCCAGCCATGCAGCCGCCAGACAAAGCTATAGGAATAGGCGGGTTGCTCCACGAAGGCCGAGGGGGCCACGGACCATTTAGCGGAGTCAACACTGCTCGCCTGGGCGAGGAAGGCGCCGGGTGGATTCTTGTGAAACCTGATCGCGCAAAAACCCGCCGGCCACATCAGTATGATGCCGCAGGCCAGCACGAAAAAGCCCGTGCGGCGACGGTGGCCGGTGTAAATTAACGCGGCCAACCCGATAACTGCGGCAATAAAAATGCCGGGAAAAACCCAAACATTCCGCAAATCGGCCACCATCACCACGACCGTTGCCACACCCGACAGGCCGGGTAACATCGACCCGGCAAATATGAAGGCAATGATAAAACAGGCGAAAGCAAGCAGGCCCATAATTGTGCGTTGAAAAAGCACGGCGGCACCGGTCGCCACCGCGATCATTCCGCCCTGAATGACGGCAAATTGCTCCAATTCCTGGATAAATTCGCTCCAACTAAAACCGAAAGCCAGGTGCCCCGCCGCTTGTATGGCACCGGGTACGACAAAACAAAACAAACCGATGGAAATCAGTTTCGCGCGAAACATGCGGCCACCGTCGACAGGCCGCGTGCGCCAGAACGCCTTTTCATCAATCGGGGAGTCATTTTTGAGAATCGCATCCACCACCAACCCCAGCATCAGGATATCCAAGGCCAGAAAAAACCAGTTCAAGCTGACTAAGATTCCCTCATGATAGTTTTTGCCGATGTCTTGGGCAGACTCGTGAAAAATATGCTGAATGCACCAGGCCGCCGCCAGTGCGTTGGCGACGAGCAGGCTCCACCAGATGTCCAGGTAGGGCCGCAGGTAGCGGTAATCCTTTTTGACAATGTGCCAGGTGAGTGGATTCATCGCGGCAGGGTAGTGGTGGCAAAAATTAATTAACGCAGGGCGGAGGAAGGCTTTTGGGAATCGCCCCGAGCGAGCGAAAGATAAATTTCACGCAAGGGCAGGGGCTGGGCGTTGATGGCCGCGCCGGGGAAAATATCCGCGCAGAGTTTTTCGGTTTCGCCCGACTTGTATTGCGTTTCAATGAAGCGCGTCAGCGTGCCCGCTTCCTCCCAGCCCAGCCAATGCACGGGCTTTTTTGGGGAGGAAGCGTTGCCGTTCGTGCGCGTGACCTCGATGCGTCGGAAGCGTTGCTGGAGCGAGTCGAGTTTTTCCGCGAGCTTGAGTTTGCCCTGGTCGATCAAGCCCACCCAGTCCGCCAGACGCTCGACTTCCTCGATATCGTGCGAGGAAACAAAAACTGTCCAGTTGCCAAGGCTGGAGACTTCGAGCACGCCGCGGATAAAGTCATCGCGCACGACGGGGTCGAGTCCGCTAAAGGGTTCATCGAGCACGAGCAAGTCGGGCCGATAGGCCAGCACGGAGAGGAGCAGCGTCTTCATCCGCATCCCGCGCGAAAGATGTTTGATTTTGCGCGCCGGGGGCAGGTCGAATTTTTGCAGAAGAGTTTTTTCCAATTCAACATCCCATTTTTTATAGAACGGACGGCAGTAATTGAGAAACTGGCCGACGGTCATCCACTCGGGCAAATCGATGGTTTCCGCCACGTAGCCGATGCGCGAAAATTCGGCGGGACTCAGCTGGAGCGAATCCACGCCCAACACGCGGGCCGAGCCGCCCGTGGGCCGCAGCAAATTCATGAGCATTTTGATGGTGGTGCTTTTGCCCGCGCCGTTGGGGCCAAGCAGCGCGTAAACGGAGCCTGCGGGCACGGTGAGGTCGAGCGAATGCACGGCTTCCAGTTGGCGGAAGCGGCAGTTCAGGCCGGTGGTTTCGATGGCGTTCATGGTTTGGTGTGGTCGGAAAGTTTGCGCCAATGCGCGGCGACGGCGGCCTGCACGTCTTCGGCGGTGAGGCCGAGTTTTTTGGCTTCGACGATGGCGCGTTCGAGTTCGGGGCCGAGCAATTCTGCCCGCGCGCGCCGGTCGCCCAAGGCGCGCTCAGCCACCACGCTGCCGACGGCGGGAGTAGTCACCAGCACGCCTTCCTCGACGAGCTGGGCGACGACCTTGTGCGCCGTGTTGGGGTTGATGCGCAGCTCCTGACTCAACGCACGGACCGAGGGAAATTTGTCTCCTGGGCGCATTTGGCCGGTGACGACCGCCTTTTTCACGGCAAAGAGCACCTGCTCGGCAATCGGCAGGCCCGGCCTGATTTCAATGGAGAACGGCAGCATCTGTACTATTCATAATAGTACAGATAATACAGATGTCAAGGGGGCGCAGAGAAAAATATTGCGATTCGTCCGGCACTCGCGTCATTTCGGTCGTGATGCTCACCTTGCGTAAAGTTGCCTTGCTGGCGATCCTGTTGGTCGCGGTTGGTCCCGGCGTCTTTGGGGCCACGACGACCCCGTCTCTATCTCCAGTGGAGCCCGCGGGGCCACCGCGCACGCTGACCTACACGGACGCCGCCACGCTTGGTCTGGTTGAAGGCGTGACCGAATACCTGCCGGTGTCGTCCATTGGTCACACGATCATCGCCACTCATTTGCGGGGACTTGATCTCGAGCAGCCGTTGCTCGACCACCAGGGCCAGCCCATCTTGGTCACCCACCATGGATTGACGAGCACGCTGACGCTAAAAGAAGCGGTGGATATGTACAACGTCATGGTGCAAGCGGGGCCGATTGCGGCGATTCTGCTGCTCTACTGGCGTCGGGTGGCGAGTTTGTTTAAGGGACTCCTGGGCCGCGACCCGCAGGGGTTGCTGGTGCTGCGCAATTTAATTGTGGCTTTTGTACCGGCGGGAATTTTGGGCTTCGCGCTGCATAATGTCATCCACGACTATCTGTTTAATTACAAGTTGGTCGCAGCGGCCTTGGTCGCGGGGTCGGTAATTATTTTGGCCGCCGAACGCTGGCGGAGAATTCACGCGTCGAACGCCTTCGATGCCCCCGGACCGGAATTGCACGAATTAACTTTGAAACAAGCGCTCATCATCGGATTGTGCCAATGTGTAGCCCTCTGGCCGGGTACCAGCCGCTCGATGATGACGATTGTCGGCGGTTATTTCGCTGGGTTGACTCCAGCCCGCGCAGCGGAGTTTTCGTTTTTGTTAGGGCTGTTGACTCTGACCAGTGCGTCGGGCTTGGAAGCTGTACTCCATTTGCACGAATTGCGCGCTTCGCTGCCGTTGGGGCCATTGGCATTGGGCATTATCATCGCGACCATTGCGGCAGCGGTGACGGTCAAGTGGTTCCTCGGCTGGCTCGGTCAGCGCGGCATCGGGGCCTTCGCATGGTACCGGCTGGCACTGGCGGCACTGGTGTTGGGGATAATGTAAAGCAGCTTGGTGGTTTTGCCTCAATTGCGCGGAGGGGAAAGTTGTGGCAAATTAAGGCATGGATAAAAGCAAAAACAGTCCAACCAAGTCTCAGTCGGCAACGCCCGCATCGAGTGTCACCGTGACGGTGGTGAAGAAGAATACCGAAACCGCGACACAACAGCCGTTTCCGCGAGAATCGCTGGCCCGTTGGGAGGATGAAGGCGGCCATCTGGTTGAGAGCGGCAACGCCAAGGGCTGACCAAAACGGTCTTTCGGCCTAGTTTTAGGGTCTGCTTTCCCGGCTTGACCGGGGTGGGGGTGTTCGGCAATGTGTCCCATCCGGCTGGTTGCTTTCCTGGCTTCCGGCCTCCATTTTTTAAAAAACCGCCGCCATGGCTAATCCAAAACGCAAACAATCCAAGCGACGCAGCGCCCTTCGGCGCGGCGCCAACCGGTTCAAGGCCCCGCAAGTGTCCAAGGACTCCGACGGCACCGTCTTCATGCCCCACCGCGTGAATCCCGCCAACGGCATGTACCGTGGCCGCCAGGTGCTCGACGTCGAAGTCTAGGCCGTTTCGCGTCTCTTAGCTGCCATTCGCGCGGTGGCAACCTCCAACCCCACGGCATGAGTACACCCTCCGGCCCCGGTTTGCCTGCTAAATCTGGCCACATCCTGGCCATTGACGCCATGGGCGGTGACCATGGCCCGGCGGAAGTCATCGCCGGTGTGCGGCTCGCCCTGCGCAATCATTCTTCTGGAATTCGCATTTTGTTGGTGGGCGATAAAGCGGCGCTGGACCGTCATATCGCCGCGGAAGGCTTAAGCAGCGATGACCGGGTCGAAGTTTTCCACGCCTCCGAAGTCATCGGCATGGACGAAAAGCCGATTGCGGCGCTCAAGCACAAGAAGGATTCGTCGATGGTGCGGGCGATTGAGCTGGTCAAGGACGGCCGTGCCGACGCCGTGCTCAGCCTCGGCAACACGGGTGCGCTGATGGCGGGTGGCACATTGCGGCTCCGCCCGATGGAAGGGGTGTCCCGCCCCGCGCTGGCGACGGTCATCCCCAGCCGCGGCCACCAGTTTGTTTTGATCGACGCCGGGGCGAACCCCGACGCCGACCCGATTCACCTGTTGCATAACGCCCTGCTCGGCAAGGAATACGCCCGCTGCGCGCTCAACATTAAAAATCCCCGCGTCGGCCTGCTGACCATCGGCACCGAAGAAGGCAAGGGGAGTGAAAAAATTCTCGAAGCCCACGCGTTGCTCAAAGGCGCGAACGGTTTGTTTAATTACTGCGGACCCGTGGAAGGCTTTCAACTTTTCCGCAACGAAGTGGACGTTGTGGTATGCGATGGATTTACCGGCAATATTTTGCTCAAGACGCTCGAGTCGTGCTTCGACATGCTCAAGGATTTTTTGAAGGAAGAGCTGATGGAGAATCCGGTGCGCATAGCCGGAGCGTTTCTATCCAAGGGAGCGTACAATGCGGTGAAGAAGGAATTGAACCCGGAGTCGCTCGGCGGCGCGCCATTGTTGGGATTAAATCGTTTAGTGATTAAAGCCCATGGCTCCAGCAAACGCGGCCATGTAGCCGGGGCCATCCGTGTCGCAGGCGAGGCCTTGCAGCACGAGATTACGAGTGCGATTCGCGCGGATTTGGATAAGTTGGCGAGTGCAGCGGGCAATCCGAACTAACTTCAATTGGTTGATAGGAGAGGTCATTTGATTTGAAATTGCGGCATGGCGAAATGACGCACCCCGCTCTTGCATTTTTAACAATCCTGCCTCAGCCTGACTCCTTTCCTCGATGGCTGTCTCGATCATCCTCAAAGGTCTCGGTTCCCACGTGCCCGCCAAGCGGCTGACGAACGACGACCTTACGCATCTGGTGGCCACCTCGGACGAATGGATCCGCACCCGCTCGGGCATCCGGGAGCGCCGCATCGCCGGACCGGATGAAAACCCCTCGGACCTCGGCGCCGAAGCCGCGCGCAAGGCCATTGCCCAGGCGGGGCTTAAGCCCGAGGACATCGATCTGCTGATCGTCGGCACGATGACGCCCGATTTGCCGTTTCCTTCCACGGCCTGCCTGCTCCAAGCCAAACTCGGGCTGCGCCAGGTGCCGGCGTTTGACGTGGCGGCCGCGTGCTCGGGCTTTTTGTATATTTTGGAAGTAGGCACGGCGATGGTGCGCTGCGGTCCCTATCGCAACGCGCTCATCGTCGGCACGGAAAAGATGTCCTCCATGCTCGACTGGCAGGACCGCTCGACGTGTGTGCTCTTTGGCGACGGCGCAGCGGCGGCGGTGCTCACGCGCAGCGACGAGCCAAACGTCGGCTTCCTCGGCAGCATTTTGCATACGGATGGCAGCCAGGTCGGCTTGCTCTTGCAGCCCGGCGGCGGTTCCGCCTGCCCGGCGACCCATGCCAGCATTGAGGAGCGCAAGCATTTCCTGAAGATGAACGGCAAGGAAGTCTTCAAAATCGCCGTGCGTGAGATGGAGCAGGTTATCCGCGATTTACTGGTGCAGCACAACCTGACTTCCAGTCAGATTGCCTGTGTGGTGCCGCATCAGGCCAATATCCGCATTTTGGACGCCCTGGCCACCCGGCTGGAAATCCCGATGGACCGGATTGTGGTCAATATCGACCGCTACGGCAACACCTCGGCGGCATCGATTCCCCTTGCTTTGGAGGAGGCCCACGCTGCCGGGCGCATCCGTCCGGGCGATTATATTATCCTCGTGGCGTTCGGCGCGGGATTGACGTGGGGCGCAACGCTCATTAGATGGCATTCTCGATGATACTCCTTTTTCTGCGCCGATGGATTCGATTTGAGCTGGCCCGCGTCTGCGCGGGTGCGTTGGCGCTGGTCGCGGTAACGACCTTATTGAGCCCGTCCGCCCATGCGGACTTGATCTGGACGCCCGACGGCGGCTGGCAGGTCGAGGGTGGGGTGCTGGGGCCATTGTTTGGCGACATGAGCGCATCCAAGAGCGCGTTGGAGGCCATGAATAAAGCTAAAACAGCCCAGGAAGCCGGGCGCTATTGGAGCGCGCTGTCCCAATACAACCAGGTCATCGCTGATTTTCCGGGTTCGGTTTTTGCCCCCGAGGCGCTGTTTCAAGAAAGCATGATTTATATCGAGCGCAACCAGTTTGAAAAAGCCTACGATACGCTGGACCGCATCATTAAACGGTATCCCGATTATCCGAATTTCAACGGCATCATCCGCCAGCAATTCCGGGCGGGCGACCTGCAGAGCACGGAGCGGCCTTATTTGGTGGGTTGGATTCCCTGGTTTAAAGATCCGGGCAAAGCGGTGGATTTTTATGAAGGCGTCGCCAAAAACGCCCCGGCCACCGAATATGCCCCCATGGCGTTGATGAAAATCGCCCTGCTCGACCTGCGGATGTCCAGCTTCCTCGACAGCGGTGAGAACGCCGCCAAGGCCATCGACGCGCTCAAGCGCCTGATTAACGATTATCCGCAAAGTATGCTGGCGTCCAACGCCTACTTGGAATTGGCGGACGTCTATGCCAAGCTGGTTATCGGGCCGCCTTACGATCAGGGTTCGACCCGCCAGTCCATTCGCTACTTGGAAGATTTTCTTTATTACTACAAGGACAGCCCCGACGCGCCCGGCGCAGAACAAAAGCGCAACACTTTACTGGATACCTACGCGCGCTCACAGGTCATTCTGGGCGACTTTTATTATTACTATCGCAACAGCAATCGCGCGGCGCTCATTTTTTATAATCAAGCGGTGACGCTGGCGCCAGCTTCCACAGCCGCGACGGAAGCCCGCACGCAGATTGACAAAATCCGTCGCCGCATTCCTGCGCCGATGACGCCCTATGACATGCTGTTTGGCCGGTACAACGACCATGCTCTGAGCGCCAACGAGGAACAGGGCCAGATTGGACCGCTCGCCACCCAGGCGTTTGCGTCCCACGCCGGTCAGGATTTTGTCGAAACCCCCGGACCGGAAGTGGTCGAGACCATCGCCGTCAGCGGTGAAGCGCAGCCGTATGAAAGTTTCGCGCCCTTCCTCAATTCACCCGGCACACCTCCACCGCCCACGACGGTCAACCCTCCGGCACCCAACACTATTCCTGTGCAGGGCGCGCCAGCGTCGAATACGTCGCCGCCCGACCGTCCTTTGATTCGGTAATATTTAGCCGACCGTTGCCACCGTTACATCATGCGCCTCACATCCAGGATTCTTGCGTCTGTGCTGCTGGCCGGGTTCGCTTTGTCCGGTCTGGTCTCGTGCTCGCATTATCGACTGGGCGCCGCCGGGCCGTTACCCTTTCGGACGTTGTACGTGTCGGTGGCCAAAAATCAGTCCTATGCCGCGCAAGTCCAGGCGCCGGTGACGGAGATGCTCCGCCAATCCTTGCTCCAGGAAGGTAATTTACAACTGACTGAGCAGTCCGACGCTGATGCCACGCTGGATGTAGTGTTGGTCGACTACCATCGCGCCACGGCGGCCACGCAACAGGGCAACAGCCTTAACGCGCAATCGTATACGCTGTTGCTGACGGCGCACTGCACGTTGGTGGACAATCGCTCGGGCAAGGTCTATTTTAAGGACCGCGTGGTCGACGCCTCCCAAGTGGCCTATGTGCAAAATGGCGACAGCTTTACGGAAGCAGAATACCAGACGATTCCGAAGCTGGCGCGAGATCTGGCCGGGGAAATCAAGGATGAGGTCATCAGCACCTGGTAACTGCTGCGTCGGTTCGCCACCATGAGCACCAGCCCCCATTTGCCTGTGGTCGTGCCCTCCCTGCTGGCGTCCAATCATGGTCGCCTGGCTGAGGCCTCTTTGGCCGTGGCGCAAGCCGGGCTGACCTGGCTGCACCTCGACATCATGGATGGCCATTTCGTGCCGAATTTGTCCTTTGGCCCGCAAGTGCTGGCCGATTTGCGTCCGCTGAGCCAATTATTTTTCGACACGCACCTGATGCTCGACAATCCACACGAGTACATCGAGGCCTTTGCCAAGGCCGGCGCTCAGCAAATCACCATCCATGTGGAGCCGGACTATCCGGTGTCGGCCACGCTGGCGCGCATTCGGTCCCTCGGGTGCAAATGCGGCCTTGCGCTCAAGCCTCGTACGCCGGCCCATGCGGTTGAATCTTACCTGGCCGACGTGGATAATATCTTGGTCATGACCGTGGAACCTGGCTTCGGCGGGCAAAAATTCATGGCCGATATGTTGCCCAAGCTCGAGGTGTTGTCCCAATGGCGCGAGAAGAAAAAATTGAATTTTCGACTCGAAGTGGATGGCGGCATCGATGTCGCGACGGGGCTCCAGTGCCGCGCCGTCGGCGCCGATACCTTTGTCTGTGGAACGGCGTATTTTCAGGCCGCTGACCGCGCAGCGTTTGTGCGAGGATTGACGGCTTGAGCAATTGGAACGTCCGCCAAGTTTAAACAAATAACCCTGGCGCGCAGAATGCACACCAGGGTTATTTAAAGCGGAAAATTTAATTACGCTTAAACCGCAATCCCTTTTTCAGCCATCATTTCTTTGAGCTTGCGGGCCACGGATTGGCCGTGGATTTCGCGGAGCTTTTTGAGGCGGAACGCCACGGCGAGTTTGAACGCTTTGTCCTGACCGTACTTGTTAATCGAAAAGGAGGTGCATTTCTGCATGCCGGGTTCGGGGCGCCAGGTCACTGCATAGGATTCATTGACCATGCCGGAGGGGGTGCGTTTGGTGCTGCGGGAGACGCCGAGCATGCCGGTGGTGTTGCGTGAGTCGCGGAAGACGATACGGCGACCGCGGAGCTTGGTGGGAATCTTTTCCAGACGATCCAGCAAAACGCTACGATATTGGCGCGCGGCGTTGAGCGCTTCATCCGAACCTTTCCATTTCCCGTCGCTGAAAAGTTTCGAGTAGGTTTTGCCGTTCTTGTAGGCGCGGACAAACCATCCGTGGGTTGATCCAGAATCAATCCGACTAATCCCTTTCATGTCTGGGGTTGTGGTGGTCACGTTAAACATGGTTGTTAGGGTTGAAGGCTGAAGGCACCGGATACCCCGGCACTCTACGTTAGTAATCGGCCTTTCCCGTCCCGTCTTAAGATTATCTTTACAGAATTTTTAAACACGTCACATACCGACTATCGACGGTTACTTTCCTCTAAGATTGTCTCCGGCCTGCAATGTTGGGGCGGCTACGTTTTTATGCGGCACCTCATTTGTAACCCATTCAAATTCATTTACTTCTATAATCTCACGGTTGCCGCAGCCAATAGTCAATGGCTGCAGGGAAACAATTTGGCCGGGCGACGTGGTGGTTGAGGTAAAAGCGCCCGGATGCGCCTGCCAAACTAGCAGACGCGAAGTTTTGCCATTAGATATAACGTCCGCAAAAGCTCCGGGGAAGGGGCGACTGAGCGCACGGACCAGGTTGAAAATTTCGCGCGCTGATTTGGTCCAATCAATCCGCCCATCTTCCGGCGTACGCTTGCCAAAATAAGTTGCCAAGGCGTGATTTTGCGGAGTGCGGGGCGCGTGTCCGGCCAGCAGGCCGTCCAGTTGGCGACCGAGCACGCGCACGGCCGCTTCGCGAAGGCGGGGGAGAATGGCAGCGGCGGTTTCTTCCGGGCCAATCGGAATTTTTTCCTGATCCACCAAATCACCCGCGTCGGCTTCCTTGACCATGACATGGAGGGAAACGCCCGTGTGGTTCTCGCCATTGATGATGGCCCAGTTCAGGGGTGCGCGCCCGCGGTAGCGCGGCAAATACGAGCCATGCATGTTGAACGCGCCCAGTGGCGCCAGATTCAGCAGCCGGGTCGGGATCATATTCCGATAGTACATGGACAGAATGAGGTCGGGCTGTAGCGCGCGAATGCGCTCCTCCCAAATCAGCTCTTTAAATGAATCGGGAGTAAATACAGGCAAATGATGGTGGGCCGCCAGTTTGGGCACCGAACGGAACCACTGGGTTTCGTGCCCGTCGTCCTGGTGCGTAAACACCCCGGCGATGGTCACGCCGCGCGCCAATAAAAGTTCCAAGGTGGCGTAACCCACTTCGCTGTAACCAAAAAACAAAACGCGCGGGGAGGGCATAAAAACGCGATCTACTCTGCGCTCTCAAATATTTCCCGCACGACATAGCGGGGCCGTTGCTGCACGCATTGGTAGGCGCGGCCCACATATTCGCCAATCAGCCCAATGCCGACCATGCAGACACTGACCAGGAAAATCAAGACCGCCAGAAACGAGAGCACACCATTCATCGTCCAGGCGTCTCCATAAATCAACCGGCCCAGCGCGGCATAGAGCACCAGCAGAAAACTCAACCCTGCGCACGCCATCGCAAACAGCGTAAACATTTGCAACGGCACCAGCGTGAATCCGGTGATGAGGTCAAAGTTCAAGCGCACGAGCTTGTAGTAGCTGTACTTGGATTCGCCGGCGGTGCGCGCCGCATGCGCCACTTCGACTTCACCGTTCTTGCTCGCAAATTTGTAGGCGAGGGCGGGGATAAAGGTGGCTCGTTCGCCGCTGCGGACGATGGCTTCAACCACTGGCCGGCGATACGCGCGCAACATGCAGCCCTGGTCGGTCATGCGGATGTCCGTGGTTTTTTCTCGCACCAGATTTATCAGGCGCGAAAGGTATTTGCGGCCGAAACTGTCTTCGCGTTTGGCCCGCACCCCGCCGACGGCATCGCAGCCCTCGTCAATTTTCGCCAGCAGCTTGGGGATTTCTTCCGGCGGATTTTGCAAATCGGCGTCGATGGTAACAATAATTTGCCCGCGCACGCGTTCGAACGCCGCAATGATGGCCATGTGCTGGCCATAGTTGCCATTGAAGTCGATGACCCGCACCTGCGCCGGGCGTTTGGCCCGGAAGCCTTTCAGCAACTCCAACGAACGGTCTTTGCTGCCATCGTTGGTAAAAATGATTTCCCAGGGACGACGCAACGCATCGAGCGTCTGGCTCAGGCGCGTGAACAACGGTTCGAGGTTGGCTTCCTCGTTATAGACCGGCACGACGACGGAAATCTCGGGGGCAGGCATGGTTGGAATGTCTACTGCAAAGTAGCGCCGAGCGAAAGCAAAGAAATTTCAGTTTTAGCGTACGGCAGCTTTTGCGGCTAACCTCCCATAATCTCCCGCACCGCTCGAATCACCCGGTCCTGATCGCGCCGGGTCAGGGTGGGGCAGCAGGGTAGACTCAGAATGCCGTCGGAAATGCGCTCGGCGGCAGGGAAATTGCCGCGGCGGTAGCCAAAGGTCTTTTCGTAAAACGAGTGCAGGTGGCAGGCGGTGTAATGCAGACCGGTGCCGATGTTGCGCTTTTTCAATTCGACCATCAGCGTGTCGCGGTCCACCCGTGCGCCGCGTTCCACCACGGGCGCAAACAAATGCCACGAGTGGGTATGGGCAAACTTCGGTGGTGTCGGCAGGGTCAACCCGGGCACGCCGCGCAGTTTTTTGAAATAGTAGCCGGCGATGGCGCGGCGTTTTAGATTGAAACCCTCCAGGGCGGCGAGCTGATGAATGCCCAAGGCGGCCTGCAGGTCCATGAAATTGGATTTCAAGGCTGCTTCGACCACATCATAATGGCCGAGGCCCGGAATTTTGCTGTGCCGGGACCAGCCGTTGGCTTTGTCAATGCCGTGAAAGCGCTGGAGTTCGATGCTCCGCGCAAGTTTGGCCTCGCGGGTGACGATGGCTCCGCCTTCGCCCGTGGTCAGATTCTTGTTGGGATGGTAGGAAAATACCTGCACGTCGCCAAAACTGCCCAGTCGCTGGCCCTTGTATTTGGTGCCGATGGCATGGGCGCAATCTTCAATGACGCGGAGTTTATGTTTTTTCGCGAGCGCGTAAACGGCGTCCATATCCACCGGGCAGCCGGCAAAATGCACTGGCATCAGTGCACGGGTTTTCTTCGTAATCGCGGCAGCCATTTTTTTGACGTCAATGTTGTAAGTACCGGGCTCGACATCCACCAACACCGGTTTGCCGCCGGCCATGACAATGGTATTCAGCGTCGCCACGAAGGTAAGTGGGGTGGTGATGACCTCGTCGCCCGGTTGGATGCCGATGGCTTTCAGCACCATCCACAGCCCCATGGTGGCGTTGAGGCAGGCGAGGGCGTGTGGCGCGCCAAAGTAATCGCGCATCATCGCCTCAAACTTGGCGGCGCGCGGACCGGTCGTCAGCCAGCCGGAGCGCAGGCAGTCGGTGACTTCTTTGATTGCCGCGTTCGAAATGGTCGGACGCGAGAAGGGAATGAATTTTTCAGCGGGCATGATTGAAATGATTTATTGGTATTCCCGGCGGGCGGCGAGGGCGCTGCGGAGGGTGTCGGCATCGGCGTAAGTCAAACCGCTGCCGCTGGGCAGGCCGAAACCGATGCGCGAAACAGCCAGGGATTTGCCGGTGAGCATGGTTTCTTGAATGTAGTGGCACGTTGCTTCGCCTTCAATGTCGTTTGAAAGCGCCAGCACGACCTCGCGAACGGCACCGGTCTCGAGCCGCGTGGCTAGCGTGGCGAGGTTGAGCTGTTCGGGCCCAACTTTGTGCAGGGGGGAGAGTTTGCCATGCAGGACATGGTACAGACCGCGATAAACCCCGGCGCGTTCCAAGGCCAGCAGGTCGGTTACGGTTTCCACCAGGCAAATCTGTTCGACGCGGCGGTTGGGGTCGCGGCAAATCTCGCAGACCGCCGGAGTGGAGGGGTCGATTACCTCGGTTAAATTGCCGCATTGCGCACAACGGCGCAGGCGGGTGGCCGCTTCGCGGAGGGCATTCAACAGGGGTTCCAATTTCTCGGGCTGCTCAACGAACAGGTGTAGCGCAATACGCTCGGCGGACCGGAAGCCCAGCCCGGGCAACTGGCGGAGCAACTTTTGCGCATGGTCGAAACTCGTGGGCATTTAAAACAACCCCGGCATTTGAAACTGCGCCGTAATTTTGTTCATTTCTTCCTCGTTGACGGCCTTGGCCTGGGTGGCGGCCTGTTTGACGGCGTCTAAAATAGTCTGCCCCACCACTGCGGCGTCTTCTTTTAAGAACTCCGGGTCCAGGGTCAGGGCCAGGAAATCCCCCGCGCCATTGACCTTGATGCGCACCGCTCCGCCGCCGGCCGATACCTCCAGTTCGCGCGCGGCCAGTTGTTGCTGCACCTGTTCAACCTGTTTTTGCGCTTTTTGCGCCTGTTTGAGAAATTTGCCGAGTCCAGCCATGGAAGGGAGAGAGGGTAAGCCCTTCACCAAGCCCGATTTCCGGGTAAATCGCAAGCCTTTGCTCCGTCTTCGTGCCGCCCCCGTCGTTGGCCGTCGGGGCTGTGGTATTGCCTCCCCAAAGGCCTGACCGAATTAACGACCGCTGGGCATAACGTCGGTAAAAATATGGTTTAGATTCGGTTAAAATCGCCGATATCCAAGTAGCCAAATTTCTCCTGGTATGCGCAAGCGCCAGAATTTTTTACCGGCATGAAAACATCATTAAGCATGAAGCGCAATCACTGGACCATGACTGAGTCCGAACGGCAGTCCGGCGGGGCTCGACCCGCAAGGTCAGTTTCGGCTTCCAAGCTATGGTTTCATGCCATGCTTTCCGCCCCGGTGGTCTATGTTTTTGCCACCGTGATAAGCGCCGCGCTTTCAGTTTTTGGTTCCCATATATTGGGTTTAATTGGCTTGGCTGGCTTGGTCGTCTGGCCCGCGTTGGCCGTTATGCACTTTGAGCTGAGCGGGGCGACTTGGACGGAGTGGCGTGGCCGGGTCCTAGGTGTCCGCGCGGAAAGCAACCCACTCCCGCCCGAACGTTTTGCCGACAACAAAGATTGAGGCGATCTAGCGCCTAGAGCACCCGCGCCCAAATTAGTTTGAGGTAGCGGCTTTCGGGGCAGTTCGACATCACCGGATGGTCTGGCCCGGCGCCCGTGCTTTCGAGAAATTGCAATTTGCGCCCGCGGTGATGCGCGGCGGCAATTACAATTTCGGTAAACTCGTCCTCCGACACCAACCCTGAACACGAGCAAGTGACCAGCAAGGCGCCGGGCTTGGCCAATTGGATGGCGAGGCCGTTTAAGTCGCGGTACTTAATCCGCCCTTCCACGTCTTCGCGGTCAAAAACCAGTTTCGGCGGATCAAGGACAATCACGTCAAATTGAGTTTTGTTGGCCATCATTTGCCGCGCCCAGGTGAACGCGTCCGTATGCACCCAGTTGATGCGCGTGTTGTTCAGGTTCATATTGCGCTTGGCCTGCTCGATGGCTTTTTCATCGAGATCCACGCCTGTCACGTCCTCCGCGCCGCCCAAAATTTTTGCCGCCAGTGAAAACCCGCCCGTGTAACAGCACAAGTCCGCCACCTTGGTTTGTGGGCCGAGCCGCTTGACCCATTCGCCGAGTTTCCGGCGGTTCTCGCGCTGGTCGCAGAAAAAGCCGGTTTTGTGGCCGGTGGTAAAATCCACTTCGTACCGGATGCCGTTCTCGCGGATTTTTACGGCGGGCGGCGCATCGCCGGTCACGGCGGGTGCGTTGATGCGCTCAATGCGCGCAATGGACGGATCCACCCGCACTTGGGCTTTTTTGGTGCCGAGGCGCGTGTGCAAGTATGGCAGCCATTTTGCTATTCGCTGATGCACGCCGAGGCTGTGAATTTCCACGCTCAGCGTATCGGCATAGCGGTCCACGGCCAGGCCGGAGAGCGAATCGGCGTCGGAGGCGATTACGCGGTAGGCGTCGGTGACGGTGGGGTCGCCGAGGCCGGGCAGCTGGTCGCGCAGGTCGCAGGCCCGGTCAAGTAACTTTTCCAAAAAGGCTTCGTCCACCACTTCCTGCCCATGGTGGAGCATCCGGAGCGGTACATGCGCCGCCGGATTAAAAAATCCGGCCCCAAAACGCTGGCCGTCTTTGTCGTACACGGCCACCAAGCTGCCGGCCCGGGCGTCCTCGGAGGCATGGC
>Ga0206926_1058_pt1 | contig 19043 bp, 13 predicted proteins | sample Alteio_BWOrgHeat_59_FD_152955 | JGI IMG/M metagenome (GOLD analysis project Ga0206926, IMG submission 152955) | Enriched cells from forest soil in Barre Woods Harvard Forest LTER site, Petersham, Massachusetts, United States -... | ecosystem: Environmental > Terrestrial > Soil > Temperate forest >... | reverse complement strand
CTTCGATGGCGTTCATCTCGGCCATCAAGCCGTCGTGCGCAGTCTTGAGGGCAAAGTGGCCGCGCTGACTTTCGAGCCGCATCCTCTGGCCGTTATTGCACCCGATCGTGTGCCCCCGCGACTGACCACGCTCGAACAAAAGGTGGCCTATCTCCGCGCGCGCGGCACAGTTGCGGTCGTTGCCGTGAAATTTGACGAGGAGTTGAGGAAGCTTTCTCCCGCAGCATTCGTCGATGAAATCGGACGCTGTTTCCCGGATTTGAAGCAGGTGGCGATTGGCGAAAGCTGGTCGTTTGGCCGTAATCGCGAAGGTAACGCCGCGCGTCTGGCGGAGTTGGCGCAAACCCACGGTTTTACGGTAAAAGCCATCGCGCCCGTGATGTTGGAAGGCGCACCGGTAAGCAGCACACGGATTCGCGAGGCCATTTCCCAGAGGCAATTTGATGAGGCGAGCCGTCTGCTCGGACGGTCCCATGCGGTCACGGGCCTGGTGATTCATGGAGACGAACGCGGTCGGTTGCTTGGGTTTCCGACGGCCAATCTCGCAAATGTGGAGCAGTTATTACCGCCGCGTGGCGTCTATGCCGTGCGCGCCCGCGTGGCCGGAAATCTGACCAAATATCGCGCCGTGATGAATCTTGGGCAGAGGCCCACATTCACCTCCAATGGCGTCGATTCGCTTGAAGTGCATCTGCTCGACTTTCAGGCCGATCTTTACGATCAACACCTCTGGGTCTCCGATTTTGTCTGGCTGCGCGACGAGAAGACTTTCTTGGGAGCGGAAGAGTTGAAGGCGCAGATTGCGGAGGATGTCGCGAAGGCAAGAGCGATATTGTAGTGACGGTCTATGATTGCCGTTACTACTCTTAATTATACTTCCAAAAATTCGCGGACGAAATCGTTGGCGGGATTTTGACGCAATGTGGCGGGAACGCCTATCTGTTGGATGCGGCCTTCGTTGAAGATCACCACGCGGTCGGCTAACTCGAAGGCTTCGTCCTGGTCGTGGGTGACGAAGAGTGAGGTGAGATGAGTCTGGTCGTGGAAATGGCGGAGCCACTTGCGGAGGTCCCGGCGCACCTTGGCGTCGAGTGCGCCGAAGGGTTCGTCCAAGAGCAGAACGCGGGGTTCGATGGCGAGGGCGCGGGCCAGGGCGACACGCTGGCGTTGCCCGCCTGAGAGCTGGGACGGTAACCGTTTCTCATGGTCTTCGAGCTGAATTAACGTTAGCAGTTCGCGGACGCGCTTGGCGATGGCCTCGGCGTCGGGGCGTTTTTTGCGTGGCAAGACGCGCAGGCCGAACGCGATATTTTCAAAGACGGTCATATGCTGGAAGAGGGCGTAGGCCTGGAAGACGAAGCCGGCCTTGCGCTCGTAGGCGCTCTTCTCGGTCACTTCTTCGCCTGAGAAAAAGACTTGTCCCGCATCGGCGATTTCCAGCCCAGCGATGATGCGGAGCAGTGTCGTTTTGCCGCTGCCGCTAGGGCCGAGCAGCGCGAGGAGTTCGCCGGTCTGTACCTCAAGGGAAACGTCGCGCAAGGCAGGTACGGCCCGGTGACCATGGGTCTCGAAACGCTTGGAAATATGGCTGACGGCGACGCTCATGGTTAGTGGGGCAAGGAAGGTTTGATGGGATTGATGACTTGAGGAGCGAGACGGCGCCACTCCAGCCCGATTTTAATCACCAAGGTAATTACCGACAGGAGCAGCAGCAGCGAAGCCAAGGCGAATGCGCGGGGAAGTCCTCCCGGCCCCAGCGCCTGATAATATTGCTCGATCTGGAGAGGCATGGTCATCTTGTCATCGACGCTTCCTGCCACCACGGAAACGGCGCCAAATTCGCCCATGGCGCGGGCATTGCAAAGGATCATGCCGTAGAGGACGCCCCATTTGATCTTTGGAAAAGTGACGCGCCAGAAAAGCTGCCAGCCATTGGCGCCCAATGTCAGCGCGGCTTCCTCCTCGGCGCTGCCTTGGGCCTGCATGAGCGGAATCAAACCGCGCGCAACGAAGGGAAAAGTGACGAAGGCGGTGGCCAGGACGATGCCGGGAAAGGCGAACAAAATTTGGATTTTGTGGGTCTCCAACCACGTTCCCAACCATCCCTGATTCCCGAAGATGAGGGCAAAGACCAGACCACCTACGACCGGTGAAACCCAGAGCGGAATTTCGATCAGGGAGATGAGAAGGGACTTGCCGGGAAACTTGAAATGGGTGATGGCCCAAGCCGCGCAAACGCCGAAGATCGTGTTGAGAGGCACGACAGTCACGGCGACCATCAGCGTCATCTTGATCGCGGTCACGCTATGCCTGGCTGTCAGGGCGGAGAAATAGAAAGCGAGGCCGTGACGTAAGGCTTCAATCAGGATCACGAAGACCGGAAAGACCAAAAAGAAAAGGATAAAGGCCAGAGTGGTCCCGACGAGGAGATACCGCGCCACCCATGGATCGGTCGTTGCCCGCTTCATGCGCCCTTCCTCCGGCGAGATACTACGTATTGGATGCAATTGACCGTCAGCACGATGACAAACGACATCAGGAGCATGACAAGCCCGAGACCGGCCGCCCCGACATAATCATTTTCATCGAGCTTGATGATGATGAGTTGCGGGGTGATTTCCGAAAGGTAGGGAATCATGCTCGAAATGAAAACGATGCTGCCGTACTCCCCCACACCACGGCCAAAGGCCAGCATGATGCCGGTCAAAAGCGCCGGACTCGCGGCGGGAAAAATCACGCGTCGAAAGGTCTGCCAGCGGTTGGCTCCCAGGCAGGCGGCGGCCTCCTCCACCTCGGCGGACAGATCGGACAGGACAGGCTGGAGCGTGCGCACGACAAAGGGAAAGCCGATGAAGGTGAGCGCGATCAGGATTCCCCACGAGGTGTACGCGATCTTCCAGCCAAACCAATCGTGAAGTGGACCACCCAGATAACCGCTATGAGTCGAGAAAATCTGGCACAAAGCGAGGCCGGCGACGGAAGTGGGCATGGCGAAGGGAAGATCGACCAAGGCATCGATGAATTTTTTACCGGGGAATTGATATCGAATAAGGGCCCATGCGGCGATGAAGCCAAAGACGCCGTTGATCAGCGCTGCGGCAAACGAAATACCAAAACTGAGTCGGTAACTGTCGAGAGAGCGGGTATCGGTTGCAACTTCGATAACATGCCCGACGACCTTGTAAACGCTCGGATAATTCGCAGTGGGCGTTATCGTCTTAAGCAACAAGGCCAGGAGCGGCAACAGGACGATGGCGCTGAGATAGACGAGCGTATAGCCAAGCGTCAGGTGAAAGCCCGGCAGGATATGCTTGCGCCGCCTTCCGCTACGACGTGACTGTCCAAGTTGACCTTGAGCAGTTTCCATGGGCACAAAATTATGGCCCTTTTCTGGCAATGTGGAAACCGCATGCATGGGCGGAAGGCTAAGAGTGTGCCTAGTCGAAGAAAAGCTAAATCTATTGATTTAGTAGTTTTTAAATCAAAAAAATCGACCCCGAGCTAAAATTGATTATTCCAAGGGAACCCTTAGAAAGGAGTGAGCGGAACGTTGCCGAAGGGTTCCAACTGCTGATTCAAGGCGCGGCGAGCATTTGGAACGACATAGTTGATGTCGTTAACTCGGTCCATGAACTCAGTTAGGTTTGGAAACAACGGGAAGAGAGACAGAGTATTAGAATCGTAAAGCTGGGTAAACTTATCGAATCGCTTATTGGAATTGTAGTAAGCCAAATCCGCAGCGGTCGGGTTGGGATTATTGGCAATGGCCTGCATATTCGCATTGAACTGCTGAACATCCGTCATAAAGGCGAGGAAGATATCCCGCATATCGTCCTGAGAAAGCTTGGGTATGGATCCAATGGCAACCTGCCCTGAGGGCAACGGTATAATGCTTATCTTGTGACCATCCGAAGTGTCCGTCAGGGTGACGATACCATCCTGGGTAGCGCAAATGGTGACTTCATGGCCACCGCTATTGGTGACGCAAACGGCATAAGCTGTTCCACGCGCGGCGGCAACTCCCTCCGGGGTAGTAACCTGATAATCTTGCTTTTCACCCGGACGATGTCCAACACGGGAGAAAACGGTGCCGACCTTCAAATTAATCGAGGTGTGACGCGTGGAGCCATCGAGATTCTCTGTCACCTTGGCATCGGTATTGGGAAGGAACCGAGCTGAATCGACGCCTCCCATGAATACCGCAGCAGAACCTTTATCGGAAGTTGAGATGGAGGAACCGGAAGGAACAAGCATTCCATCGGTGGCAGGCTTGGTTTCACCGTTAGGCAATTTAAGAGTAACAGGGCCCTGAACGGCAGTAAGCTTCATTTGGTCGATTCCTACGGAGGGGGTGGCCCCTCCGGGAGCCGTGATCGGTTCCGCCCAGAAAAATTTCTCCTTGTCATTGCCCTTACCCGGCACGGGCATGGGGGGTTGTGCCATTAACGAACCAACCACAGGTGGAGTATTGACCGGAGGAGTATTTTCCGTCGCGGGTGCAGGCTGATCGGAAGACATCAGGTCGGTCTTGGTAGCGGGAAGAGGGGCCGAAACCGTATCGTGAGAAACCGAAGAAGTTGTCTGAGTTGTCTGCTTAACGACTGGAGTCGATGCGACATGAGAAACAGGCGCAGGAGCTTCATGTGAAGGAGGCGGAATATCCCGGGGCTGAAGATCCGCCGTGGTACGCGGAGCCATGTGAGGTGCCGAAGTCGATATCTGGCTTGGAGCAGGAGGCGGTGCAGGATTGGCCTCAGCCAGCAACTCATGATGGCGAACCGTATGCGAGTTGACTGAGACATTGCCAACATATCCAGGATCGACGGTGACGTGCTTGGAGTCGGAGAAGGTCAGAGTTACGACGGCTTGCTTATCAGCACTTACTGTCTTGTTCAACACAGTAAAATGGAGGTCTTGCGGCTGGCTGGAACTTGGCGCCAAAATCGCCGTCAGATAGTTATTGGCGTCACGGCCATAGCTAATCTGGAATGTGGTACCTCCAACTGTGACCACCTGCGAAATGGTTGGGATGGCAAGTTCCGCAACATGCTCTCCTTTTGGCCCAAAAATGATGAGATTGTCGTGTTCCGAAGGAGCAAGCGCAAAGTTATCATCGCCCAAAGCGCATGAAATGCTTCCCGCTAAGATGAGCGCGACCAAGAAAGTTTGGAGGCGAGGGGTCAAAGTTATTTTCCTCAAGGCTATATATTTAGCACGTATTTGCAGGCTTGCAAACAGATTTGTCGCTAAGGCTATGATACTCATTATGCAGTATTCGTTAAGCTTGTAAAACTCTAATCCCCCCCCAGAGCCTTGGTGATGCGCGCGCAGATCGCCGCCAATTCGGTATCAGTGGCTTTTTCTGGAACAAAGATAGGCTCACTTGTGACCAAATGGCAAGTCGAGAACGGCAAGGGAACATGAAAGCGGTCCCAACTTTTGAGTTCAAGTTTCCATCTGAGTTGATACGTAATCGCAATGATGGGACGTTGCGTAAGCTGGGCGAGACGTATCAGCCCAGGTTGAACCTGGTACCGTGGACCGCGGGGACCGTCCGGGGTGATGGCAAGATCGACCAGGGGATCCCGCGCGGTGTGGACGGCAGCCAGGGCCGCCGCCGATCCATGACGAGAACTGCTGCCCCGGACAGCCTTGATGCCAAAGTACGAGGCCACCTCGGTCATGAATTGGCCATCGCGGCTGCGACTGATAAAGGTCACCACCGTGCGGTCCGGACAAAAGCGCTCATAAAAGAGAGCCATGAGAGCAGTCCGGTTATGCCAAAAGGCGGCGATAACCGGCAAGCGATCGGGCCGGTTGAGAGTTTCGCCGCGGTCCTCAAGCGTCATGCGCAGGGTGTACCCCAGCATACGAATCAACCACACGCATAACCAGACGAGAAAGCGTTTCATCCGACACCGGGTCCACGTAATCGGCCAATGAGCCGGGAGACGGCCCGGCTGGGAGTTTGCACCAAAAGCTCACGCATAAAAACATTCCAGGTCATGGTCTTGGGTTCTTCGACAAATCGGAGCGCGCCCAATCCGGTGGCAATAGTGCAGGCAAGCGTGGTGTAAAGTAAACTGTAACTGTTCCACTGCCAATAGCCCCAGGAGACGTGCCAGTGATTGAGGTAATCCAGGACGGGGCCCCATAGCAAGGGTATCGCGCCGAAGGTCACGTTGCTTATGACGCTGTAGAGAGCGAGAAAATGGGCTCGGCCCATCTCGGGAACAATGCCCATGACGGTGCGAACATTGGCAAGGTTCCATAATGATCCGCCCAAGCCTGCCGTAAAAATTTGCACGCAGAGGACAATTCGATCAAAGGGAAGAATCCCTGCCGCGACCAATGCCCATCCGCTGAAATGAAGTGTAAAAAGAATTCCCGAAAAAGTAAGCGCAGGTTTATTGCCGGCACGGTCAATCAGCCGCCCCACCAGAAAAAGGCCGGTGGCGACGACGATGGTGGTCAGGGAAGCGACGTAAAGGACCTTCGCGTCGCTCACATGGAGAAAGGTGCGGAAGTAGCGGACCCAAAAGACGCCGGAACTTCCCAGCGCCATATTAATGATCACGTTGTATCGGACGTACTTTAAGAATGGTGGATAAAAAAGCATGTCGCGCCAAGGCAGCGGCGTATCGTTCCGGATAATTTTTTCAACGGGTACGTCCGGGACACGACGCAAAAACAGCAGGCTCATAAATGCAGCCACCGCGCTGATGGAGAAAACGATTCCGAACGAGTACCACGCATGGTGCAGCTTTAAGAGCGAACCGGAGACAAAAAGACACGCGATGGCGGCGATGGCACCGGCGAGTTGGTCCTTGGCCAGGAATTCGCCGCGTCGGCTTGCGGGAATGATGTGTGTGAACCATGGCAACATGCCGCAGACGGAAATGCCTCGCAGTGTATTAAAGCCAAAAGAGAGAAAAAGCATCATGACGATGCGGGTGGTGCGATCGATGGTGTCGGGCAAAAACGCGACGATGGTCATCCCCACAATGAACACGCTGCGGCTCGTCCAGCCGCTGAGCACAAAGCGCCGATAACCGACCTGCTCGACAAAGCGGGCGGCGGGAATCTGCAGAATGTTGAGAAGCGGGGAAAGACAGGCGGCAATGGCCAGAATGGTCGCCGTGGCACTGAGATGCTGAAGGAAGAGGAGCATTGGCGCGCCCAGCACCACGCTCCACGATGTGGTATTAAACATCTCAAAGATATAGACGTTGTGAACGCCGGGCGGCATCGGTTTTATCGGAGCGGGGGAATCTCCTCCCCCTGAAGCTGGTGTCGGACTCATGCCTTCTTAAGATGAAGAAACATCGCGCGTGGATTTTCTGTGCGCACTTCAAACCTGATTTCGCTCACTTGAAAAACTTACCAAGCAATGGCGCAACAGCAAGAATGCGAATGAAGCTTAAAGCTCCGGCAACGACCATTTCGACTGTTGTGTATATCCATCCTGATAGTGGTTCGTGCCGCTGCGGCAATCCTGAAAGGACTGGGCCATGGTTGAGATTGGACATACCGAGGACGTGATTCAACTCTTTCAGAGTTGGCCGCTTTGTTTGTTACCCAGGGTAGGCGCTGCTGCGCCAACCTTGGGCTGAGTGATTGCAACCCTTTCAGGTTGCGGATCCTGTACCTGCAAATAATCGCAGGTTTCATTGTGAGGGCGCAAAACGCGAGGGACTCAAAAAATTGCGAATGGATTCGCGATCAATTACCGGCCCAAAAAAAGAAATAATTCCGCTAAAACCAAAGCTGGTCAGGCTTTCGGTTTGAGGAGCGGGAAGAGGATGACGTCGCGGATCGATTCGGCGCCGGTGAGGGTCATGACGAGACGGTCGATGCCGAGACCGATACCTCCGGCGGGCGGCATGCCGTATTCGAGCGCGGCGAGGAAATCCTCATCGAGGTCCTGCTTCTCTTCGCCGGCCTGTTCTTCGAGGCGTTGACGCTGGACGACGGGGTTGTTGAGTTCGCTGTAACCGGGGGCTACTTCCTGTCCGGCGATAATCAACTCAAAGACGTCGACAATGGAGGGATCGGCACCGTTCTGCTTGGCGAGCGGAACGAGTTCCTTGGGAAGATGCGTGACGAAAAGAGGATTGCGCGTCTTGGCCTCGACGAGCTTTTCGAAGACCTGGTTGGTAACTTCGAAGTCCTCCATCGCGGGAGAGATTTCGACGCCCAGCTTTTCAGTGCAACGCGCGCGGCGTTCCTCAGCGGTGATGGTGAACCAGTCGTCCCCGGCAGCGGCCTTGACGAGTTCGCGATAAGGCTTCCTTGGCCATGGCGGCGTGAGATCGATGGGTGCGAGGGCGGGTATGGCGCCATCTTCACTGGCGACGCGGCCTCCGACCTGGAGTGTACCCATGACTTTCTGCGCGACGGTGGTGATGAGGTCCTCGACGAGTTGCGACATGACCGTGAAATCGGCGTAGGCCCAATAGGCTTCGAGCATGGTGAACTCGGGATTGTGACGGCGCGAGATGCCTTCGTTGCGGAAGTTGCGATTGATCTCGAATACTTTGGTCATGCCGCCGACGAGGAGGCGCTTGAGATAAAGCTCGGGCGCGATGCGCATGTAGAGATCAATGCCGAGCGCGTTGTGCTTCGTTACAAATGGGCGCGCCGCGGCGCCACCGGCGATGGTCTGCATCATCGGCGTCTCGACTTCGGTGAAGTCGCGCTCCTCAAAGAAACGGCGCACTTCTTTGACGATCTCGCTGCGCTTGAGCAGGACTTTGCGGGCGTCTTCGCTGACGATCATGTCGACGTAGCGCTGACGGTACCGCTGCTCGACATCGGAGAGGCCGTACCATTGACTCGGGATGGGGCGGAGAGACTTCGAGAGAATGCGCAGATTGGAGAGCTTGACGGTTTTCTCGCCGGTCTTGGTGGTGAAGAGAGTCCCCTCGCCGCCGATGAAATCGCCGATATCGAGGAGCTTCCAAAAGGCGAACTTGTCGCCGAGCCCCTGCACCTGGGCGTAGACCTGAAGCTTGCCGGTATCATCCTGAATATGGGCGAAAACATTCTTGCCCATTTCGCGCTTGGAGATGAGGCGTCCGGCGATGCGTACAGGACGCTCGTCGGCATAATTGTTAATCGCGTGCGCGCAAGTCTCGCTGCCGGGAAAGGCCTCGCCGAAGGGGTCGATGCCCATTTCGCGCCAAGTGTCCAACCGCGCCCGTCGCAGGGCCAATAATTCGCTTTCGTCTTCCATAGGGAGGTGGAGCGTAGGGCTTTCGTTGGCGTTAGCCAAGGCGGAGTTGTGAGAATCGGATGTTCGCGTCGAGGGCTACTGGACCAAATCGAAGTAGAGCTTCAGGACTTCCCAAGGTGGCGTTAGCGGTGCGGAATAACTTACGGCGTCTGCTTTCACGACTTGATCACGGCTTGGCTTGGCATAAACGAAAGAGATCAAGCCGACCAATTTGCAATCGGGTGCGAACGACGAGAATGCGTCGTAGGGAATGTATTCCAAGAAAAATTGTGTCCGGCCCGGTTCAAGGCTGACGACGCCCTGATATTCGAAAGGATCGGGGTGAAGGTTGAGAAGTCTAGGGAGATCATTTGCGTGTTGAACCTGAATCTGAAGGTATGCGGGTGCGGAGGTTCCGTTCCTGGATTTATCCCCGATGAGGTAGACAGTTTTATTCGAGGCGTTCTTGACCCATCCTTTGACGAGCAAATGAGGCATAGTTCCACGGGACGGATACTGATACCATTCGTGTGTGCTAAAGGTTTTCCCTACGCTATACATTATCGCGCCTCCAGAGGAGTAACCAATTTCCTTGAGACCGCGGAATTCCAGCATGGTTTGGATGCCGTCTTGAGGTTGGCCCCAGACTTCCGGCCCTTTGAAGGACTTAAATTCCTCTTGGACGATCACCCGCACCTTTGCATGGGCGATGGCGAAATGGATCAGGATAAGTCCGGCGAAGATCGCGATAGCCAATGCACCGATTATTACGGTTTTGCGGCTTCGGCTCCAATTGACCACTAGCGCCATCCTTTGGCGACTATCAACCGTGCCGCGGCTGAGAGAGCTTTTTTAGTCTCAGCCGAATCGTAAGGACAAGTAGGATCGGCGAGAGATCCCTGAAGACTACCGATATTCGTCAAAGGACGCAGGCACGTAACACTTTTCCCTCGGCGATCAAATTTCGTACTGCTCACGAGCAACACTTTACGTCTTAAGCTCCTATTTCAAAGCTTGAATTCAGACTCCGCAGCCTGAATAAGATTTTTTTCTTTAAGCAAATGAGCTAGGCTTTTCGATTGTGTCCAAATCTTCCTCACCGCAACGCCTCATCGCTCTCGGAGCAGATGGAGCCGATATCCTACATCGGCTTGGTGTGTGGTCACAGGTCGTGGGGGTAACCGCTTTTTATAAGCCGCCGCCAGATGTTGAGGAAAAGCCGCGCGTGTGCGGTTTTAGCTCAGGAAATATAGAGGCGATCCTGAAATTGCAGCCGGATTTGGTGATCACCTCGACCGACGTACAGCACCGGATTGCATCGGACCTGATCAAGGCGGGCGTGACGGTTCTGGCCCTGAATTCGCGGAGCCTGGATGAAATTTATGGCGCGATTCGCAACCTGGGCCAGCTTCTCGGAAAGTATTCGCAGGCCGAGCATGTGGTCGCGCAAATGATGCGGGACTTGCAACCAGTCGCGATCAATGGAACGCCCCGCCCAAGAGTCTATTTCGAGGAATGGCCCGATCCCTTGACGAGCGGCATCGGTTGGGTCTCGGAACTGATCGAGCGGGCGGGCGGAGTCGATATTTTCGCCGACCGGCGGCATGAAAAGAAAGCAGCGGCCCGGATGGTCACGCCGGAGGAAGTCATCGAACGCGATCCGGAAATCATTTTTGCCTCGTGGTGCGGCAAGCCGGTGGAAATCGGCGAGATCACCTCGCGGGCGGGGTGGAATCAGTTGCCCGCCGTACGCAGCGGACGCTTGTTTGAAATTCCCTCCGATCATATCCTGCAATCGGGACCGGGGCTGGTGCGGGGCTACGAACTTTTGAAACAGGAAATTGGCCGTGTGGCCTCTCCGTCACGAAAACGTCACCAATCCCGCCTTGGACGACCACCGCGCACAAAGGTATCCTCACCGAACACTGCTATGACCACGCCCGATCTTTCCGACGCCCGTTTCTTCATTAACCGCGAGTTAAGCTGGCTTGCCTTCAATCGCCGCGTGCTGGAAGAAGCGCAGGACCCGAGTCAGCCTCTGCTCGAACGCGTGCGGTTTCTGGGGATAGTGACGTCGAACCTGGACGAATTTTTTGAGGTGCGCGTGGCAGGCATCAAGCAACAGATCGAGCATGAGTCGAACGATGCCGGCCCGGACGGCATGAGCGCGCGGCAGACCTTCGATGCGATCCGGCAGGATGTCTTGAAACTGATCGATGACCAATATCAGCTCTGGCATAATGAATTGCTTCCCGAACTCGGCAAACACGGCATCTACTTGCACGATTTCAAGTCTCTGAACAAACAGGACCATGCATGGGCCACGGCTTATTTCCGGGACGAGGTTTTTCCGGTGCTCACTCCCCTCGCCGTCGATGCGAGCCATCCCTTTCCGCAACTCCAAAACAAGAGCCACAATTTGTTCCTGCGATTGAAGCGACCGGAGCGCCCCACCGAAATTCTTCATGCGGTGGTCGCCATCCCGCGCGTTCTGCCGAGGCTGGTGCGCATTCCTCATCCCAAGACGCAGGAATGGCACTACATCCTGATCCAAAATTTGATCCAGAATCATATTCACGATCTGTTTCCAGGCCTGACGGTCGAGCAGGTCTATGGGTTCCGGCTCACGCGCAATAGTGATCTCTATATCGACGAGGAAGAAGCAGAAAACCTGCTGCGCACGATTGAGGATGAGTTGCGCAAACGCGCGCGCGGCAATGCGGTGAGGCTTGAAGTTGAACATGGTTGCCCGCCCGATATGCGGCGCGCCCTGCTCGATATTTTCAAGCTGACCGAGGACGATCTTTATCTGGTGAACGGGCCGCTCAATTTCCTGCATTTGATGCCGCTGACCTCCATCGATGCGCTTTCTTCATTGCGCGATAAACCTTACGTACCGATCACGTCGCACGTTCTGCCCGCCGGTGGAGATTACTTTGAAGTCATGCGGCACAAGGATGTCCTGTTACATCACCCCTACCAAAGTTTTGCGAGCGTGGTGGAATTTTTGGAACATGCCGCGTCCGACCCGGCGGTGTTGGCGATCAAGATGACGCTTTATCGCACCAGCGGCGATTCGCCCATTGTCCACTCGCTCGTTCGTGCGGCTGAACAAGGCAAGCAGGTTACCGTGTTGGTCGAGTTGCGCGCGCGCTTCGATGAGGCCAACAACATCCTCTGGGCGCGGCAACTGGAAGAAGCCGGCGTACATGTCGTGTACGGATTGGTGGGGCTGAAAACGCACTGCAAGGTGTTGATGATTGTCCGACGCGACGAGGACCGGTTACGTCATTATCTGCACCTTGGCACCGGTAATTATCACCCGAGCACGGCCCGCTTTTATACCGACTTAAGCCTCTTCACTTCCAACCAGGAGTTGGGCGAGGAAGTGGCGATGCTCTTCAATACGCTCACCGGACTTTCGGAATTCAAGGGCGTGAAAAACCTGCTCGTCGCGCCGTTCCAGATGCACGACATGTTCCTCAAGCTCATCCAGCACGAACGCGATCTGGCCCGGCAAGGCAAAGAGGGACGGATCATCGTGAAGCTCAATTCGCTGGTGGAGGAGAGTCTAATCATCGCGCTTTACGAGGCGTCGCAGGCGGGTGTGAAGATCGATCTTGTCGTACGCGGCATCTGTTGCCTGCGTCCCGGTGTTCCGGGGGTGAGTGACAATATTCGGGTGACCAGCATCGTGGGCCGCTTCCTTGAACACAGCCGGATTTTCTTTTTTGGCAACGGCGGCAAACCGAAGGTCTATCTCGGCAGCGCGGATTGGATGCCGCGCAATTTGTATCGCCGCGTGGAAGTCGTCTTCCCCGTGCTCGATTCAGGCCTGCGCAAGCGCATCACCGATGTCATCATCCCGGCTTACCTGAGCGATTGCGTGAAGGCGCGGGTGTTGGGCTCCGATGGTATTTACACCCGTGCGATCTGTCCAGAAGGCAAGGAACCGGCGCAGGCGCAACTGACTTTCCGCAATCTTGCGCGCAAGGCGGCCTCCCATAGTTTGGAGGCAAAAGCGGAAAAATCAGAGTACCGAGTGCAGAAGGCACCTGCGCAATAGCATCGCTTCATTTGAGTTTTCTATTAATCAGCACTTCTCTGCGAGGTGCATGACCGCTTTTGGAGCCCAAGGGCAAAATGCATGAAGGGGCAAAACCGCCGTACATTATAATTATTTAACTGTAAGCCGGTTAGACATCAGGCTAGGTATGGCACTGCCCCTGCAGCTTTCTGAAGGAAATACCTTCCTATGAGAACACCCCCGTCACTTCCTCCCGGCAAAACAGCCATCATTCTGGCTGCTCTTCAATTTGCCGTTCAAAAAGCTCTTCGGAAGATGAATGGCGAATTGGACAAGGGGGCGTCCGTTACTTGTCGAATCGCGGTTACCGAAATTTTGTCCCGCGTGGGACACGTCACGGACATTACGACTTTGACCGCTTCGATTCTGCATCATGTCTTCGACAGTTCTGCCTCGATTAAACAGGAACTCGACGTGCATTTTGGCCCAAAAGTGCGCGTGCTCGTGCAGGAATTGGCGGGAAATACGCACCTGTCGCAAACCGAACAGATGCAGGACTTGCTTGATCGTGTTCCCTTCCTCTCCCCTCGCGCCAAAGAAATCATCCTCGCGGAAAAGATCTGCCAATTGCAGAAGATCTCCAAGGATCAACCGGAGAACTGGTCTCCTGCGCAAACGCGCGGATATATGACCTGGCTGGCGCAAATTGTCGATGGCTGCCGCGGCGCCAATATTTATCTCGAAGATTATTTTGATGAACTCTATGAGGAAGAAAGCAGGCTGATCCGTGGCATGAAAGAATTGCGTTAACCCGTGATGGATCTCACTCGTTTGCTTCACGCGACAAACCATTTATGCCCCTGCTAAAATCTCGCCCCAGGAACAGCGCAATACCTTACGCAAGAGCGACAGCGTGGGGAGACTAGGCCAGTACTCGCCTACCTCGATCGATTGCGTGTAGCGCACCGATTTATCAATTCTTTCGGCGAGTTTTTCCTGAGTTAGCCCGCGCTTCAACCTCAGCCGGGCCACGTTTTTGCCGAAACGGAGACGCAGCCGGCTCGGTGCGGGCTTTTTATCAGGGGACGGCACCTCTTAAGCCTGCCCATTTTGCAGAGGCGGAAAGAACGAGGCCATACCTCGTGTGATGAAACTTGTTACGTGATGGCCGCCCGATTGTAACATCGGTCAGTTAAATTCGCCTAAGCAACGTACTCGCGGTGTCGATTCACCAGTAAACCAGAACCACTCATCTTTAGAGGGGGCAATGAACACACTAGCTTCCGTTTCTCACCCCGACCAGACATGCTGGATAAGGGGTTGCGATTCTCGACTAGTCGCTCGTGCAAAAATAGACAGTACCAGTTACTCTCGCTGCAAATGAAGGCGCCACGTATATTCGGATTACTCATTCTTATTTGCATCACGGCGTCAACGTTTGCTTGCAACAAGTACGATCCTTACCGATCAGACACGCCCAATTTAGTAGGGGTATGGTCAATTGATAATACGATTAGCCGAAGGGGGGATGAGAGCCCAATATGGAAAAGACTGAGTATTTACCCGACACACATGGAATTCTGTCCCGGCCAAGGCACCGTAGGCACTCAAGGTCAGTGGAAGGATGGAGGTTTTTGGTGCGAGGCAAAGGACAGTTCGCGTAGTATCGAGGCTGCAAAAGTAATATCTCCTGAAGAAGTTGAATTGCATTTGGCCGCTTTTTATCCCGGCAGTAAGGAGGTTTTGACTCTTTACAAGATACACGGAAGCGAGAGCGAAACCCAAGATCTGCAGAGATCCATGGCAGCCAAATATCCACCGCCTATTTCCTACCCGCCACCTTCCGGAACAATTCCACTTGGAATGACCGAATATCAGCTAAAGGCGTTGCCTTGGAAGGCAGATAAAGTGATGGCCTCAAGTGGCGATAGCAAGGATGACGATGCCACCATCTATTGTTACCACAGCGATAACTCGAACCTGGTCGAATTAAGGGTAACCGTTAAAGACCATAAAGTTATTTCAGTTAACGGTGGGAATGGCTGATCGGTTAATGGACTGGGGCTGAATAGGTATCAATATCCACTTGGAATTTTCGGTTAGGAGCCGAAGCATGGACTTCGAAATAGCGATCACTGCGCCAGATAATGAGATCCATTTTAGGATCCGTGGATAGTGCTCGAATATATTCGTATTGGTCCTCGTTTTCGACCCGGTAGCCATCGAAAGCAACGACAATATCTTCGGATTGCAGACTCGCTTGTTGAAGCAAGTCGCTGTTACTCGTAAATACGCAGCCAGCCATCGGGGCGTCCTTGAAGGAACTCATAGACACCTTTTCCAGTCCATGAGGAAAAACTTTATCTAAGAGAATCTTATTCCGATCCGCAAAGATATCTTTATGCGCGGCATATAGAGCATCCAAAACCGAGCGATCATTGTAACGATCCGCGATGGCTTGCGCATTTTGTTCGGCCTCGGAAAAGCGACCCAGTTTTTCTAGCAATTGACAATAGGTCTGCAGACCCTGGCAGGAATAGACTTCGGCGGCGCGTTTGGCCACCATCTCCGCTTCATCTTTATGATCATGATCGTAATAATAATCGACCAGTGGACCAACCTTGTTAGACATTGCCACTTGGTCCAAAGCCTGATCAAAGCCCTTTCGATCTGCCTCCGCCGCTTGGTCGTCCTTGCCCTCGTCCCGAAGGTGCTTTCCCAACTGAAAGTAGACATCGGGTTCCAGGGCTGCGTGCTTCTGCAAGATCATCGTATAATCTTCATCGTCCAGACTGTTGCTTGTTTTCTCAACGTCTTCGATTGAACGGAGATTGTAATTCCACCAAGGCTTCGAGGCCTCAAAAATGGTCTGTTTATTGATGTACAGCGAGAAAACGTCGTAGGAATCCGGGGCGAGCGCGTGAAGATCATTGGGATAAGGATACGTTGGGCTGTGATAATTGTAGTCACTTAATGGAAGCTGCTTGTGGAAAGAGGAGCCGGTGTAAAGAGATTGCGGGCGATGAGCGAGATCGTAAGCAGTCCCGAAAGGCAGTCCATCCTGGTAAAAGGTATTTAGGGTGTCCATATCCGGATGAATGGGAGGATTATGCCCATTTCCAGGAAGCAGTCCGTTAGCGAGTTCCCAAGGTCCCAACTTGACCCCTTTTTTACTCAACTCTTTTAGAATGACTATGTTGGTGAAGTCTCCCTGGTCAAAGAAGCCAAGGCTTTCGAGATATCTCATGCCGGCGAAGCTATCCGAGGTCGCGGACCTGAATTTCTCCGTTTCATCTGGCACGCCCAAGTCGTCCCTCAGCCAAAAATAAGTCGTATTCAATTCCATGAGTAGATGTCGCCGAACAAAATCCTTGAACATATTGGGGCCAACCACCCGCAATGCCGGTGGCTGCCCGACGTAGAGATCATCTTTCAGCGGTTCGCTCAGGACTGTGCCGATGGACTGGGTCGGGGCCGGTGCGGCATTTTCCAGCGCAAGCTCTGCCGCCAGTTCGTGAATTTCCTGGGCTGTCGTTGCCTGGCAGAATTGATTGTCCGTTTCCACGGATCGTCGAAGGTGGTTGTCCAAGGAGGCGTGCCCCCAGTCTGAAATGTCATCGAGTTTGCCGGTTTTCTCCAGTTGTCGCAGCGCCGGGAGCGAGGGTAGGTTATCGTTCAAGCTTTGAAACCAGGCTATTTTCAAAAGCAGCGGAGAACCGGCGTCCGGCATCACCAATCGCCAATCATTTTTCGCCCGTAGACGGAGGGCCATGATCCAGGTCTTTGCTGCCTCCGGGCAATCCGAACGGGCGAGAAGATCATCAAGATGCTTAAGAGCATCTACTTCGCGTCCCGAAAGCGCTCGTATTCCCGCATCGGCAATTTCACCTGCCCATGTCGGGAGCGAAGAGCCGCGCAAAGCATCGGCGAGCGCAAGATGAGCGGTCGCCCGGCAGAGCGCGGGACGATAGTCGGTGTATTCCTCCGCGCGGTCCCTCAAGGCAAAGGCTACCATTAACAGTGCCGCCTGCTCGTGAATGGCTGACCACGCAGGATACTTTTGCAACAGTCCGGAAAGTATTACGTCTTCTCGTGCGAGGTTGGGACCAGTCAGTTGAAGCAACATTGTCAACTCATCAGGTAAAGGATCTGCGGGCTTCCCGGGGTCTGGAGGCGGGTTTCCCAATAACTGAGAGGCAAGCGGTGCATACCGCGAAGGATCCCAGGCAAAATCAGGGTGCAAATCGACAGCTACCGAATCTTTGGAGAAGCCGGAGATTTCGAGATGAACTTGGTGCTCTACGGCCTTGACCTTCGCTTGTATGCGGATATCCGGAAACGTGGTTTCGTTTGGATGAAGCGCAAGGTATGCAAAACCTGCAATCCGTTTTCCGATCAGGTAGGCCAACCAGTTATTTTCCGTCTGAACATTATCGGAATCGACCAAGACAGCTGGAAGAGTCAATTGGGTTGGCGCGACGGGCTGTTGAACCTGAGGTTGAATCTGCTTCTGTTCCGCTTCGATCTGCTGTCTCGCCGCAATCTTAAGGTCGTTGAGCTTCGACTCGTAGAAAGACATCGCCAATGAGTAGACCGCATAGACCCCGACCAGGAGTAGTGCCACAGCACCGATGAATAGCGGGTTCTTCAATGCTTTGATCAATGAAGTGCGAGGAGGCGCATCTACCTCAGGATTACTCTCTTGCTGGATAAGGACATCATCAAAGGGAAGCACTGCCTCCTTCTTTCGAAAAGCCATTAGCAGCGCCCAAACGATTAAGAGGACGGTGACGCAAAAACCCACCACATAAAAATAGTTATTATCCGTCAGCAGCCACTCGAGCAGCGACAAGACATTCGCACCCGATGCAACTACCTTGTCTTGAAACGCTGCCGCACTTGATTCGGGCGTGACGACCATGGCAATGCCAGCCACATCTGCCCGCAATCCCGAAATAAATGTCGCGTTGATTACCGCCCCGGTCGTCGCGTTGTATTTGCCGATCGTTCCATCCTCGTAACTTGCCACATACAAATCGTTGCCAGAGATAGACGTGAACGAGTTTTTTCAGAAAGTTTCAGCTATATCGGCAATGGGCTAGATGGTCTTGACTAAGAGTGCGAGAAAATATCTGGCCGCCACGGTATCTCCGCGTACCGTTTTTGAAACGGGGGGAGTTTATATGTTGCGTTTGGTATCGACAATTTTAGCGTTCTTTTTGATCGGGAATTATTTGGGAATTGCCCGGGCTCAGCTTTACGTGGCTCAGCCTCAATCAAACGTCATTAGTAAGTATGATGCTGATACCGGAGCTCTGATCAACGCATCCTTTATTACAGGCTTAAATAAGCCCAAAGGACTTGCTGTGGTCGGAAATGACTTGTACGTCAGCGAGGACGGTAACGGATATCTTGATGGCAGAATTGGCAAATATAACGCAAGCACCGGAACAACCATCAATGCCACGCTGATCTCCGGTTTATCCAGCCCAGTGGCCGTCGGAATTTCTGATAATGCTTTATATGTAACGAGTTATGATGGCCAAGGCACAGGAATGGTCGGCAAATATGATGCAACTACGGGAGCGCCTGTAAATGCTCTCCTCGTTTCTCATTTGAATGACCCCACCGGTGTTGCCGTCGGCAACGGCAATTTATTTGTTCTCTATGCCGATGACCGCGGATTTCTGAGTAATTTCGATCCCAATACCGGCGCGATCATTGATCATTTTAGGGTGGGAATGCCTGGAGAACTCGTCGGCCTGATTCAGATGGGACATTACTTATGGGTTTCAGGCTCAG
>Ga0206926_1089_pt1 | contig 19226 bp, 14 predicted proteins | sample Alteio_BWOrgHeat_59_FD_152955 | JGI IMG/M metagenome (GOLD analysis project Ga0206926, IMG submission 152955) | Enriched cells from forest soil in Barre Woods Harvard Forest LTER site, Petersham, Massachusetts, United States -... | ecosystem: Environmental > Terrestrial > Soil > Temperate forest >... | reverse complement strand
TAGTCCATCGGTGGCATCATACCTTTTACTGTTCCCTGTCCGTGGATCAAAGGACATGATCCCTTCGTTGGAGCTGATCCATAACTGGTCGTCCGGGCCTGTCGTCAGGGCCTTTATCGACTCAGCCAATGCATATCGATGAGAAAAACGGGTGAAATGGCCTGAGACCTCTTCGAAGCGGTCCAGACCGCCAAATTCGCTGGCCACCCATATGACACCATGCTTATCCTCGGTGACCATATTGATATAGTTGCTGCTGAGGCTGCTGCTGTCCTGTGTATGTTCAAATCGACGTAATGCTTTTCCATCGAAAACATAGAGGCCGCCGTATGTGCTGATCCAGAGCCGGTGACGGGAGTCCATGAACAGATTATTGATCCAGGCCGGAATGCTCATGTCAAAGGGGTAACGATGATCATTCTCCGCATTTATCCATATATCATGTTTCCAGTCATAGGCGGCCAGTCCTCTCCCATGTGTACCTACCCAAATTACCGTATCGTCCGGCAAAATTGCTTTTACATCGTTACAGGGAATAGCATTGGAGGAGGCGGGATCACTGATGAATTTACGGACCTTACCATTGGATGGATCATATTCCATGATGCCTCCTCCCCAGGTGGCCAGCCACATCTTCCCATTCTTATCGCCTCTTATTTCATTGATGGCATCGCTGCTAAGGCCATTGGAAGCAACAGTATGATCCGTGTATTGTCCATTCGCCGGATTGAATTGCAGGAAGCCGCTTCTGTCGGTGCCCATCCATATATCTCCTTTCTTATCCTCATAGAAGCTGGTAATGACATTTGTCTTCAGCCCTTTTACGGAACCAGGGTCCTGTAAATGATTATTAAAGACGTTCTTATTTTTATTTGTACAGAAGAGCCCATCACCAGCCGAGCCGAACCAGATGTTCCCGAAACTGTCCTCCCGGATGGAAGTGATGGACAGGAAATTGTGATTATTGCGTAAAGGATTACATAGCGGCAGGGGTTTTGTCGTGCCTGCGGGGATATAATAAAGAGATTCTTTTCCTGTGCTGATCCATATGGTATTGCTATGATCTTCGTAAATACAATTGACACTGTTGCCGGCGGCGGGACCTTCACGGGTGAAATTGCCGTACCTTCTTTGCAGCAGTCCATCCTTGTTGAGGACAATGACACCATTAGCTGCCGTGCCGATCCATATATCGTCAGCATGATCTACCACCAGGCTGCGGATCTTTTCACCGGAGGCGGCGGATTCCAGGCCGCTGATATGATTATAGGAAGTGAAACTGCGGGAGTGTTGGGAGAATTTCTTTATACGGCCATTAAATGTGCCTGTCCATATGTTATCGCCCGCATCGATGGCCAGGCAAAATATGACATCATCGGCTGTCTTGTCAAAAAACCATTCCGGGTGACCATTATCCGGATCATAGCGGCACAGACCGTTGGAAGTTCCCAGCCAGAGCTGGTGATGAGCATCCTCGGCGATGGCGTTGACAGGATTTTTTCCATCCTTGTGGTATAGCTCACATTTCAGGAAGCCATCGGCCGCCCGGTCATAACGGTTCAATCCTTCCAGCGTGCCGACCCAGAGCCTTCGGTGGCTGTCTTCGAATACGGTATAAACAATATCATTATCAAGACTATGAGGGTCTTTTTCGTCATGGCTGTACTTCTTACAGGAATAACCATCCCAACGGAAGAGGCCGTCATAGGAGGCCAGCCATAAAAAGCCATAAGAATCCTGGTAGACGAACCGGTAATCATTGGTGGGCAGACCATTCTCTGTAGAATAGTTATAGATATTATGATCACCGGGCTGGGCATAGAGCAATCGTGACCAAAACAGCAAGGCAAATAATAACCTTTTCATTTTCTGTTTTTCTGCGGTTAAATATAACCATAACCCCGGAAAAAACTACATTTACATTTAACCAGCATGAAGCGCATCTACTCTATAGACTTCGTCAGGGGGTTGATCATGATCATCATGGCCCTGGACCATATCAGGGATCTGCTGGGTACCGCGTCTTTATCGGATCCTACGAATATGGGAACGACTACGCCCCTTCTCTTTTTTACCCGGTGGATCACTCATTTCTGTGCACCGCTGTTTGTGTTCCTGTCGGGCACTTCGGCCTGGCTATCCATTCAAAACAGGGGGGATATGAAGGCGGGACGGATCTTTCTGCTAAAGCGGGGTATTTGGCTTATTATATTGGAGTTCACGGTGATAGGTTTTCTTATATGGACCGACCTCTATTTCCGGACCTTGTTTTTTCAAGTGATAGCCGCCATTGGCTGTGGTTTTATCCTTCTTGCCTTGCTGGCGGGATTACCACCCCGGGTGCTGGCGGTCATCGGGCTGGTGATCATTTTCGGACATGATCTTTTTTCCTGGCCAGTGCTATTGACGCCAAAGCTGTTCCCGCTGGGGACGGATCGAGTTTTCTTCATTGGCTATCCCATTCTTCCCTGGGCCGGGATCATGCTGACGGGCTTTGCCAGCGGACGGCTCTTTGAACGGGAGCCGAAGGCCCGCAAAAAGCTGTTCCTGTGGATGGGGCTGGCAGCGTTGGGCCTTTTTATCCTGCTGCGATTTATCAATAGATATGGGGACCCTGCCCCCTGGTCTGTGCAGAAAAATGCTGTCTATACATTCCTGTCTTTCCTCAATGTCAGCAAATACCCCCCTTCCCTGCTCTATACGCTGGTAACACTTGCGGGGCTGTTCCTGCTGTTGTCCTTTTCAGAAGGAAAGCAAAGTAAGTTTATCACGGCGGTATCGATATATGGGAAAGTGCCATTGTTCTATTATATCCTGCATTGGGCCCTTGTACACGCATCCTCCTATATCATGATCTTTGCGGAGGGGTTTCATATAACGGACCTTCGTTTTGGAGCCTTACAATTCGGAAGGCCGGACAAGGGAAGCGGTATTCCTTTAGCCGGTATATATGGGGTTTGGATAGCCATTGTCCTGATACTGTATCCGGTATGCAGATGGTATGCCCGTTATAAGTCGGCCCACCGCGAAAATAAGTGGCTCCGGTATCTATAATACTTCTTTGTTCACCCCAGGATTCTGCCTGTTCACCTCATTATAACTTTTTTTAACATTCCGGTATTCAGGTCTGTGATTTATTCATTATACATTTATCGCAGCCAATCTATTTAGAGGATGCAATAGAATTTTACCCGCCCATTATCATTTCAGACCGTCCATTTCATCACTCTAAATTATTTCTCCGTGAAAACCTCCACCATCAATGTCGCCCTTGTATTATGTTTAGGCACCACGACGATCCATGCACAGGTGTCTGTTCCCAAATGGGAGCTGGGGTTTAATGCCAGCGCTTTTATTTACCAGGGAGATCTGACGCCTTCCAGGATCGGCTCTTACAAGACCATGAAACCCGGATTCAGCATCTATGGTAACAGGATCCTGAACAGCTGGCTTTCGTTACGGACCAGCTTTACTTTGGGGGAATTAAAAGGTGACGATTCAAAGTATGCCAGTCCTGCCTGGCGGCAGCAGCGTAACCTGCGCTTCAGCACACCCCTGTATGAGTTCTCGGAGATGGTGGTCTGGAATATCCTGGGGAATAATTATGACAGGAACAACAGCGGGTTTACGCCTTACCTGTTCGGAGGCATTGGATACACTTTCCTGCATATCCGCAGGGACTGGAGCAACTTTAACAGTCACTATTTCCTGGCGGGATCAAGAGAGGCGGAAGGGCTAGCTGCCGATGAAGCACATGCAGTCCCAAAAGGCATACCTGTCATACCCATAGGTGCAGGTGTCCGGTATGCGTTGACCCAGGCACTGTCTGTCACGGCAGAGGCTTCCTACAGGAGAACATTTACCGACTACCTGGATGGGTTTAGCAAGGTGGCTGACCCTTCCAAAAAAGATTATTATTACACCTTGTCAATAGGGCTGGTCTACCGATTCGGCACGATCAACACGTTGAAATGTCCGGTGCTGCGTTATTGATGTTGACCGCGCCAAATTTATCCCTTACTTTTATAAAACTGAATCTCACGTATATAAATAAAGTTTATGGGTGTATGTAAAAGAGTGGCGATCCTTGTGCCGGAGGGGCCCTCGATATTGAGCAGCATCGTCGGGACGCATCATGTATTCACGCAGGCCAATGACCTTGTGGAGAGACAGTGTGGAAGTGCTGTGTTCAGTGTTCAGCTGGTGGGGTTGTCCGAAGAAGTGAAGCTGGATAATGGGTTATATTCCGTACATCCGGATATTCACGTTGCGGAGTGTGCCGGCGCCGACCTGATCATTATTCCGGCCTTACATGACAGTATCGAGTCTTTGGAGCGCAACGAGGAATTTATTCCATGGATCCGGGAGCAATACGAACAGGGGGCGGAGCTGGCCAGTCTTTGTACGGGCGCTTTTCTCCTGGCGGCCAGCGGGCTGTTGAATGGGCGGCGCTGTACGACGCACTGGGCGTCGGCGGACAAGTTCCGGCGGATGTTCCCTGCGGTGGAGCTGGTAGCGGAGACGATCATTACGGATGAGCGGGGCATCTATTCCAGCGGGGGCGCTTATTCTTTTCTTCGGCTGATCTTATATTTAATCGAAAAATATTGTGGCAGGGATGTGGCCATTACCTGTTCAAAGGTTTTTGAAATAGATATTGACCGAAGCTGTCAGTCGCCTTTTATCATCTTTATCGGGGAAAAGGAACATGCGGATGAAGAGATAAAACAGGCGCAGGTGTTTATGGAGACGAATGTGGGGGATAAGATCTCGGTGGACAGGCTGGCGGGGATGGTGGCGCTTAGCCGCCGTAATTTTGAAAGAAGATTTAAGAAAGCTACTACACATACGCCGGTGGAATATCTGCAGCGGGTGAAGATGGAGGCGGCCAAAAAAGGACTGGAAGCCGGAAGGTCCACCGTCTCCGATGTTATGTATGCGGTGGGGTATTCGGACAGCAAGGCGTTCCGGAGCATCTTTAAGAAGATCACCGGGCTGTCGCCTATGGAATACAGGAATAAATATAACCGCGAGATCGCGGTGTAAGGGAGTTTATATCATTTTCCGGGTAGCGTGAATACAACGGGTATCCTGATCGTATTTCTCACCTGCCGGTTATGTTCTACAGCCGGGAGCCAGACGGGTGAAGTCCGCACTGCTTCCAGGGCTATTTTATCAAAAGCCGGATAAAAAGGAATGGCCACTTCGGCCTCTACTACCCTACCGGTCTCGTCCACCGTAACTTCGATCACTACTGCCGCCGGGTCTCCGCCGGGGGTTCTGTACTGGTCCGGCAGATAGAGACTTCCCGCCAGATATTTTGACCAGGTATTCCATCCTCCGGGAAACTCGGCGCCTTTATCTGCTATAGTAGTATCCGTTAGGGTGGCGCCCTTTTCACTAAAATAACGTTTATCCAGCAATTTTCCCTGGATGTCATATGTCTCCTGGGCGCTGGTCCCTCCTTCCCGATAAAAATACTTCCATTTGCCTGTTTTTTTATAGCCAGGGGCATATCTGCCTGCAAAAGAGGGGGCTCCATTATCAAACCAGCCTATTTGCACTCCACTGCCATCCGCATTATAATGACAGGAGTCCATAGGGTAACCGTTCCGGTACCAGCTTTGGCGGATGCCCACCGGGTTGTCATTGTCATAGACCGTGGAGTCCTCCACCGATCCATCGCTGTAATAAGATATCCAGGGCCCCTGTTTCTTTCCGTTGTTGTACTTCCCTGCCGTGGCGATGATCCGGGAGGGGTGAAAAGAGCGGAAGGCGCCGGAGGGGTTTTTCCGGGTGCTGTCGGCGTAGAGTCCCTCCGTTTTTAAAATGAGGCTGTGCAGGTAATAAGTCCGGGAATGCCAACCAGAATCCGTCTTTTCGGTGAGTGTGTAGAACCGCGCGTTAGCAGCTTTGGCCGGCTGCCACCGATAATCGAAATATTGCTCTATTTTTTGGCAGGGGGTCTTCTGCGCAGTCAAAAAACAGAGCAAGGCAAACAGGAGGGGTCTGGTCATGCGTTGTTGCTCTAGCTATCAAATTTAGCTTATATATGTTATTTGGGGAGGAGGATTTTTCCGCCTTTTCAGGAAGCGAGATGCTGCGTGAATCCTGCTGCAACAAGATACTCATAAGCGGCCCACACTTCGGCGGGGATCTCCTGTGGGATCTGGAAACCTTTTGCGGGATAGATCTTTATGCGTTGCAGGTCCCCCACCATGATATTGATGACTCTTTCCATGGATATTTCTGCATTGGGATATGCTTCGAAGGATATTTGGGGAGAAGAGACAAGGAGTTTTTTTTCGGGCCAGTGCTTTTTGAAAGTGGCGTAACTTCTTCTTTCCATATAGGGTTTTTGCACAAGCAGGAAACTTTGGGGATCGAGTCCTTTTTCCCGGAGGAGCTGTTGCGTGAAAAGAATATTCTCTCCGGTGTTGGTGGAGCGATTCTCGATAAAGATGGCTTCTGAAGGGACGCCTTTATCCAGGGCGATGCGGGCGAACTGGTCGGCTTCCGGTTCTTTCCAGATGCCTTTGGTGACATTGCCCAGACCGCCGGAGAAAATGAGAATGGGGGCGTAACCCTGGAGGTAGAGCTCGGCCCCCCGGTCGGCCACCCGGAGATCGTGACTACCCAGCACGAGGATACAGTCCATGGGTTCCAGCGTATGATGGAGGTGATGATAATCCCAGAGCTTTTTTGCTTCAGCGAGTACTTCTTTAGTGATCATATTGCGGAAATGGTGAGTAACACCGCAAAGATAAGCGCTTATCAGGCTTCTTCCGCGAGGAAACGGTAGCCTACACCGGACTCTGTAACGATGTGGGCGGGATAATTGGCGTCCCTTTCTATCTTTCGCCGTAGCTGGGCGATAAAGACCCGGAGATATTGAAGCTGATCGACGTGGGCGGAGCCCCAGATCTCCCGGAGCAGGTATTGATGTGTAAGGACCTTTCCGGCATTCTTTCCGAAAAGAGCGAGCAGAGAATATTGAGTAGCGGTGAGCTTCAGGTATTCGTTGTCTTTTTTAACGGTGCGGGCGACCAGGTCTATCTCCAGGCCATTCATCCGGATGACAGGATCATCTTCCTTTACGACGGCGGTACGCAGGGCGGAGCGGACGCGGGCCAGTAATTCGCCGGTGCGAAAAGGTTTGACGAGATAGTCATTGGCGCCATTGTCCAGCGCGGTTATGATATCGTCTTCTCCGCTGTGTACGGAAAGGATGATAACGGGCTTTCCACACCATTCCCGCATTTTCTTCAGGGTGTCATGGCCATTCTCATCGGGTAGTCCGATGTCCAGTATGATAAGATCCGGAGAATGGGTAACGGTCATATGCATGCCCTCTTTGGCCGTGGCGGCCTGTACCACTGAATATCCATGAGACTGCAGCGTGATCTCCAACAGCTTGCGTATAGGCGTTTCATCGTCGATGACCAGTATACCGATGCTTGCTTCAGGGTTCATGAGGGTAATAATTTGTATGATAATTTTTCAGGTGGGGGGCTGGCACTAGGTCCGGCGGGCAGCTGGATAGTGAAACGGGCGCCACCGGATGGTTTGTTGGACAGGGATACTGTTCCGTTCTGTGCCTCTATGAAACCTTTTACGATGGACAATCCCAGACCTGAGCCGCCTGGACGGGAGTTCTTTAGCCGATAGAACTTGCCAAAGACCTTTCCCATTTCGTCTTCCGGGAAACCGGGACCATTGTCCTCTATGATGATGAACAGCTGCTGGTCGCAACGGCGGGCGCTGATGCGGATATGGCTGTTATCGGGTGTATAAAGGGCAGCGTTACAAAATAGATTATACAACACCTGCTCCATGAGCCCGTGATCCAGGCGGACCATGGGGAAATACTCCTCGATGTCGATGTCCACCTTTCGGAGCGGCATCTGTTCCTGTAGCTGGTGCAGGACTGAGTAAGCCATTTCCCGAAGATCGAACCAGTCCTTTTTTGGCTGGATAAAGCCGGATTCCAGCCGGGACATATTTAGAAGATTCTCTACATGTCTGTTGAGGCGTAGCGAGGCAACGGAGATCTCGTTCAGCAGCCTGTTACGATCAATCTCAGAGAGCAAAGAAGGCTGCAGCATCAGGTTATCGGTTGCGCCGATGATGGTGGCGATGGGGGTGCGGAACTCGTGGGAAAGAGAATTCAGCACGGCATTATACAACTTCAGGGTCTTGGCCTTTTCTTCTTTTTGCCGGGTCATCCTTTCAATATGTCTTATTTTAAAAGTAAGCGCGATGCTTATCAGGGTGATGGCGAAATAAACAGGCAACAGGATCTTATCTTCCGTATTGGCCACGTCGAAGCGAAAACGGGGGTGGAGGAAAAAGAAGTCCCAGACCAGGGCGCTCAGCAGGGCGGAAACAAGAACAGGAAGCAGATCAAAGACCATGGCTGCCAGGGATACTGTCAGCAGGAGGATGAGGGCCACCACGCGGGCGCCTATATAATGGGGGAAGAGAAAACAGATGGCTGATACCAGCCCTATCGATGAGATACTGAGCAGGTATTGACGGTGCTTTCTTATATTATTATGGTCAGGAGAGAATTCTAACATATGCATTCAGCATATAATATAAATAAATACAATACATGTAATTTATAAAATTTATATTTCCAAAATGACAATTTCACCTTTAAAATTCAAATAAATATATTCTTAATATGAAAAAATAAAGATTATATAAAATAAAAAAGGGGAGCTTTACGCCCCCCTCGTTGCAAATAGGAGTAAACCAGAAATATTTAAATTATGTTAATGTGTTATTTCTTCTTCCCTTAAACCATTGGGTGTAGCCACCAGGAGGGTGCCCTGGACATATTTTTCGTCGTGTTGGCTGGCATCCAGGCCTTCTGCTTCTTCTTCATCGCTGACACGGAGGGGTACGATGAAATTGATGAATTTGAAGATGAGGAAGGAAACGGTGAAGCTATATCCGACGGCGATGGCCATGGCTTTCAGCTGTATGAAGAAGAAAGAGGCGTTGCCATAGGCAAGGCCGTCATTACCCAGCGCATTGACTGCCTTTGTAGCGAAAACACCGGTCATCAGCATTCCCACCATACCGCCGAGACCATGACAGGGGAACACGTCCAGGGTGTCATCCAATACTGTCTTTGTGGCTTTGAAATGTACGGCCATATTAGAGATGATGGCTGCGAGAACACCGATAAAGATACTTTGCGGAACGGCTACAAATCCTGCCGCGGGCGTGATGGCTACGAGCCCTACTACGGCGCCTACGCAGAAACCAACCACCGAAGGCTTTTTACCTCTCAGCACGTCGAAGAACATCCAGGAAAGACCCGCGGCGGCAGCGGCCGTATTTGTGGTGGAGAAAGCGGAAACGGACAGCGCATTGGCCGCAAGCGCGGATCCCGCGTTAAAGCCAAACCAGCCGAACCAGAGAAGACCCGTGCCGATCAGCACATAAGGTATATTAGCAGGGTGCATCACCTGGTTATTGATATGGCTTTTCCGGCGTTTCAGCACCAGTGCGCCGGCAAGGGCTGCACAACCAGCGGAAATATGTACCACGGTACCGCCGGCGAAGTCGAGGGCCCCCATCTTTGCGAGGAAACCATCCGGATGCCAGCTCCAGTGCGCCAGGGGAGCATAGACCAGCAGGCTGAACAACACGGTGAACAATACATAAGCAGAGAAACGCATCCTTTCCGCAATGGCGCCCACCACCAGCCCCGGGGTGATGATGGCGAACATCAGCTGGAACATGGAGAACAGGGCCTTGGGTATGGTGGGAGCCCCTACCCAGGGTTTACCCGACATCACATCCTTATAGAAAAAATGCGTGAGCGGGTTACCGATGACGCCATGAATGGAGTCCCCAAAACAAAGGCTGTATCCAACAACGATCCACAATACGCCCACCACTCCTGCCGCTACCACACTTTTCATCATCGTAGACAGCACATTCTTCCGATTTACCATCCCCCCATAGAAAAAGGCAAGCGCCGGGGTCATTAAGAATACCAGGGCCGTTGCGACCAGGATCCAGGCAGTATCCGCCACATTGTATTTCCCTTCATCAAAGTTGGGAAGCGTGGGGATAAATGTAGCGGCCACGGCTACCACCACGAGGGTAAAAAAAGGTAAAAAGCTTTTAAGAGTGATTTTTCGCATAGCTGACTAATTTCATGTTAGAGAAAACAGTAATTCGATCTATCTGAATGGAAAATTATAAAAAATTTATAAAACTAATCAGTAATAATATATATTAAATATTATTAATTAAATTAAAAATCCTTCATAATTAATTACATTTAAGTATTTTATACATTAATGGCTCAAAAATTGGTGTTCAAATTTTTATTAATTTTTTATAAAATAGCCCCTCAAATTGCAAAATATTCATTTGAAAGCCGTGGTTTTAAGGGGAAAAGGATTGCCGGGATCATATTTTTTCTGCAGAAGCCGGAGAAAGGAACAGTGGAGAAGCGGGAATTTATAAAGAAATTATATCACCAGAGAGGAAAGCAGGCGTCCGGATACGTGCGCGGACCTTTTCACGTTAATAAGATTATGAAAAAAACCTCCAGGATGGTCCGTATTTTCTGGATCACTTTTTTTACGGGCTTGCTTGCTTTTGTCGTGTTGATCGTCTCCATTGTCATGGGGGTATTTGGAAAGCTGCCTTCCCTGCATGAACTGGAAAATCCTTCTCTTGTGCTGGCATCGGAGGTTTTTGCTGACGACGGCACGCCGATGGGGAAATATTATACTGACCGGGGCAATCGTACGCATGTAGATTATAAAGATATTTCTCCCAACGTTATTCATGCGCTGGTGGCAACCGAGGACGAGCGTTTTTATGATCACTCCGGTATTGACGGCATAGCCGTGATGCGGGCTGTCGTAAGACTGGGCCGGGATGGTGGCGGGAGCACGCTGACACAGCAATTGGCATTGAATATGTTTAATGGGGAAAGGTCACACAACCGGATCAGGAGGGTGATCCAGAAATTGAAAGAATGGATCATCGCCATTCAGCTGGAACGTAATTTCACAAAGGAGGAGATCATTTCCCTTTATCTGAATGATGTTTCTTTCAGCGATAATATCTATGGCATCCGGGGCGCCGCAAGGACCTTTTTTCAGAAGGACCCGGCCAATCTCAGCGTAGACGAGGCCGCGTTACTGGTGGGGATGGTCAATAATCCCCGATTCTTCAATCCCCGGACCAATCCAAAAGCAGCTATCGAGCGGCGCAATATCGTTATCAACCGGATGGCCACCAATCATTATATCACAGAGGAGGATGCGGCCACCTATAAACAAAAGCCCATCAACCTGAGCCGGTATCATAAAGCAGACGAGAACAACGGCCTGGCCCCTTATTTCCGGGATGTACTGAGGGGAGATTTAAAAAAATGGTGTAAAGAACACAAAAACCCGGCTACGGGCGAACCCTATAACTTATACCAGGATGGGCTGAAGATCTATACGACCATCAACCCGCGTATGCAATCTTATGCGGATGAGGCAGTAGCCCGGCAGATGCCGATGCTGCAAAAAGCCATGGACGCGCAGCCGGATATTCGCGAGGGAGCTTTATGGAAAGAGCATGTAAATTTACTCGAGTCCATCATGCGCAACAGCGATCGCTGGAAAGAGGAGGAGGATGCGGGAATGGCCGAAGCCGCTATCCGTAACAGCTTTTATGTCCCCGTAAAAATGAAAGTATTCGCCTGGACCGCCACTCATGAAAAAGATACGGTGATGACACCGCTGGACTCCATTAAATATCACCGCCAGATGTTACAAACGGCTTTTATGGTAATGGACCCTGTTACGGGGTCTGTAAAAGCCTGGGTAGGCGGGATTGATTTCAAGGATTATAAATTTGATCACGTCAATATCAATACGAAACGGCAGGTGGGCAGCACCATTAAACCTTTTCTGTATGGACTGGCCATCGAGGATTTTAATTTTACACCACAAACGCAGTGCGAGGCTGTGCAGCAATATTTTCCTGAATACAAGGCCTATGTACCTGCAAGGGCCAACCCGAAAGTGAGCGGCACCCGTACGATGTCGGAAGGGCTGGCTTATTCCACCAATGAAGTAGCGGCCTATATCATGAAACAGTTTGGTCCCAAGGGCCCGCAGCGTTTTGCCGAGTTCCTCCATCAATTGAATATCCCGACGCAGGTGCAACCCTACCCTTCTCTTGCCCTGGGCGCCTGCGAATTATCTCTTTATGAGATGTTATGGGGATATACCATTTTCCCATCAGGTGGTTTTAGCACCCAACCTTATTATATTTCCCGTATAGAGGATAAACACGGCAATGTCATAGCCCGATTTGAATCTGAACACAAAGAGGTGATCAACCAGGGCACCGCTTTTACCATGACCCGGATGATGCAGGGACCCGTGGATTTCGGGACGGCAAGGGGGTTAAGAAATCGGCTTGGCATTACCGAGATGGGCGGCAAGACAGGGACCACCAACGATTATTCCGATGCCTGGTTCATGGGATATACTCCGCAGCTGATGGCCGGCGTATGGGTAGGCTGCGACGAGCGTTTTCTTCACCTGGAGGACCGGACCAGTGACGGGGGGCATGTGGCAATGCCTATCTGGGAATATTTCTTTTCCAAAGCGCTGGCCGACACCACGCTGGGGCTAAACAGGAATGCGCTTTTCGCCCGTCCCGACAGTGTAAATCCCAACGATCTGTATGATCATCCAGGTCTGAATGGCAATATTACCCAACCTGATAAACATCCCGATACCACAGCCCCCCGGTCAAAACCCAATGACTATTAAAGATCATTGTCTGTTATACCGGCTGCATGTGCAGGCTGACCCCAATACGGTTCCATGCATTGATGTTGATGATGGCCATAATGATCTGCGCCGTCTTTTCTTCTCCAAACAGCGCAATCGCTTTCTGGTATACTTCCTGTGAAAGTCCGTGTTGATGGATGAGGGTTATTTCTTCCGTCATTTCCAACATTACCCTTTCTTCCTCCGTGAACTGCGGCGATTCGCGCCAGGCAGATAACAGATAAATCCTTTGTTCCGTCTCCCCTAATTTCCGCGCATCTTTTGTATGCGCATTGATGCAATAAGCACATCCATTGATCTGTGAAGCCCTTATTTTGATCATTTCCCTGTGGAGGGGCGCAATGGCCGTTGTTTCCACATACTTCGATAATTCCAGCAAGGGATGGTAAGCCGCGGGCTGTACGTCCCTCATTTTAAATCTGTTTTCCATACATTCTTTTTTATAGCCGTAAAATTACCCCCTCACCCATTAATGAGCATGCACCAGATGGAAGAAATTCAGTAGACCAGCTGGCATTTGGGAGCATTTTCCCGATAGCGAACCAATTCCCTTATATAGAAAAATTTCCAAATTATAGAATATTCGGGATCGCAAAAAAATCGCAACACATTGTTCATTAACAATTTACATTCTGGCATTGGAATGGAAATACTTATAGCAGTCCCTATAAAAATTCGTCCATGAAAAATTTTTACACGTCCCTGTTGAAGATCGGTTTATCACTTATGGCCGTTTTCTTTTTACAATATGCACATGCCTGTACGCCATTGGGCGACCAAACCACGTATGGCACCAACAATGTATGGATCGGGTATGTTTATACAGGCCAGTCTTTTAATACTTACAGTGGCTATGTCACGGAAGGTATCTCCTCCAACCCCAACTTCGACGAAGGTTTTGGTGGTGACAACGTAACCTACAACACCAATGGCTGTCCCATTACTACAGAAGGTTTTAGTGTACGATATAAGCTGTCCCAGTCTTTTACGAACGCCAACTACAGTATTACGGTGGGCGGGGATGACGGATACCGGCTGAGCCTGGACGGAGGAGCTACCTGGATCATCAATAACTGGAATGACCATTCTTATACCACCACTACGATCACAACGGCCCTGAACGGTACGACCAATCTTGTGCTTGAATATTATGAGAACGGTGGGGCCAATCGGGTCTCGTTTAACATCTCCCAGATCTGTACGGGTACGGAGGACCAGGGCATTTACGGGACCAATAATGTATGGAAAGGGTATATCTACCAGGGGATGAATTTTGATATGTATAAAGGGCTGGTCACGGAAGGCGCTACGGGTAGTCCGGCCTTCAATGAGAATTTCGGGAATACCGGCAACAGCAATACCGCCACCTATAATACCAGCACCTGTTCTATTGTCACCTATCAGTTCAGCGCCCGGTACCGGCTGACCAAAACATTTGCAGGCGGCAGCAACTATACGCTCACCGTCGGAGGCGATGATGGTTACCGGCTGAGCCTGGATGGGGGGAGCACCTGGGTGATCAATAAATTTTACGATCAGTCTTACAGTACTGCCAGCTATACTGCCGCATTAAGCGGTACTTATAATATGGCGTTGGAATATTACGATAATGGCGGCGCCGATCAGGTCTCGTTCAGCATGTCCAATATAACACTTCCGGTCAAGCTGGTCAGCTGGTCTGTATCCCTCCCTGCCGCCGACCAGGAGCAATTACAGTGGAAAACGACCGATGCCGTCAACTTTGATCACTTTATTGTTCAAAGAAGTACGGATGGTGAAATGTTCGAAGATGTACATACGGTGCAAGCCATTGCCGCCAACAGCGCCACGCAACAAGACTATACTTACACGGATCAGTATGCATATAATGGAACGGTGTATTACAGGCTGGAGATGGTGGACAAGGATGGTACTGCCAGCTATTCCAATATTATGAGCCTGATCTTACATCATACGGAAAGTATCCGCATCTACCCTACGATGGTAAGCAATGGGATGCTGTATGTAGAGTCGGATAAATCCTTGTCCGGTGTAAAGCTGGAGCTGTTCAACATGAGCGGGAGCCGGATCAGTGAGCAGAACTGGACCAGTCTGTCAGGACGTCAGCAGGTGAATATACCTTCTTCCGGAAGCCTGTCTGCCGGCGCCTATATCGCCAGGTTATCGGACAGTCATTCCGTCCTTGCCAAACAGATCATTGTGATAAAATAATTTCAGATAGCCCCTACCCCCAGGACGACAAAAGACCCATATGCCGGAAACAGCATATGGGCTTTGTCATTTGGTTAAATGTTTTCCCAATTTCCCGGAAACGATCACAAACGGCTTGAAAATTGCTTCCTTTACAGCTCATCGAGCAATACAAAGTAAAAATGCAACGCATGAAAAGCCTTCTTTTATCCATACTCTTACCTGTTTATCCTCTGCTGTCTGGCATTTCATCTTTTGCAGATGTTCCGCCGCCAGCCCGTCCTTTTCCCCAACATACCGTTTACTGCCAGGGCGCCATTTTACCGAATCACGTCAGCCGTGCGGAGATGGATGACAGCGTCGGATCCTTTTACAGACAATGGAAGGAGCGTTATATACGGGAGAGCTGCGTGCCGGGTGAGTCGTATGTCTGGTTTGAAGGGACGAAGGGATCGAATATCTGTGTATCAGAGGGACAGGGATATGGTATGGTGATCACGGCGTTGATGGCAGGGTCCGACCCGGATGCACAGGCCACTTTTGATGCGTTATATCGTTTCTATCAATCTCACCCCTGCCCGTCCAGTCCAAGGCTCATGGCCTGGTGCCAGGACAAGAATTGTCGCAGCATCGACGAAAGCAGCGCCACCGACGGGGACATGGACATAGCTTATGCCCTTTTACTGGCGGATGCACAATGGCGGGGCAACACGAATATCCCGTATAAACAGAAAGCCCTGGAAATAATGGCGGCTATCCGGAGCCAGGAAGTAAATCCCGAGACCTATATTGTCATGGAGAGCAATACCAGCAATCCGCGGACCAGGGATTATTTTGATATGAGGTCCTCTGATTTTATGCCGGATCATATACGGGCATTTCGCAAAGCCTCGGGTGAGGCGGTATGGGACAGTGTGCTGGACAATAACTATCGTGTATTCCGGTATTTACAGGATACCTATAGTCCGGAGGCCGGACTGGTGCCTGACTTTATCAAAAAGATCAGGTTTGACAGTACCGGCACCAGCGTAGTGTCCGCAATACCGGCACAGCCGCATTACCTGGAATCCTCCTATGACGGCGTGTACAACTTCAATGCCTGCAGGGTACCCTGGCGTATTGCGGCGGATTATCTTGTTTCGGGGGACCGGCGGGCAGCCGACTTCCTCACAAAGATCAATCGCTGGGTAAGAGGCACCACCCAGAACAACCCCGATAATATTTCGGCAGGGTATAACCTGGCGGGTGAAGATCTTCCGCGGCGCAATTATGAGGCCATCTGTTTTATCGCTCCCTTTGCGGTCTCAGCCATGATCAGCAAAGAGAACCAGCCCTGGCTGAATAGCATCTGGGATTACCTCGTACATTTTTCACGCAAGGATTTCGACTATTATGACAACAGTATAAAAATGCTTACGATGATCATTTTGTCCGGGAATTACTGGACGCCGGAGGGCTGAGCTATAAATATTATTTTACCGGCGAGCCGTTCCTGCGTTCTTCGCTGGCTGTCTTTATAAGCTGGTCACCTTCTTTCAGATCACCATACACTTCTGTCTTTCCTCCTTCTGTCCGACCGGTTTTAACATCCACCCATTGAGCCTTATGATCACTATCCACTTTGATAACAAATACTCTTTCCGTGGAATTCACTACAGCCGTAGAGGGTACTACAAAGGTGCTGTCATGGGCAGGCATGGGAAGGTTTACTTCGGCCACCATGCCGGGTAACAGCTTCCCATTATCATTATAAACATCCATCTCCGTTCTTTCTGACCGCAGGCGGGTATCCAGGGCTCCGGCCAGGCGATTGACCTTTGCCGTGAATTTTTCATTGGGCTGTGACCGTACGGTGAATTTTACCTGGTCCTTTTGAGAGAGGAACCCTGTAAAGGCTTCGGGTACGGAAACCACGAGTCGTAAGTGTTTCTGTTCCTGTAAAGTGAAGAGCGGCAGGTCCGATCCTTTTCCTGACGGTCCTACATAAGCTCCCGGGTTGACGTTCCTGGCGCTGATGACGCCGCTGAAAGGCGCCCTGATCTCCAGATATTTTAAGGTCTCAGCGATCTCATTGTAGGCGGACTTTGCGGCATCCCACTGGGCAAGATCCGACTTTTGACGGGCGTCTGCCTGGTCGATGTCGTTCTGCGAGATGGTGCCCGGGGTTTTGCTGGTGGCTATGAGCCGATCGTAATTTGCCTTGCTGGCGATATAGATGGCCTCCTGTGACTTGACCTTTGATTCGGCGCTGGCCAGCTGGGAGCCCAGTTCGGGAGCTTCCATGGTAACCAGCAGCTGTCCTTCTTTTACTTCGGAGCCGATGTCCACGTATAATTTTTTTACAAAGCTGTTCACTTTTGCGTACAGGTCCACTTGCTGATAGGCTATCAACTCACCGGGGGTGACGAAGTTGGTGGACAATCGTCCTTTTTCCAGGGTGAAGGTAGCAGCGGGTGCGGCCGTGCTGTCAGTATGCCCGGCCTGTTGTTTGCCTTTGTCTTTCCCCTCTCCTTCTCCGTCGGAAGAGGAGCAGCTGCTGAACAGGCTTACCGTCAGTAAGGCGCAGGCTGTCAGAAAAGCAATGGATGATCTTTTATTTTTCATTGTGTGCATATAATGATGGTATATAGTGAGTACTTTCTTTATCGGAAGGATCAAGAGATACGGAAGTGGTCGATGTCTTACCCTGTACCCATGCAAAGATGAGGGGCAGGATGAACAGGGCTGCGAAAGTGGAAGCGATCAGTCCGCCGATGACGGCGCGGCCGAGAGGCGCTGCCTGGTCTCCTCCTTCACCAAAGCCCGAAGCCATGGGGATCATACCGACCACCATCGCCACGCTGGTCATGAGGATAGGCCGCATACGTACGGCAGCGGATTCCTTTGCTGCTTCCAGCGCCTTACCAGTGCGTTTTCGGATGTCTTCCGCGTTGGTGACCAGCAATACCGAGTTGGAGATGGACACCCCGACGGACATGATCATACCCATATAAGATTGCAGATTAAGCGTGGAACCTGTAAGCATGAGCAGGGCCAGAGAGCCCAGGAGCACGGCCGGCACGGTACAAAGCGTTACCAGCGACACTTTAAAGGACTGGAAATTGGCTGCCAGCATGAGAAAGATGACCACGATGGCCGTCAGCAGACCGGTCTGCAGGCTGTTCAGGGTATCGATCAGCACTTCGGATAAGCCCCTTACTTCTACGTTAAGGCCCCTGGGCAGCGTTCCCAGCGAAGCAATGGCTTTCTGTACGTCGGTGGAGGCTTTTCCAAGATCCATTTTATTAAGGTTAGCCGTCACCGACAGCACGGGGGTGGCGCCGATGTTGTCGTCCTCCCCATATACCGAATCTATTTTGAGCGAAGCCACATCACTGAGCACGGGCCGTGAAGCATTGGGCTGGACGGGGATCTCACCCATATCGCGAAGGCTGGTCATTTCATTCTCGGGTACTTCTACCTGAACGAAATAAGAAAGATTTGTCTTATGATCCAGCCAGACATTCTTTTCTGTGAAGCGGGAAGAAGAAGTCGCTGCGATCAGGGAGCGGCCGATGGTAGCCGCATCCGTTCCTAATTGAGCGGCGCGCATTCTATCTATATCGATGTCTACCGCGGGATAACGCGTGGCCTGCCCCAGCTGCACATCTCTCAGATAGGCTATTTCTTTCAGCTTATCGATAACCTTCTGTGCATATTCCTCATTTAGCTTTTTATTCTTACCAGAGATCTTTACTTCAATAGGAGTTGGTGAGCCCTGGCTGAGGATCTTATCGGTCAGCTCTATCGGTTCAAAGGAGACCTTTAGCTCAGGCACATCTTCTGCCAGCTTATGCCGGAAATTTTCTTTCAGCTGATCCAAATTCACCTTGAAGTCCTCTTTGAGACTCACCTGCAGGACGGCTTCCTGGGGGCCGGCCATAAAAAGATAAATAGGGTTTGTAGAGAATTGTCCGCCGTGCATACCGACCATGGCGGAGGTGATCTCTATATTATCGTGGCCGACCAGCGTATCGAGGACTTTTAGTGTTTTCAGGGTATATTCTTCCGTCCTTTCAATACGGGTGCCATCGGCGGCCCGGAGCCGCACCTGGAACTGGCCTGCGTTGGACTTTGGCAATACGTCGCGGCCGATGTGGTTGATCAGCAGATAGGCCCCGCCTAATCCCAATACAATATAGGCAATGGCGATGGGCGTCCGGT
>Ga0206926_1088_pt1 | contig 19293 bp, 18 predicted proteins | sample Alteio_BWOrgHeat_59_FD_152955 | JGI IMG/M metagenome (GOLD analysis project Ga0206926, IMG submission 152955) | Enriched cells from forest soil in Barre Woods Harvard Forest LTER site, Petersham, Massachusetts, United States -... | ecosystem: Environmental > Terrestrial > Soil > Temperate forest >... | reverse complement strand
TGTTTGTTGAATTTAATTCTTAACCCTGTTCCCGCAGCCGGATGCACATAAGAGAAGCGTTCGGTATATGGTTCTGTCACTGCATTGGCATTCGCAAATACAACAAAACCCAACAGACCGTCATCCGTGATCTGTCTGCGATATTCCGCTTCCAGGTAATACAATGTCTGTCCTGTATAATGCCCGGGGTAAATGCCCCGGCCGGAACGCTGATAAAAATCATTACCGATGGCAGGCAGATCAAAATAAGGCGCCTTGGTTTTTTCGCCCAGCGAGGTCCAGAAAAAGCTCCATAGCGCCAGCACATTCTGTTTTTCTTTGCTAAAGGAAATATACTTGCGGGCATCCAGGTAGAGGGAATGCCAGAAATCATCGCTACCCAGGAACCTTGGATTGATCCGATAGACCACATTCCAATACCAGCCCGGCAAAGGGTTGAGCGGGTTATTACGCGTATCGTATAAAAGATTGAGTGTTAGCCCGGAAGAAGTGGAATTAGAATGATTGGCCGTCCCATATTTATACCCTGAGAACTTTTGCAGACCCGGACTGTCGGCATCAGTACGGATATTAATATGATAATCCAGGTTGTAGCCTATCCCCGCAAACATATAAGGTTTGATCCTTTTGAGCGCATTCTGATAAAACCGGATATAGGAATAATCGATCAGCAGCTTGTCATTTTCAGGCTTATATCCCCCCAATCCCCAGGTGTATTGCGGATAGATGGTAAGCCGGTAATCCCCGCTATAGTTCATGGAATTACCCGCGGACCAGATATTAGAACGGAAGGGGAAATTGAACTCCCCTTTAAAGTTAGTGCTGGGGGAAAAGGTGACGTTGGACATATAAGTATTCTTCCTGTCACTAAGGTAAAACCCGGCCGTCGTAGCCGTGATCAGCGCCGTCCCGCCCCCCGGTACAGAGGTGCTTAGGGGGATAAAGGAATAATATACCCGTTTCCCGTCCACTCGCGGCGGTTTTTTAAGATGAATATGAGAAATACGCAAGGCGATCCCGATCAGGTCCCTTTGACCCGAGGTATCGACATTTTTCATGATACTATCAGGAGGATTGATCATGCCGGTAGGGTTTTGGGCACAAAGACAACAGGACAGGAAACAGGCGCATAGAACTAATAATCCTTTAAGCATATCTGCATGGATACCAATATTGTGCTATTTTTCCGGCACAAAATAATACATCCCATGCGTAACCTGCTCACCCTTTTCCTGACCAGCGGTCTATTGAGCCTGCTTACCGTCTATCCCGCTGACGCCCAGCAGATAGAAATGCTGACCAGCGGCACGTCCACCTCTCTGCGCGGCCTCAGCGTGGTGAACGATCAGGTGATCTGGGTCAGTGGCAGCAATGGCAAGGTGGGGAAGTCCCTCGACGGTGGTAAAACATGGGAATGGATGACCGTCCCGCACTATGAGAAAAGAGATTTCCGCGATATAGAGGCTTTCGACGCTAAAACAGCCGTGATCATGGCCATCGATACACCGGCCCACCTCTTAAAGACAAAAGACGGAGGAAAGACCTGGAAGCTGGTCTACGAGAACAATACACCGGGCATGTTCATGGACGCCATGGAATTCTGGAACATCAATAGCGGTATTGTTGTGGGAGACCCCATCAAAGGCCGATTCTTCGTGACCCGCAGTTTCGACGGAGGAGACAGCTGGCACGATATCCCCTTTAAAGAGCTTCCGGAGGCCGATTCCGGGGAAGCCTGCTTCGCCTCCAGCGGCACCAATGTCCGTAACCTGGACAGGGATGAAGCCTGTTTTGTCAGCGGCGGTCTCCGTAGCCGTCTGTTCATCAGGGACAGGAAAATAGACCTGCCCCTGATCCAGGGAAAAGAATCTACAGGCGCTAATTCCGTTGCAGTAAAAGATCATGCAAAGCTTAAGGGTGGTCAGTTCATCATTGTAGTAGGAGGAGATTTTACAAAAGACACGGCACAGGAAAAGAATTGCTATCTCACACATGACGAGGGCAAAACCTGGATCCGCCCCACTACCCCACCCCACGGCTACCGGAGCTGCGTGGAATTCATCGGCAACAACAATGTCCTCTGCTGCGGCACATCAGGTGTGGACCTCTCCCATGACGATGGAATGAACTGGCAACTCATCTCCCCGGAAGGATTTCATGTATGCAGGATGGCAAAGAAGGGGAAGGCTGTGTTTTTAGCTGGATCGAAAGGGCGGGTGGCAAAGCTGGTATGGTAGAAAAAACACTTGTTTCTTTAAAAGGAAACTTTATCTTTGTAGAAACCTGTCGTATGGAAAAGAAATTCGAAGTCGAATTTCTTGAAGACGCCGTAAGATTTATGGATGGCCTGGACAAAAGATCAAGAGAAAAGATTTATTTCAATATCCGTAAGGCCCAGATCACAAATGACCCGGAACTTTTCAAGAAATTGACAGCTACTATTTGGGAATTCAGGACACTCTATAATCAAACTTGCTATAGACTTTTTGCATTTTGGGATAAAACAGGGAATACGAGAACCGTGGTTTTAGCAACGCATGGATTGATCAAAAAAACAGGGAGAACGCCTGTAGCTGATCTCGAAAAAGCTGAACGTCTTAGAAAGTTATACTTCGAACATAAAAAATAGCTCATATGCCAACAAAAAAAATCAAATCAGTTTCGCTCGAAACCATGATCGATAAGCATGTCGGCAAACCGGGCACTCCTTCCAGGGAAAGTTTTGAACATGAACTACAAATTGACCTCCTGGGACATGCCATCAAAGAAGCCCGGCTTTATCATAATCTTACGCAGGAACAGCTGGGGAAGTTAGTGGGTGTTCAGAAAGCCCAGATCTCCAAATTAGAGAATAACTTTACTAATGCCCGTTTCGATACTGTTATTAAGGTCTTTAATGCGCTGCATGCAAAGGTGAACTTCAAAGTAGAGCTCCCAAAGAGAAAATTGGTTATATCTTAAACAAAAGCTTTACTCAATTCAACCCCCTGAAATCCACCGGCACCAGCTTACTCACCCCAGGCTCCTGCATCGTCACCCCATAGATCACATCCACCGTGCTCATGGTCATCTTATTATGGGTAACGATGATGAACTGTGAGTTCTCGCTGAACTGACGGATCATATTCGTGAATTTGCCCACATTCGCGTCGTCCAGCGGCGCATCCACTTCATCCAGGATACAAAAGGGCGCTGGCTTGATGAGATAGATAGAGAAAAGCAGGGCCGTAGCCGTCAGTGTCTTTTCACCACCACTTAGCTGGGTGATAGAAGAAGGTCTTTTTCCTTTGGGCTTGGCGACAATATCGATGCCCGTATCTGCAAGATTTTCGGGATTCTCAAGTATAAGATCAGCCGTGTCCTCGTCGGTGAACAGGGATTTGAAGACACGCTGGAAGTTCTCACGCACCTTATTAAAGTTGTCCAGGAACTGCTGGTTGGCGGTAGCCTCCACTTCCTGGATCGTCTGTAAGAGACTGTCCTTAGCGGTGACGAGATCATTCTTTTGTTCCAGGATGAACTCATAACGCTTCTTCATCTCCGTGAAGGCCTCGATGGCCGTCGGGTTCACTTCGCCAAGGTTCTCCAGCCGCTTCTTCATTCTATCGGCTTTCTCCTGGAGATCTTCCACAGGGGTCTCACCCGTGCGGGGCTGATCGATGATGTCATCCAGGTTGATCCTGAACTCCACATTCAGCCTTTCTTTCATACCTGCCAATTGCAGCTTCAATTCATTCAGCCGGTCCTTTATATCGCTTAACAGATGTTCCAGCTGTTCCCGTTCCTTTACCTTATGCCGCAGCTCACTTTCTTTTTCGCTAAGAGCATTGCGTATGTTATAGTAGGCCTGATCAGCCTCATTCAATTTCTTCTCTTCCTCTTCTTTCTTACGCAGCAGCTCCACCAATGCGCCTTCGGCTCCCGCCAGCAGCTCTTCGCTTTCTGCGATGCTTTCATTGGTCTGTTTCAGCTGGGATGCATTTACTTCGATCTGGTTACGCAGCGTTTCCAGCTGGTTACTCTTGAAATCCAGCTCCTGTTTCAACGCATTGATGCGGCTGAACTGGCGCGTCACCTGGAGATTAAACTCGTTGTATCCGGCCGAAGCATTGTTGTAGGCTATCTCCGCCGACCTGTATTCTTCTTCCGCCAATTGCGTTTTTTCCCGCATTTCCGTCACCTCTTTGACCAGCAGGGTCCAGGCGCTACGGGTATCTTCAATACCTGCGATGGTCTCTTCAAGGTTCAGCTGCAATTCTTCCAGTCTGTTTTGGGAGGAATGTTGCTGTGCATGAAGATTCTCCACCTTGTTCTGCAGGGAGAATACAAAATTGGTAAGTCTGTTGATATCTTCCTGTGTCTGACGGATAGCCTGCTCCTTCAGCTGTTCGTTATATCCGATGACCTCATTGTGTTTTTCCTGGATGGCGTTTTTCAGGTTGCCTACTACCGACTCCAAAGAGCGGATCTGGTCCTGCAATTTTTCCAGGTTCTTTGCCCGGCCTATCTTTTTACCTTCGAAAAGGCCTACGCTCCCCCCGGTGAGGGAATATTTTCCTTTTACATATTTACCGGTCTTCTCCAGCACGACGGAACCATTGCTGTTCTCCATCGCTTCATCATTCTCCGCAATAAATACATTCCCCAGCAGATGTTCCGCCAGCTTGTAGTATTTCTCATCCACTTCGATGACGTTCATAGCAGGGATCATGCCCGGGCCCTGGTGGTTTTCAGCAGCGGCCTGTCCCGAAACTTTATCCAGCAAAAAGAAGTTGGCTTTCCCTTTTTTCTTTTCGTCCAGGAGATGTACGGCCTGCATGCCTTCCCCGAGATCATTCACGACATAATAGTTCAGGTATGGCTCCAGCACATTTTCAACGGCAGCACGGAATTCCTCCTTCACATAAATAATATCGGAAAGGATGGGCGCCTGATGATTCCATGCGGGGTTTTTGTGCAGGAATTTTATACTCTCAGGATATCCTTCCATGGAGTCAATAAGACTCTTCAGCAGATCATGCTCATTCTTTTTGGCGTCCAGCTTACGGCTTTCATCGGCCAGCTGCTGTCGCAGGACTTCCAGCTGTCCCTGGGTCTGCAATATATTCTCCTTGGTCCTTTCGTGATGGGCATGTAATTCCTGTAGCTGGCCCTGTCTGGATTCAAGATCCTGCTCCTTGGTCAGGCGCTCTTCTTCCACCTGCTTCAGCTGACTTTCCCGCACCATTCTTTCTTCTTCCAACTGCCGGATGCTGCGCTGCAGGTTCTGTATGGAAGTGTCGGCGACCGCCACTTTTTTCTCCGCTTCAAACTGATCACGCTGAATACGGGCGTTCTCTTTACGAAATCCATCAATGGACACCCGTCTTTCATCAAAGACCCGGCGCGTTTCATCCACGGACTCTTTCAGGGATTCCAATTGCTCCTGCAGGCCGGAAAGCTTATTTTCCTCTTCACTCACCTGCTGACGCGTAAATACAATACTTTCTTCCAGTCCTTTCAGCTGTCCTTCCCCTTTCAGGAGGAATTCCTGCAGGCTGTTTTCCTTTTCCTTCAGGAAATTAAGCCGCTGAGAAGCCAGATTCTTTTCATTTTCTTTTGTACGCAGGGACTGAACGAGATCATTAAACTCGTGCTGCATGGATTGGAGGGCCCTTTCCTTTTCAATAAAACCCACTTTTTCCTGCTCCAGCCCTGCTTCTTCCTGGGCGATAATAGCGTCCAGCCTTACTTTCTTATCCGTTTCGGCGTCGGACTGTTCATTGAGCTCCCGGTAGGTGAGATTAAACCCTTCCAGGGCGGCCTTGGCCAGCTCAATGCTTAATTCCCGGTATTCCTTCTTGATCTCGTAGTATTTCTCCGCTTTTTTAGCCTGGTTCTCAAGGCTTTTTAGCTGATTATTGATCTCGAATAGCAGGTCCTCGATACGGGCGAGATCCTGTTCTGTGGCATCCAGCTTCTGGCGGGCCTCTTTTTTCCTCGTTTTATAAATAGTGACGCCCGCAGCCTGTTCCAGCATGCGGCGGCGGCTATTCTCCTTGTCCTTGATAATATCATCCACCATCCCCAGCTCAATAATGGCATAGCTGTCCGTACTTACCCCTGTGTCCATAAAGAGGTTCTGTATATCCTTCAGACGGCAGGAAACGTCATTCAGCCTGTATTCGCTCTCCCCGCTTTTGTAGAACTTACGGGTAACAGTGACGGTGCTGAATTCCGTTGGCAGCAGGTTCTTGGTATTTTCAAAAGTCAGGCTTACTTCGGCCAGACCGGAAGCGCTACGGGTCTTGCTACCATTAAAAACAAGACTTTCCAGGTTCTCACTGCGGAGATGGCTGATCTTTTGCTCACCGATGACCCAACGGATACTATCGATGATATTGCTCTTCCCACAGCCATTCGGGCCTATAATGCCCGTAATGCCTTCATCAAAACTGATATGGGTCTTATCAGCAAAACTTTTAAAACCCTTTATTTCTAAGCTCTTTAATCGCAAAATCCAAAAAGTTTATTTGTTCCGCAGATATTATGGATTGGGGTAAAAAATTAAATTTGATTAAAATTCTTTGCTCCCAATTAATGGTGGAGGACAAACCTACATTAAAATATGTAATTTCATCCGAAAATACTCGGTCCTGTGGGGAGCTTGTTGAAAACTCGTGAATAAACCATCTAACATATGACTAATTTTATTGTTCCTATCGATTTTTCCGAGACGTCCAAGAATGCCGCCCGCTATGCGGCACATATTTCGACACTTGTGCCGGATACACATCTGATTTTATACAATGTTTTTGACTCCCTGGAATACGGTTCCGACAGTAGCCCGCTGGAATCGACAGGGGAAGAGGACGCAAGCAGACATACCATCATGGAGCTGGCCCTGGAAAGCGTAAAAACAGAATTGTCTTCTATTACCAGCGTCAGGATCTCCTGTGTAGCGGAAGAAAGCCATCGTTTCCTGGATACCTTTGAAAAATATGTCCGCGCCAACGATATACAGCTGGTCATTATGGGCATCACAGGATCCACCCGTCTCGGCCAGATCTTTATGGGCAGCAATACCCTGAACATCATCAAAAGGGAAATAGCGCCTGTCATCATCGTGCCGCCGCATGCACATTCCCAGTCCGCCAAGAATGTCATGCTGCTCACTGATTTCAAAGACATCGAGAACACCATCCCTATCGCCACGGTAAAGACAGTATTAAACTTATTCAATCCCCGGCTGCATATCGTCAACGTGGATCATGAACATTATGTACAGGTGACAGAGGACTACAAGACAGAAAGAAGTAAGCTGGAAAATTTGCTGAAAGAATATAACCCGGACTTTTATTTCATCCGGCTCTTTGATTTTATGGAAGCCATCAACCAGTTCGTCGTTGACAATAAGATTGATCTGATATTGACCTTCCCCAGAAAACATTCTTTCCTTTCAAATATGTTCAAGACAACCAATACGACGCAGCTGGCCTATCATAGCCATGTGCCGATTGTAGCCATCAACGCATAAATGGTATTGGGCGATAAAAAATTATTTTTGTTCAATTTTTTATCGCCCACCTTTAGATGGTCTGGGAAGCAGGAAAAACCTTCCGGTATATTTCCTGTAAAGGTATGCTGGCCCTGACGGAAGAGATCTCTAAATATCCGCCCGGATCAGCAGTAGCCACAAAATCCCAGGAGCCGTCTTCCTGCCTTCTTCCTACTTCGGCAAAAAGTTGTCGGGAGTCAATAAGCACATACTCCATGAAAGAAGGGATCAGCTTATAAAATTTGAACTTCTTTACCCTGTCATGTAACGCAGTAGAAGGAGAGAGGACCTCAAATATGACCTTGGGGTTTTTAAGCGTATCAAATGTATCATCCGACATCTTAGGCAGACCACAGACGATGACAGCGTCAGGATACATGTAGACCGTTTCATTGGGTGTCGTCACCCGCATATCCCCGGGAAGGATCTCGCAAGGCTTACCTTTGAGAAATATCCCCATTTCCCTTATCAAATTAGCTACAATGCGATTATGTGCAAAAGAAGCTCCGGCAAAGTCAAGGATCTCGCCTTCGAAGTATTCGTGCTTATTTTCAGCCGTCCTTTCCCACTCCAAAAATTCCGGCGCAGTGGCAGGCAAAAAAGAAGTACCTTTCATACAATAAAGTTTCCACAAAATTATTCACTACAATCCGCTTTCTTTGACTTTCTTTTCCACACCCACCCACTCCCAATACTGGGACGAATGTTATCAACAGTCAGCAACCCCCTGGGATATGGGACAGGTCTCCCCTCCCCTGAAAGCGTATTTTGATCAGCTAAAAGATAAAACGCTGTCCATCCTCATTCCCGGCTGCGGGAATGGCTATGAGGCGGGGCACCTGCTGGATGAAGGATACACCGCTGTCACCTTGGTGGACTTCTCACCCACATTGGTAGACAGGCTCCGACAGAAATTTCGGCATTATACAGACAGGTCGCCGGCTCCCCTGCACCTGATCGAAGGTGATTTCTTTACCCTCACAGGGAAATTTGATCTCATCATCGAACAAACATTTTTCTCCGCCCTTGATCCTTCATTGCGCGGGAAATACATAGACAAGATGCAGGCGCTTTTAAAACCCGGCGGAAAGCTGGTGGGACTGCTTTTTGACCGGGAGTTTCCAGGAGGACCCCCATTCGGTGGAAGCCGGCAGGAATATATTGCTTTACTGGAGAAAAAATTCACGCTCCGGACAATAGAGCCTTGTTATAATTCCATACCCCCACGCGCAGGCTCAGAAGTGTTTTTTATTGCGGTAAAAAACTAAACGGCCGGCTCCTGCTGACTGAGACAATGAAAGCTTCCCAGTCCCCAAATGATCTCCGTAGAGTCGATGCCGACTACTTCCCTGTCGGGAAAACAGGCGCCGATGATCTGTAGCGCTTTGTCATCCTTGTCGCAACGGAAGGTGGGCACGATCACCGATGTATTCGCAATATAGAAATTAGCATAAGAGGCAGGCAGACGCTGGTCCTCGTATACAACAGCATCCGGCATGGGTAATTCCACTATGTTGAGCTGGCGCCCACTGAGCAAACGCATTTTTGCAAGATCAGAAAGATTGTCCTGCAGGATCTCATAATTCTCGTCCTGTTTATTCTCCTCCACTACCGTGATCACAGTGTCCTCATTGACAAATCGGACCGTGTCATCTATATGCCCGTCCGTATCATCTCCGACAATCCCCTCCTTCACCCATAACACCTGCTCCACACCGTAATAGTTCATCAGGTAATTTTCAATCTGCGCCTGGTCGAGATGCGGGTTACGATTGGTATTGAGCAGACAGCAGGAGGAGGTGATCAGCGTGCCCTTCCCATTAAAGTCCACGGAGCCGCCTTCCATGACAATGCCGGGGTGATATACGGGAATGCCCAGCGCTTTGCCGACAAGGGTGGGGATCACATCATCCAGGTCAAAAGGAGGATATTTATTTCCCCAGGCATTATAACCCCAGTCGACAATGAGCTTTTTCCCTTCGGCAGGATTGATAAGAAATGCCGGACCATGGTCCCGGCACCACGCATCATTGGTAGGATGCAAAAAGAACCGTACCCGCTCCATATCCACACCCGCCTGCTCAAGATAGCCGGCCGCAAATGATCTCATTGCCTCATCACGTACATTGATATTCACTTTTTCTCCCCTGGTCAGCTCCTTTACAAACTGGCTGTAATAGGGATAGATAGTATGGATCTTCCCCGGCCAGGATGCCTCTTTATGAGGCCAGCTAAGCCAGGTGGCCGTATGGGTTGCAAACTCAGCCGGGAAATAATAATCGAGCTGCCGGGGTGTAAGCGCTGTATTGGTCATTATCCCTCGTCGATATAACGTTTAGTAATAGGTTGATAGCTGTCGATCCTGCGGTCACGCATAAACGGCCAGTGTGTGCGGTAGCGATCCGTTGCTGCTGTATCCAGCTCTTGCACAATGACCTCTTCCTGATCATGCGTGGCCTGGTACAGGACAGACCCGAAAGGATTCGCAATAAAGGACCCGCCCCAGAATTTCATGGCGCCATCCTGTTCAAATCCCACCCGGTTAACACTCACAACATGCACTCCATTGGCGACAGCATGGCTGCGCTGGATGGTCTGCCAGGCATTGTACTGTTCTGTATTGGTGGCCTCGTCCTGGCTGGTGGCCCAACCGATGGCAGTGGGATAAAAAAGGATCTCAGCACCCATCAACGCCGTAATACGGGCAGCTTCAGGATACCATTGATCCCAGCAGATCAATACGCCGATGGAAGCATATTTTGTCTTGAATACTTTATATCCCAGGTCTCCGGGCGTAAAATAGAATTTCTCATAAAAAGCAGGATCATCAGGGATATGCATTTTCCTGTATTTCCCCAGGTAGGAACCGTCCGCATCCAGCACGGCCGTTGTATTGTGATAAAGCCCCTGCGCCCTTTTTTCAAATAAAGAGGCAATGACCACCACGTTCAGCTCAGCCGCCAGCTTACCCAAAACATCCGTCGAAGGCCCCGGGATAGCTTCCGCCAGCTGAAAATTAGCATAGTCTTCCACATCACAAAAGTATAGCGAGGTGAACAGTTCCTGCAGACAGACGATCTGTGCGCCTTTGACGGCTGCTTCCTTTATTTTTTCCACTGCCTTTTGCAGGTTGGCCGCCTTGTCGGCAGTACAGCTCATCTGTACCAGTCCTACTTTTACTTTGCTCATATTATCTTATTCAAATAAGTTGCAAATTTAAGTCTTTGGCGGCAATCCCCTGCAAACTTCACAATCTCTTAATTACCTATATTTGAAAATGCTACTGACGTTCATAGACGCCCTCCTGGTGATCTTCATAACCCTGAGCATAGGCTTATTCACCGTGAGAGGGCTCTCGCAGCTTCTTCGTACTCCACTGCAAACTGATCTGCCGGGCATCTTTTTAAGCGGGCTCATTTTCTGCACCGTCTATTTCAGCATCCTTTCTTTCTGGTTGCCTGTGAACTACCTGGTCCTGATCCCTTTAGCCGGTATAAGTCTTTTCACGATGCGGCGGAACGCCCCCGTTTATCGTCAGCTATATGCTTCCGCCAAAGAATACCTGACCAGACCTTATTTGTTATTCACCATCCCGTTCCTCATATTATGGGGGGTCAATGCCATCCTCCCTCCCGGCAACGGGGACAGCAAAGGCTATCATTATGAGACCATCCGATGGTATGAAATGTACAAAGTGATCCCCGGGCTGGGGAATATCCACGGCCGCTATACTTTTAACGGTGCGGGGTTTATTTTGCAGGCCCCCTATTCTTTCACTACCCTGACCGGGCATTCCATCTATCCCCTGAATGGCGTCATCATCGCCTTGTTTTTTCTATGGCTGATGAAGAGAACGGTCCTGAACAGGCACTCCCCCCGCGGTGTGTTCTATTTTCTGCTGACCGTTATCTTCTTCCGTATTTTCCCCATCAATGTCTCCTCTCCTTCCACAGATCCCCTCTTCGAGGTCTGTATGTTCTATGGTCTTCTAAAATGTATAGAGCTGATCTATGATAACAAAATGAACCTTTCTTCGGGATTTGTCCCGCTGCTGATCCTTGTATTTTCCCCTGTCGCCAAATTGTCGGCCTACCCGGTGCTCCTGGCCGTATTGTATATCTTCTTCTTTGTCATACCCAAAAAGGAAAGAAGGTTATCCCATGCGCTGATCTATGTACCCCTCGGTCTTTTGATCTATCTTCCCTGGCTGGGCAGGAATGTCATCATGAGCGGCTATCTCATCTACCCTGTTTCTTTTCTTGATTTTTTCAACGTGGACTGGAAAATGCCCAAAGAGGCCGTCTATGTGGACTATTATATGATCAATTACTGGATAAAAGGCCTGGCAGTGAATGTCCCGAATATGCAGCGATTTACAGACCTCCATACCTTTCCCATGAAAGAATGGCTTTTCCCATGGCTTAAAAAAGAGCTGCCAGGCATTCACACGGTCACTGCCCTTCTTTTAATAGCTGCCGTAGTCCTTTCACCCTTCGGATGGGTCATCCTTTATCTGCGGAAGAAAAAGCCATCCGTTCATCTTTTTGTCCTGTGGGCCATCCAATATGCATGTATCTGGAACTGGCTTAACAACTCCCCGGATTTCAGGTTCGGGATCGTGTTCATATCCATCACCCTGGCCATCCCGCTGTTTTTACTGACGCCGGATCATTGGAGACCCGGCATCCGGGTTCCCCGGCTGCTGACACCCGTATTATATACAGTATTTGCGCTGTTTTTTGTGGTCAAAGCCTGTATCAGACCGGGTAACTACCCTTTTACCCTGGCAGACTGCTGGTTATATCCACTGAAAGACATCCAGACAAGAACGCAGAACAACCAACAGGACTTCCCCTATAAGGTAATGAAGTCCGGGGTAAAGCTCTACCTCTCTGACTGGACGCACCATTGTTTAAATGCACCCGGCCTCTGCGCTCCCTGTATGAGCTGGAAATATGGTGATATACAAATGCGGGGGACCCGCATCGAAGATGGCTTCTATAATGCCCATGTGGAAATGGGGAATGTCTATCCGTTCTAAAGTTCTGTGGCTTTATTTTCTACCCATTTGCCTCAAAAAGGCGACATGAGAGGCGACGGCATAACGAACCCGGGGATATTCGATGTAAACCAGCCCATATTCCTCACAAGCCTGCCGGATGATCTTACTGATCGCAGGATAGTGAACATGGGAGATCTTGGGGAATAAATGATGTTCTATCTGGAAATTCAATCCGCCCACCAGCCAGGAGACCACCGGGTTATTGGTAGCGAAATTGGCCGTGGTCTTGATCTGGTGCACAGCCCATTCGTCCTCCATTTTACCGGTCTGCACGTCTGCCACGGGAAAGGCAGTATGTTCAACTGTATGGGCCAGCTGGAAGACCATGCTCAGCACAAATCCGGCAACGCAGGTAAAGATGGTAAAGCTGATCAGCCAGTCGGTGAAGCCCAGCATATAAATAGGCAAACCGATGAAAAGAAAAGCATGGAATAATTTGAAGCCCCAGAACACCAGGTGATCGGACAGCTTCATCTTCTTCAGGGGCATGGCGCCTACCTTGCTCTTAAAATACTTCTGATAATCCAGCACAAAGATCCAGAAGATATAAAGGACGCTGTACAGGACCCAGAAATACAGGTGCTGATATTTATGGAGACGGTATTTCTTCTGCGTTTCGCTCATCCGCATCCAGGGCTGAATATCGATGTCGTCGTCTATGCCGTCCACATTGGTATAGGCATGATGGACCACATTATGCTTCATATTCCACATAAAGCTGTTCCCGCCCAGGATATTCAGGGAGAACGCAGCTACGCTGTTCAACCATTTATATTTTGAGAAGCTGCCATGAGCCCCGTCATGCATCACATTAAAACCGATCGCCGCTGTCAGCCCTCCCAGCAATACGCTCTCCACAATAGCCCAGAATGCATTGGGTGTAAAAAACACCAAATGAATATAAATAAAGGCAAAACTTACCATTAAGATCACTGCCTTCAGGAAAAGACTGTAATTTCCAGTCTGGGATTTACCCACTTCCTCGAAATAGTTACTGATCCTTTTTTTCAACTCCGTATGGAAGGATTGGGAGGAATTGGAAAATTTTGGCAGAGACAATGACATGATACGCCGGTTAAGAATATTAAATAATTCGACAAAAGTAGCCTTTTAATGGCTGAATTAGTGTTAAAGGCCCCACAAATAATAAACGCTCAGATCCCCAATTTGTTTTAATTATCAAATTATTAAGGCTGCGTTTTAAGTATCCATCTGTACCAGGGAGCCAAAATCCCTTATACCTATCATTTTTTCCGTTATAAACCCTTCTGCATAGGCCGTACCGATCATCTTTCCATACATCTGGTGTCTTCCGATAATGGCATTCAGGAATTCCGGAGTGGAAATATAGGTCTGCGGCTCATCCGCAGTGTACCCCGCAGAATGGAATTGCGAAGAATAGGCCCGGATGGATTGCAACTTATCCTCAAAGACGGGTGTTATATCATAGACAAATGAAGGATGGGCATAGCGGTCCTGGATAAAATGGAAGATGTATTTCGGACGCCAGTGTTCCTGGGGAAGTCCGTCATTATCCACCGTTTCCACCTTTCTAAGCCCACTTAGAAAACAGGCGTCGGAAATGAGATGGCCGGCCCTGCCGTGGTCCGGGTGACGGTCCTCCAGGGCGTTGGCCAGGACGATCTCAGGCCGGTACTTGCGGATGGCTCGGATAAGATGTCGCTGATGCGCTTCGTCATTGCGAAAAAAACCGTCTGCCATTCCCAGGTTCTCCCGTACATCCAGCTGAAGGATCTGTGCGGCCCGGGCGGCCTCTTCGGCCCTGAGCTCAGGAGTCCCCCTTGTTCCCAATTCACCGCGCGTAAGATCGACGACCCCTGTTTTTTTACCATTCTTCTTTTCCATGAGAAGTGTGCCGGCGCAACCAAGCTCAACGTCGTCAGGATGTACCGCTATGGCGAGAATATCTAACTTCATTTAATATAGGCGTTTATGATAATTTTTTGGCAAATTTACCGTTTTGGGGTTATTTGGCCATATGCGCTTTGTGAAGTAGTTTCGCAGGTCGCAATTTTTTCATCTTTAATCAAAAAATAGGTTAGACATGGCATACGATGTAGTCGTTCTCGGCAGCGGTACAGGTGGTTATGTAGCCGCCATCCGTGCATCACAGTTAGGCTTAAAAACAGCGATCATAGAAAAGGAAAATCTGGGAGGCGTTTGCCTCAACTGGGGATGTATCCCTACCAAGGCCCTGCTAAAAAGCGCCCAGGTATACCAGGATATTCTGCATGCAAAGGACTTCGGCATCGAGGCCAGCGGAAAAGCTGACTTCCCCGCCGTTATCAAACGCAGCCGCGGAGTAGCCGATAAGATGAGCAAGGGCGTTCAGTTCCTTATGAAAAAGAATAAAATTGACGTGATCAATGGATATGGCAAGCTGAAAGCAAAAGGACAGCTGGAAGTCACCGGTACAGACGGAAAGACCCAACTCGTTGAAGGAAAGCATATCATTCTCGCCACCGGCGCCCGCAGTCGTGAGCTGCCTAATCTCAAACAGGACGGCAAAAAGGTCATCGGCTACCGCGAAGCCATGACGCTGCCCGAAATGCCTAAGAGCATGGTCATCGTAGGCAGCGGCGCCATCGGCGTGGAATTCGCCTACTTCTATTACAGCATGGGAACAAAAGTGACCATCGTAGAATTTCTCCCACGCATCGTCCCCGTTGAAGACGAAGAAATTTCAAAGGAGCTGGAAAAGATCTATAAGAAATACGGCATCGACATACTCACCAACAGTGAGGTCACCGGCGTCGACACCAGCGGCAATGGCGTAAAAGCCAAGGTAAAAACTCCCAATGGAGAAGTAACCCTTGAAGCAGACATCGTCCTCAGCGCTGTCGGCATCGCCGCCAACATCGAGAACATCGGACTGGAAACAGTAGGTGTTAAAACAGAAAAAGGAAAGATCGTCGTCGATAAGTTCTACCAGACCAGCATACCCGGTATATACGCCGTAGGTGACTGCGTACCCGGCCAGGCCCTTGCACACGTGTCCTCAAAAGAAGGCATCATCTGCATTGAGAACATCGCGTACATGGAAAAGAAGTATAAACACCAGCCCGAAGCACTGGACTATAACAACGTCCCCGGCTGTACTTATTGCACACCGGAGATAGCATCAGCAGGGCTCACCGAAAAACAAGCCCGCGATGCCGGTTACGAAGTAAAGGTCGGCAAGTTCCCCCTCACCGCATCCGGTAAAGCCACAGGCGTCGGTCATACAGAAGGTTTCATCAAAGTGATCTTCGATGCAAAATACGGAGAGTGGTTAGGCACCCATATGATCGGTTACAACGTAACAGAGATCATTGCAGAAACAGTGGTCGGCCGCAAGCTGGAAACTACCTACCATGAAGTCCTCGACAGCATCCACCCCCACCCCACCATCAGCGAAGGTGTAAAAGACGCCATCGAAGCGGCTTATGGGGAAGCGATACATTTGTAGATTAGCTATCACTATAATTAAAAAGCCGTCTCACAACAGGGACGGCTTTTTAATTTATACTTTACCTATCAGCTTTCACGGCCTTTTGCCGCTGCTCTTCCGGTAAAGCAGCATCATTGGGCGTCCCACTCCTCAGTAAATTGGCAAGCTCATCATCATTCACATTATCATCGCCTTCTATATCCAGTGCCGACACAAACCTGATATGTAAATTGAGTATCTGCGCGTAGGGCAAACAAAATAGCCCTCCGGGAGTTATGATCACTTCATCTCCATTTTTTAAATTACGCCTTGGCAAACCGCTTTCACCATCCTTTTCCTCCTGTGAGAACAATCGCTTGGTAGTATTCACGAGGTAGATCGAATCCAGGTCCTCTCCTTTAATAACAAAATCATGCAACACGCCACTATAAATAACACTTGCATCTTTTGCATCAACCAGCGCATCGATATAGACCAGCGGCTCTTGTCTTCCTAAAAAAGCATAAGCGGAATCATATTCATTAGCCCGGAAATAATACCACCACTTATTAAAATAACAATACAGATCGTTGGGTTTTCGATTGAGTCGAACATTCTGTAACCATCTGAGCATCCTCAACCTTCTCGAGGTAATAAGGCGTCGCAACAAAAAGCCCAGGCCAATACAAAAAAGGCAGAGCCAAAAGGTATAAAGAGCAAAACCACTAAAATAACCGGCATATTTGGGTTTATACCGCTCAAAATCCTCCGGCTTGAACTGACCGGAGATGAATTGAACCAGGAATTGGTAATCCACGTTCAATTTGAATAGATGAATAGCAGCGCTATGTAGAAAAAGAGACAATACCGCCGACAAAAAAAGATACTCGGCAAGCGACATTTTGGGGATCCCCTTAGCATGAGTTCCCTTACTGTAGAAATAAATGAAAGTAAGCGGAGGGATTAATAAGATGACGAGTAGTATCGTCCCAAAGGCGAGATTCACAGATCGTTAGATTTATATATTAAGCAGTCTGCAGATGGCCTTCCCCGCCTGCCATTTGCCTGCCCGGGCCAAAACGAAGGATGAATTTTTTACCGCCTACCAGTTCGACCACGATCTGGCCTGCTGCATCTTCTTCCGGAGTAACATTTGCCAGCCTACGGGAAATATAATCCGCCAATACCTTGTTCTCAAGGATTGCCCGCCCAACTTTTGAAAATTCAACATTACCCATACAGGATATAATTAGTACCACTAAGTTACCAAAATTCTACAGTCTCTCAAAAATTTAACTTTCTTCCGTGTCCGGAGACCAGCACAATCCTTCATCACAAACAATTGGCAATCAATGCTAAAAATTAACAAAACTCCCCCTTCACCAACCCATACACCCGCAGGAACCGCTCAAATCCCTGCGCATAAACAAAGTGTGCCCCCGCATCCGGCTCATACACCGCCAGCACCCCATTGCAAAAAGGCAGATCGCCCCCCAGCGCCTCCAGCCCGGTTATCCGCCCATATTATACACGCAGTCAGCGGAACACCGTCCTTATCCACCACCAGCAAACTATGCATCGCCGCACTGAAAGAGACCAGCAGAGGCCGTCCTGGCTTCAATGCCGCCACCACCTCTTCGAGACATTTACATACTGCCCGATAAATCTCCTCAGGATCCTGTTCGCTCCGGTCAGGAGCAGGATGCTGCATACCATAAGACACAGCCTTTCTTTCCAACACCTTCCCTTCTGATGAAAATGCAACGGCCTTCGCCGAGCCGGTCCCGATGTCCACCCCAAGGTAATAGTTCATATCACAAGGTATAAATATTTATTTTTAGCGTGGATAGGGGTATGGGAAACCTCGATTGTTGTATATTAAACACCTGTTTGACAACGACAGTTATCTGTAAAGCCACTATTCAACCCGAAAGCATGGAATGGACCGATGCCGAGATCATCCAGTTGTTAAAACGCCGGGATGAAACCGGATTTGAGCTGGTTTTTAAGCATTATTTCAAAAACCTGTACAAGTATGCACTTACCATCCTCCAGGATCACGACCAGGCGGAAGATGTTGTGCAAAACGTATTCTATAAGCTCTGGGATAAAATGGATGTCCTTCAATTTTCGGATTCACTGGCGGCCTATCTCTATCGCGCTGTCTATCATGAGAGTCTTAATCATCTCAAACATAGAAAAGTAAGAAGGATCTATCACACCTATATCTCCCGTCATATGAAAGGTCAGACTGAAAACGCAAGTAAGAAAGTACAGGTGGCCGAACTGGAAAAACACCTTCAGGCCGCCATCAATGAACTGCCGGAACAATGCAGGACCATCTTCCAGCTGAGCCGTTTCGAAGAATTACGTTACCGGGATATAGGTGAAAAGCTGGGCATTTCTATTAAGACAGTAGAGAACCAAATGGGGAAAGCGCTGAAAATATTAAGAGTAAAACTCGTGGATTATCTACCCCTGTTCCTGTTGACTTTATTGAACATTTTAAATCGACGCTCTTGAACGAATTTTTCCATACCACCCATGAAGCCCTGCTCGTAAAACACCTGCTGGGAGAGACAAGCCCGGAAGAGAACATCACCGTACAACAATGGCTCGACGCCGACCCTGCCAATCTCCATTTTTATGAGCATTTTAAGCTCATCTGGCAACAGAGCCGGCGCCTGGGCAATGACATCTCCCTGGAAAAGGACGGACTGGAAGACGCCGCCTGGGAAAAGTTCCGGCAAAAGATCAGAAAACCGTCCCCGCTATCACACAACCACAACGTTTCTGATAAAGGAAGCTTCCCCTGGCTGAGAGTCGCCGCTACCTTCCTCCTGTCCCCTGAGGGTTTTTGTTTGGGCCAAAAAGCTCACCAATGCCAGTAACAGGCAGTATACATAATTTTTCATAACAGTATAAATACTTAGTGTAAAATGATCTTATCCCCGTTGTGGGTGACATCGATCTGTAATGTCTCCTGAATAACGGAGAGTATATGGTCCAGGGATTCATTCCTGAATTCAGTACTGATCGGCATATCGCGGATGGCCTGTCCGGGTATATCGATCTTTACGTGATAGGATATTTCCAGGGCTGCTGCTAATTTCCATAAGGGCGTATGATCACAGATAAAATCCATGGGCCGGTAATATTTGTAGAAGGCGGCGGCCCCTGTTGTCTTTGTCAGCACGCTGTCGTTTTCCCTTAGCTCCATCTTTTCACCAGCGTGCAGTAAAATGCCGGCATGGGCGTTGTTTA
>Ga0206926_1086_pt1 | contig 19388 bp, 18 predicted proteins | sample Alteio_BWOrgHeat_59_FD_152955 | JGI IMG/M metagenome (GOLD analysis project Ga0206926, IMG submission 152955) | Enriched cells from forest soil in Barre Woods Harvard Forest LTER site, Petersham, Massachusetts, United States -... | ecosystem: Environmental > Terrestrial > Soil > Temperate forest >... | reverse complement strand
CCTCGGCTTTTTCCTCGCTCTTTCTCGCCGCCATATGGCGATTGAGCGTTTTTATGCATGACTCGACCTGGGAACAACGCGCCGTGAATTACCTGATTGGCCACTACCGTTTCCGACGACTGAAAATATGCCCCAACCGCGCTTTTAACTCCTTAGGGGAAGTGCCCAACGATCCGGATCCCTACCAAGCCGGAGATTTTATCATCCATTTCCCCGGGTTGCCCAATAAGGCCGAATTGATGCGCCGCTACAATGGATGACCTCCGTCCGGGAGAAATCGGCGACTACCTCGCCCGGCAGAGCGAGGCAGAATCCGAGTTGCTTCTGATACACCGCGCTGACGAGCCGCTCGTGATCTTCGATATCGGCGCATGCGAAGGCGAGGACTCGATCCGGTACGCTCGCCGGTTTCCACGCGCTCATGTCTATGCCTTCGAACCGCTGCCGGAAAACCAGCGGCTGATCCGCGACAACTTCGATCGGTATCAGGCGATAAACGTCGAGCTGATTCCGATCGCATTATCGGACCGGGCCGGAAACGCCGATTTCCATGTTTCGTCCGGGCGCCCGCAGGAGGAGTTCTCAGGCCGTGATTGGAACTACGGAAATAAATCGAGTTCACTGCTGCCCCCGGCAAGCGGCCAGCCTATGTTCGGATGGATTGAATTTAAAAGCGCGATTTCTGTCGCCTGCGACACACTTGACCGTTTTTGCGCAGCTCGGAGCATCTCGCGGATCGATTTCATCCACATGGACGTGCAGGGAGCCGAGCATCTGGTGCTGGATGGCGCAAAAGACATGCTCCCACGCTGCGGCGCTCTTTGGTTGGAAGTGAGCAACCGGGAATTCTATCGTGGCCAGAAGCTCAGGGGCGACCTGGAGGCATTGATGCGCCAGAACGGCTTCGGTCTCTCGCAGGCGATTTCGCGCGGCGACGAGGGCGACCAATTCTACGTCAACCGCCGCTTCGGCCGCATGCGCCGGTATCTGGCGCGAAAGCGCGTGGAGCAAGTGGGCCGGCGCCTGCGCGGCGCGGCCAGCCGCTTCAAGCGTCTGCTTGTTTCCTAGCCCATGATCATCACCCGGCTCAACGGCGGACTTGGCAACCAGATGTTTCAATATGCGACTGGCCTCGCGCTGGCCGAGCACCACCGCACCGTGCTCAAGTTGGATGTAAGCTGGTTTCGCAAATACGACGAGTACGAAGCCCATAATCGCTACGCCCTATCGTGCTTCAATATCACAGAGCAGTTTGCCACCGCGGAGGAAATCGACCGGGTTCGTGGCATAAAACTGACAAAGGTCGAGCGCTGGTCCGCGCGGATAGCCCGCGCCCTGCACTTTTATCAATATGCCAATCGGCACGCGACAGCCGGTAATCTACATTACGCGGAGCGATCGGGTTTTTATCCCGGATTCTTCGATCAGCCCGACAACACCTATCTGCATGGCACGTGGCAATCCGAGCGCTTCTTCGCTCCGGTTGCCAATTTGCTTCGTCTCCACCTAAGCTTCCGCTACCCGCCCCAGCATGCGGTGATGGAGATGGCCGCTCGCATTCGCGGGGGTCCGTCTGCGGCGGTTCATTTCCGCCGCGGCGACTATACGCGCAACGCCACTTTCAAAAGGGAGATCGGGGTCCTGGATCTCAGCTACTACGAACGCGCGACTGCGATGCTTCGGGAAAAGCATCCCGATATCACGTTTTACATCTTCTCGGACGATATCGATGCCATCGAGCAGGAGTTCCATCCGCCGGGGCCACATGTGTTTGTTCGGGCTACACAACCCTGGCACTCCTACGACAAGATCCGGCTCATGAGCCAGTGCGATCACGCTGTGATCTCAAACAGCACCTTCGCGTGGTGGGCTGCCTGGCTCAATCCCTCGCCACACAAGACCGTCATCGCTCCCGATCCTTGGCTGGCGGGTAAGCCGGAAGATTCCGCCGATGTCGTGCCTCGCTCCTGGATCAGCCTGCAAGTCGCAGCCGCACCTCCTTCTCTGCCATGAAGTCTTTGCTAAAACGGATCGCCCGCCGCGCCGGCCTTGTTGTCGTAGCTTCACACAATCACGGCGTTCGCTATCTCGACCGTCCTACAAGGACTCCCTTCGACGACGCGCTGTTGCGTGTTTTTCCCGTGCTGGACGGGCTGAATTTCATCCAAATCGGCGCTAACGACGGAGTGCGGGGCGATCCGATCCACCCCTACATCCATTCCTACGGTTGGAGCGGCCTGATGGTGGAGCCGGTGCCGGCGATCTTCGCCCAACTCCGACAAAACTATTCTGGCAATGAACTTCTGGCTTTCCTCAACGCCGCGGTTGCGGAACAGGCCGGCGAAAGGATCATCTACAAAATTCGCCCCACCCTGACACACTTGCCCGATTGGGTCCATGGATTGGGCAGCTTTGATGAAAATCGGGTCCGCGCCAGCGCCTTAAAGCTGCATCTGGCGCCGGATGCCGTCGTCTCCGAGCCCGTGCGCGCCGTCACGTGGCAGGAAGTGCTCACCCAATTCGGCCCGCGACGCTGCGACATTCTCATCGTCGACACCGAAGGCTATGACATCACTGTGCTAAAACTTGCCCGGCTCGAACTTCTCAAGCCCGCCTTGATCCAGTTTGAACATGCCCACATCGACCGTGCGACGGTTATTTCATTTTATGCCGACCTAATCGGGTTGGGCTATGAGATAGCGACGGCAGGGCCTGACACGGTGGCGTGGCTGCCGCCAATGCCCCGTTAGTACCAGCTATGAAAATAGCCTTCGTTTCCATGATCCTGGGTTACCCCTGGGGAGGCGCCGATGCGCTTTGGACTCTGGCGGCAGAAGAGGCAGCAGAGCGGGGCGATCAGCTGCTTCTGGTCGTTTCGGATCTGGTCTCGCCGCATCAGCGAATCCGGGCGCTGGCCGAGCGCGGAGCGAGCATCCATATCCGAACGGCAAAATTTCCGTCACGCTTGAAGCGGGTCTGGCGAAAAGCGGCCCGGCTGGCCAAGCGCCCCGATCCACTGCTAGCCAAAGTGCGGAATTTTCAGCCCGATCTGGTCGTGTTCAGTTGCGGGGGAACTTACGATCCAATCCTCGAGCCCGCCCTGATAGACTGGCTGCGCGCTTCAGGGACCTGCTACCGCATCATTGCCAACCTTCAGTACGAACATCCCTCTATGCCGGAGGCCGATCGCCTGCGAGCGCGCGAAATATTGGTTCAAGCCGAACGCATTTTTTGCGTCTCGCCTCGCAATCTCGCCATCACCCGCCGCCACCTGATGCATCCGCTGCCGCAGGCCGAATGCATTCACGGATGCATGGTGCATAATCCAATGACGTCTCAGGCGGAGACGCTTTGGGCTGAGTCGCCTCCGTGGACATTGGCCAGCATCGCCCGGCTCGAACCAATCAAAGGAATCGACCTTCTGCTGGCCGCCCTGGCGGCAGGTATGGCCGGCGTCCCTGATTGGCGTCTTAATATCTATGGCCGGGGCCCCCAGCGCGAATATCTCGAACAGTGCGCGATCCAGTTTGGGCTGAGCAGGCAAGTGCATTTTCCTGGATTTGTCCCGAACATGGACACCATTTGGAGCGAGAATCATATTTTAGTGTCATCGTCGCTGGACGAGGGCGTGCCCATCACGTTGCCCGAAGCAATGCTACGAGGGCGTTCCGTGATTGCCACCCGTGTCGGCGGCGCCGATGAGTGGATTGATCATGGCCGCACCGGTTGGGTCTGTCCGGCGCCCAATGTCGAACTTCTGGCCAGCACACTGCGCGAAGCCTGGGAGCAGCGGCAGCATTGGCGCGAAATGGGCGCCGCGGCTCGGGAGAGAGCGCACTCTCTTTATCGTCCCGACGACTACAAACGCATCGTAGCGTAGTTGGAATGGACAATAAGACAGCTATGATTTTGCCATGAATGCCGTAACCCTCGGCATTGGTGGCTTTCTCGGCCACGACGCCAATGCGGCACTGATCGTAGACGGCCGCTTGATTGCCGCGGCTCAGGAGGAACGCTTTACCAGAATGAAGCATGACGGAAGCTTCCCGCACGCAGCCGTCGCGGATTGTCTCGCGATAGCGAGGCTGCGTCCCATCGATGTCGGTGACGTTGTCTTTGCCGAGAAGCCCTTGCAGAGCTTGCTCTTTGACCTGTCGGGGCAACCAGGTAATCGATTCACTCGGACTCTGGGACGGATCATTCCGGAGGCATGGGGGGGCTATTATCAACGACCCACCAGAACGCTTTTTCCTCAAGCCAATTTCCATTATGCCTGGCATCACCTTTCGCACGTGGAGGGCGCATATCGCACGTCTCCATTTGAGCGCGCGGCATTCCTATGCATTGACGGCAAGGGTGAGGACTACAGCGCAACCGGCGGTGTCATCGACGGCGGCGAGCTGAAATTGCTCTGGGAACAGCCGTATGAAAACGGCTTGGGCCTGTTCTACACGCTGGTCACCGGTTATCTCGGATTTCTTTCTTTCGGCTCGGAGTACAAGGTCATGGGCCTCGCTCCATACGGACGGCCCGTTTACTGCGAAAAACTTTCCCGCTTGTTCACAACCGACGATCGCGGCGGCCTGCGGTTGCACGACCCGGTCAGTTTTAAATGGGAAACGATGATGGCCGCACTTCCCTCAGTCGCAGCCGCCACCGGAATCCCTGTGCGAGGACCCACGGATCCCCTGACCGAAGCGCACGTCGATATCGCAGCCTCGCTCCAGCAAATTTTTGAACAAGAAGTGTTCAAGATGGCGCGCTTTGTTCGAAGGGAAACCGGCGAGGAAAATCTCCTTTTCTGTGGCGGGTGCGCACAGAACTGCGTGGTCGCCGGAAAACTCCGCTCCGCGCGCATCTTCCGAAGCGTCTTCAATTCTCCCGTAGGTGGGGACATGGGCAGCGGACTCGGCGCAGCCCTTCTTTTGGAACGTGAACGTCGTGCAGGCAACCCCTTCAAGGTTGAAGGCCGCGGTTTCTATCTTGGCTCGGAACCCGGCCCTATTCCCGAAGCGGCTCGACAATACCGAATTCCTTTCGGCGGCGACCTGCATGAATTCGTCGCCCGCAACCTTGCCGAGGGTAAAGTCGTCGGATGGGTGCGCGGTGGGATGGAACTCGGCGCCAGAGCGCTCGGCGCCCGTTCGATTTTCGCCGACCCTCGTCAGTCGGCGATGCAGTCGGTGCTCAATCTCAAGGTTAAGTTTCGCGAATCATTCCGGCCATTTGCGCCCGCCATCCTGGCGGAGCATGTGGGCGAATGGTTCGACTCCGAGGACGAGTCGGACTATATGAACTACACCGCCAACCTGCTGCCAGCCCTGCGCGCGACTATGCCCGCGGCATTCGCCAGCCTCAAGGAACGGCTTGATTTCCCACGTTGCTCAATCCCCAGCGTCGTGCACGTCGACTTCTCGGCGCGTTTGCAAACAGTGCGCAAGGAAGTCCATCCTGACTTCCATCGGCTTATCCGGGCATTTCACGCTCTCACCGGCGTGCCCATCTTGATCAACACCAGTTTTAACGTCTCCGGCCAGCCTATCGTGCGCACGGCGGCTGAAGGCTGGGAATGTTTCCTGAACACCGACATCGACCTGCTCGTCCTAAATGACCAGGTGTTCCGCAATCCCGGGAACAAGACTCGTGAGGAGAAACTCGCATGGCTCAAGCAATTCGCCAAATCAGCCTGAAGATCCTGATCTTTCTTCGGCGCTCGCTCTTTCGCCCCCCAGCCTCAGGCGGCTGGCGGCGCAGCACGCGTGGAACCGACTTGCGTGGGCGATAATTTGCCTGGACCAAGCCTACACCTGCGCCCTTGAATCTGCTCCTGACGGCGGTCATTCCCGCCCACAATCCGCACCTGGGGCGCCTGCGGCGAACCCTGGCCGGGTTGAGGGCGCAAACCTTGGCGCCCGAGCGATGGGAAACAGTGCTGATTGACAATGCCTCAGCCGCCTTTCCGGCACCAGCGGAGTACGCCGATGTTCAACCAGGCAATCTACGGATGGTGCGCGAACCGCTGCTGGGGCTTTCTTCCGCGCGGTTGCGCGGCTTTGCCGAGGCGCGCGGAGAATTCTGCGTTTTGGTGGATGACGACAACGTCCTTGCGCCTGACTATCTTGAGCGGATCGTCGCCCTATTCGAGGCGCATCCAGAAGTCGGCGCTCTTGGCGGACGGGTCCTGCCCGAATTCGAAAAGCAGCCCGAATCATGGCAGAGTGAATTCCTTCCCCTGCTTGCCTTGCGAGATACGGGCGGTCACGCGCATATCTCCCGCGGTCTGAGGCCGGCGAATGGCTCCTCCAATGAATATCCGGTCGAGGCAGCTCCGGTCGGCGCGGGCATGGCGTTGCGACGCGCCGCCTGGGCAGCCTGGAGTGCCTCCGCTCCTTCGAAGGAGCTGCCCGACAGGCGTGGCTCCGATCTAAGTTCCTCAGGCGACAACGACATCGTTCTGACACTCCTGGAGAACAAATGGGAAGTCGCGACGTTTTCTGAACTGCGAGTCATACATCTAATTCCGGCTAGTCGTTTAGAGTGTGACTACCTCGCCCGGCTTAACCGCGGAATCCAGAAGTCCTGGATGCGTGTGCTGACCAAGCATAACGTCAATCCCTGGCCTCCCATCGCGGCCTGGACCGTGCCCCTGCGCAAAGCCAAGGCCTGGTTGACCTATCGGGCCTGGTCCAGCCCTGCTGCCGCTATTCGCTGGCAGGGCGCATGCGGACATTTTGAAGGAAGGGCCACTTAACCGCGTGCGGCGCTTCCTAAAAAATGCCGGCCTAGGCCGTTTGGTCTATCTGTGCTGGCATGTGCCGCGCGGATGGGTTCATGATTCTATCAAAGCAGGGGGACCGGTCGAACAATGGCAAACAGTCCGAGGCCGCCGAACTATGCGGCGGGCAGCAGGCACGCTGCTCCGGCCGGTGCCTCCACCGGCAGCGAATGCGCCTGAGATCTGCCTGCTGACGGGGCGAAGCCTCTGGTATCAGACGGCGTTTTTCATTCATTCGCTCGCTCGTTTTCAGCCGGTACGGCCTGTCGTCTTCGACGATGGCACGCTCGACGCCCGCACGGCTGCCAACCTGCTGCGGGTCGTTCCTTTTGCCCGAATCATTTTATCCGCCGAAACGGAGGCGGGGCTAGACCGATTGCTGCCGGCCACGCGCTATCCCTGGTTGCGAAAGCGCCGGGATGAGCTGGTGCTCTTTCGCAAGTTCATCGACGTCCATGTGGGTGGTGTCGGCTGGCGCCTCTTTTGCGATTCCGACATGCTGGTCTTCCGCCCTCCTGAGCGCTTGATTTCCTGGCTCCGAGCACCGGAGGAAGCGATACACATGACTGACGTGACGCGCGCCTACGGCTATGAGATGGCGCTCTTGGAAGAACTGGCGGGCGCTCCTGTTCCCGACCGGGTGAACACCGGGGCTCTCGGCCTGCGCAGCGACAGCATTGATTGGGATCGGATGGAATACTGGTGTCGAACGCTCATCGAACGAGCCGGCACTCATTATTATCAGGAGCAGGCCCTGATCGCGCTTCTTTTATCGGGTCAGTCCCACGCAGCATTGTCGCCCAAAGACTACGTGGTGCTGCCCACCCCTCCCGAGTCGGAGACCTGCCAGGCCGTGCTGCATCATTACGTGGACAGCTCAAAAAAATGGTATTTTCGTCACAATTGGCTTCGGGTGCTTGATTGAACGATGGCCGACTTGGTCAGCATCATCGTTCCATGTTACAACGCCGAGCGGTGGCTCGGACAGGCCCTGGATTCCGTTCTCGCTCAAAGCTGGGCGCCAACCGAAGTCATCGTCGTCAACGACGGATCACGTGATCGCTCGCTTACGGTGGCTCAAGGCTACGAATCCCAAGGTATCAAAGTAATCAACCAACCTAACCGGGGCGCCTCGGCCGCGCGCAATGCCGGTTTGCGGGTTGCGCGCGGGGCATTCGTGCAGTTTCTCGATGCCGACGATCTGCTTGCGCCAGATAAGATCGAACTGCAGATGCGATTTTTGGCCGGCGGCAACGGCCGCCTGCTCGCATCCGGCGAGTGGGCCCGTTTTCAGTTGGATCCAAATGAGGGCGTCTTCGCTCCGCATTCAAACTGGCGCGATCTTGGCGGGGTGGAGTTCCTGCAATCGAATTACGAAGAGATCGATATGATGCATCCGGCCGCATGGCTGGCACCACGCGCTTTGCTGGATCGCGCGGGCCCGTGGAACGAATCGCTTTCGCTTAACGACGACGGTGAATATTTCGCCCGCGTGGCGCTGGCAGCCGAAAGTATCGTCTTCTGTACCGGCGCGAAGAGCTACTACCGATCGAATTTGGACGGCAGCCTCAGCGGACGCACCGACCGACGGGCTCTCGAGTCGCTCTATCGCTCGACTGAGCTGATCCTCCAGCATCTCCTGGCCTCCGACACCTCGCCGCGCACCCGGAGTGCTGCCGCCTACGCCTGGAAATGGATCGCTTTCGAACTGTATCCGGGAGCTCCCGAATTATCCCGCGCTGCTGAGCAGCACTCGCGGCAGCTCGGTGGCAGCAACCGCCCCTTTCCAGCCGGAGGCCGCTTCCAGCTTGCCGCCAAATTTATCGGATGGCGCGCGGCCAAGCGCCTGATCCTGAATTGAGCGTCCTTATTTCGCATTCCAGCGTAGCGCCGTTTGTCCAGCAAGCGGCGCGCGCTCTGCACGAGGCGGGGAACCTCGACCGATTTGTTACCACCTTGCGCTATGATCCGAATAGCCGGCCTCAACGCTGTGCCATTCGTATGGCACGCGCCGCCGGTGTGGATCTCGAAGGCCTGCTGCAGAGGCGAACAATCACAGAACTGCCTTCTTCCAAGGTCGAGAGTCACCCGCTCGGGGAAATCATCCGGCTCGCATCCAGCAGATTCGACCATAGTGGCCGGCTGACCGACTTGGTTTGGGAACGCACGGAGCCCGCATTCGACCGGCTGGTGGCGCGGCGCGTACGGCGCGAACACACAGCCGTGTACGGCTTTGAATACTGTTCTCTTGCCACCTTTGCGCGCGCCCGCGAACTGGGCGTGCGCGTGGCCTATGACATGCCCGCTCCCGAGCCCCGGTTCGTTCAGGGCCTGCTCGATGCTGAAATCGCGCATTTTCCCGAGCTGGATACTTCTTATCATCGCCATACTACGAAGCGAGAGGAGCGCCGAATAGCTCGACGCCGGGCGGAATGGGATGCGGCAGACTTGGTGATCGCCGCATCGCGCTTTACCCGTGACAGCTTCGCCCAGGGTGGATTCGACACCACCAAGGTTCAAATCGTGCCCTACGGAGCTCCTCCCCCCATCTCCCAAGCGGATCTTTCTCGGAAGACAGACGATGAGGCCGCCCCCCTCCGGCTTCTATGGGCGGGAACATTCAGCATCCGCAAGGGCGCCCATTATCTTTTGGAAGCCTGGCGAAAAAACCGGCTCGCCAGACACATCCGGCTGACTGTCTGCGGAACGGTCGCGCTGCCGCCCCGATTGCTCGAACCGATGCCGGAGCACATCGAATTTACGGGCCCCTTGCCCAAGGCGCAGCTCATGGCGCGCTATGACAGCGCAGATGTGTTGATCTTCCCCACACTATGCGACGGGTTCGGCATGGTCGTGACCGAGGCCTGGTCGCGCGGCCTTCCTGTCATCATCACGGATCATGCCGGCGCCAACGATCTGTTGCAGCCGAACCGGAACGGAATCCTGATTCCAGCGGGCGATGCCGATGCAATAGCCTCAGCGCTGAATTGGTGCCTCGATCATCGCGCCGAACTCCGCGACATGCGCGAAGCCGCCCTCGCCACCGCTGCGGGCTGGCAGTGGAGTGACTATAGACGTTCGCTGGCCGTCACGCTTCGCCAAGCAGGAATGTTCGGACGGACATGAGCAACAAATCGCCGCTTATCTGCCTGATCACGCCCGGCCACGTGGCCTCGACGCCCCGTCTGGTTAAGAACGCCGATGCGCTGGCGGAAGCCGGCTACCGGGTGCATGTCATCGCTGGAAGAAACTATCCCCCCGCAGACCCGCTCGATGCCGAAATTTTTGCCGAGGCGAAGTGGGAGCACACGCTGGTGGATTACTCCAAAGGCCCTGCGGCGACCGGGCGCAAACTCAGGCGATGGTTTGCACGACGATTGCTTGCCCGTGGAAGCAAGGGTAATATCGCGACAGCCGCCCGAGCGCATCATGCGGAAGCACTGCATTTGGCGGCGAGAGCAGCGGCGCTAAGGGCCGACTTTTATTTTGGCCACTGTCTGGCCGGGCTGCCCGCCGCGGCGCTGGCCGCGCAAAGATCGGGCTGCTCTTACGGTTTTGATGCCGAGGACTTGCACGATGAAGAAACCGAATACGCTCGAGCGGATCCTTCCGAGCGCAGCGCCCGGAAAATCCTGCAATCGAACCTTCTGCCGGGATGCCGGCTATTCACCTGTTCCACGCCGCTGCTCGCAACAAATTATCGTGATTCGTACGGAATCGAGCCGCGGGTCGTTCTGAATGTCTTTCCTCTCTCGCAGGCGCCTGCCACTCCGAACGATCCCGGACCGGTCACATCCAGTCGTCCCGCTCGATTTTATTGGTTTTCACAGACGATCGGCCACGGACGAGGACTGGAAGGCATCATATCCGTCATGGGGCGAATGCGCATTCCTACTGAATTGCATTTGCGCGGCTTCGTATCTGAAAGCTACCGCAAGGAGCTTCAATCACTGTCCGCAGAGTCCGGCCTAGTCCGCCCCATTACCTTTCTTTCACCCGGTGCGCCGTCTGAAATGGCTAGGCTGGCCGCAAACGCCGATCTCGGTCTGTCGTTGGAAGAGCGTCATCCCCTTAATCGCGATTACGCCCTCACCAACAAGCTTTTCCTCTATCTTCTCGCGGGCGTGCCGCAGATATTATCCCATACCTCTGCCCATCTGGCGATAGCTCCCGATCTCAGTCCGGCTGCGGTCTTGGTTGATCTGCCGCGCATCGATGAAACGGCAAAGGCGTTGGATGCGTTTTTGGGAAATGAGAGCCGCATGGCGGCGGCCAGGCTCGCAGCTTGGAATCTGGCCCGGCGGCGCTTCTGCTGGGATATCGAAAAAAATATTTTCATCGGAGCAATTCGAGAAATCGAGCGTTCCGGTTTCCGATGACTCGCCACTCTTTCGCCGGCCGGATGATCATGAGCGTGCGGCCGGCATTCCTGGGCGCGCTGCTTAAGAAGCTCCTTTTCATCCGCCGAATCGAAACCGACACGCTCATGGGCCGGTTTTACCTGGATCCCGCGAGCTATCTGGGATTGAAGCTGCTTGAAACCGGACTCTACGAACCCGGAATGCTGGAGACGGTAAAACATTTCCTCGAACCGGGCGGCGTTTTCGTGGACGTAGGCGCCAATGAGGGCTACTTCACCGTTGTCGGATCCAACAGAGTCGGGTCCGACGGACGGGTGGTGGCGGTCGAGCCGCAGTCGCGCCTGCAAGCGGTCCTCGAACGCAATCTTGCCCTAAATGGCTGCAAAAACGTCGCGTTGGAACCGGTGGCAATTTCCGATCAGCGCGGCCAGGCCGTGCTTCACTTGACGCCCGGCGTGAATAATTCGGCTTCTTCCCTTATCCGCCCCACGCGCTACATGCTCGCACGCGAGACCGTATCCTGCGCGACCTTGGAAGAGATATTCGACCGCTGCAAAATTGAGGTGTGCGACCTGCTTAAAATCGACATCGAGGGCTGGGAATACGAGGCCGTCCTTGGCAGTCCCGCGCTTTTTCGCGACCGCCGGGTGAAAGCGGTCGCGCTGGAACTACATCCAAATTTGCTCGCGCGAAGAGGACTCGATGGAGGGAAGATAGAGAGTTTTCTCGTCGAATCCGGCTACCGGCGACAGCCGGATTGGCCGACCCTGGTATGGGTGCATCCTTGATATGAGAATCCTGCTGACGGCCGATCCCATGATTCCGGTGCCTCCTGCGGGATATGGCGGAATCGAAAGAATTGTGGATGCGCTGCTCCGCCTTTATCGCGCCCAGGGACACGAAATAGGTCTCGTCTCACATCCCGGATCGACGGCTCAAGCCGACGCGCGATTTCCATGGCCGTGCGGCCCCGGCGGCACGCTGCGCAACGCTCTGTATCTGCGGCGGGCCGTTCGGAAATTCAGGCCCGATCTGCTCCATAGCTTTTCGCGGCTCGCTTATCTTGCTCCTCTGATGATTTCGCCCCTGCCTAAGATCATGTCCTACCAGCGCCATGCTGGCGGGCGTCAGATATCCTGGGCGGCGCGCATCGGCGGGCGCAGCCTGCGATTCACCGGCTGCAGCGAATTCATCTGCTCGATGGGACGCCCCTCCGGCGGCGAGTGGCGGGTCATTCCTAATTTCGTCGAGCCCGATAAATATACCTTTGTGCCCAAGGTCTCCTCGGATGCGCCGCTTGTTTTCTTGAGCCGCATCGAAAGCATCAAGGGGCCCGACGTGGCTATCGCTATTGCCCGGGCCGCCGGCCGCCGTCTCATACTCGCCGGCAACCCGGCGGAGCAGGGCCCCGAGCGCGAATTCTGGGAGCGTGCAATCGCTCCTCATCTCGGGCGCGATGGCATCGAATGGGTCGGCGAAGTCAACGATCTCCAGAAAAGCGAGCTGCTCGGCCGTGCTGCCGCTCTCGTGCTTCCAATCCGCTGGGATGAGCCGTTCGGCATTGTCTTTGTCGAAGCCCTCGCGGCCGGAACTCCGGTCATAACCTGCGCCCGAGGAGGTGCGCCGGAAATCATCGAGCCTGGCGTCACCGGCTTTTTTGTTCGTGATGCCAGAGGGGGATCGGAGGCGGTTCGTCGTCTGGACGAACTCGATCGCGCCGCCTGCCGCCGAGCCGCGGAGACGCGCTTCAGTTTGCAGACATGCGCCAAAAGTTACCTCGAACTCTATCGGGAAATGGCTGCGGATAGGCGATGAGCGCGATGTCTAAGGACGCTGCGCGACGCGCCTGCGGCATCCTGATTGCTACAGCGCTGCGTGCGGCCAGTCGACCCTATCGCCCCCTTTCAGGTTGTGCGCTCATTGTTGCGCCGCATGCCGACGACGAAACATTAGGCTGCGGCGGGCTGATCGCCGCGAAAGTGCAGGCGCGGCATGAAGTCCAGGTAGCGTTTCTGACCGATGGCAGCGCCTCCCATCCCGGCCATCCGGTTATGGCCCCCGCCAAGCTTGCGGACCGCCGTTACCGGGAGAGTTTGGACGCGATTGCCGTGCTTGGAGTTTCTGCGGAGCACGCGCATTTTCTTGGAGTTCCGGATGGGACGTTGGACCGCCTCTCCGTCAAAGACCAGAAAAGCATCGAGGCACGCCTAGCCGATCTTATCCGGCACTCTCGGCCAACGGAGGTATTTGTCACCTGGCGCGGCGACGGGAGCACGGAGCACGCCGCAGCATGCCGGATGGCGGAGAGCGCGCTGGCCACGGCGGGCGGCGGCGTGCTGATGGAATATCCCATATGGGCCTGGTGGAATCCCATGCGGCTGAAATCCCGCTTGGGGCGGCGCAAAAGCAATCTGAAATTGTCTCTCGGATCACTGCGTGAAATCAAGCGACAGGCCCTGTCATGCCATCGCACCCAAATCGAACCTACCCCTCCTTGGAAGGAATCCGTTTTGCCGCTCGCCGTTTCCCGTTCGTGCTGCGGTTCAGAGGAATTTTTCTTTTACAGCCTGGTGCCCTCTGATTCTTCAGATTGAATGAGCCATGCCTGGCGCCCCGAAAAAAATCCTAGACCGCCTGCTGCAAAAATTTGTCCGCGATCCCACGGGTTTCGGCCGGCCCGTGCCCGTGGAAGCCCTAGATGCGGAGTACCGCAGCGGAAACTGGGATCATTTCTTCTCATTCGACGAGCTTCCGCGCAACCTGGTGCTCGCGGGAGCCGTGCAGCATTTCTTTTCCCAGCCGGCGGTGCTCGATGTCGGCTGTGGCAGCGGGCGGCTAGCTCAGGCTTTTTCGGTTTATCCCTTCTCGCGCTATCTCGGAGTCGATGCATCTGCCGACGGCCTGACTCGGGCGCGCGGCCTCGGGCTTCCACGCGTCGAATGGGCGCAAGGCGATTATGAGACCTGGCGACCCGAAGGCAGCTTTGAGGCAATCGTCTTCAACGAGTGCATCGGCTACGCCAGGGATCCCGCGGCAACCTTGCAGGCGTTCGCCTCGCATTTAGCGCCCGACGGCCGTTTCTTCATCTCTCATTATCGATTTGGCAACACCGCGGCGCAATGGCGGCGGATGGAACGGGTCACAGCGGTGGAATCCTCAACCGCCATCATGAGTCCGCGCGGGCAAATCTGGGATATCAAGATACTCCGGCCGCGAACATGAAGCGGGTTCTGATTGTCAGCCCGCATTTTCCACCGATCAACGCTCCGGACATGCAGCGCGTGCGCATGAGTTTGCCCTACTACCGCCAATTCGGATGGGAGTCCGTCGTATTGGCGGTCGCCGATCGCCGGCAGACTGGCGTGCGCGAACCTGAGCTGCTCTCTACCCTCCCGCCCGATGTGCGGGTGGAGCGGGCGGGAGCGGTGCCGTCGCGCCTGGCTGGATTTTTTGGGATCAGCAACATCGGGATCCGCGCATGGCCGTTTCTCATGTGGCGGGGGGCGCGGCTGCTGCGGCGAGAAAAATTCGACCTGGTATTTTTTTCCAACACCCAGTTCAAGACTTTCATCCTCGGCCCCCTATGGAGGAGCTGGTTCGGCGTTCCCTACGTTCTGGACGTTCAGGATCCTTGGCGCACCGATTATTACGAGCGGCCGGGATCGCGCGAGCCCCCCGGCGGGTGGAAGTATCAATTTGCACGCCTCACAGCCTGGATGTTCGAGGGGTGGGTTTTCGGACGCGCCGCTGCAGTCATAAGCGTGTCGCCAAACTATCTGGAAGACCTGAACGCGCGTTACCCGCGAATGCGCAGCAAACCGACTCTGGTGCTGCGTTTCGGGGGTAGCACGTCCGACTTAGAAGAGGCGCGCAAGCTACCGGCTCCCTCCTACGCTTACGACCGCAGCCGGCCTTTTATTCATTTTCTTTATACCGGCGCCGCCGGTCCGATCATGCCCCATGCGCTCACCGTTTTGTTCATGGCGTTGCGCTTCTATAAGGAAATATTTCCAGAAAAGGCGGCGCGGCTGCGTTTTCACTTTATCGGAACAAGCTACGTCGCTCCCGGCTATGGAAAACCATCCGTTATGCCCGTGGCGGCGCGATTCGGGGTGGAAGATCAGGTTGCGGAAATCCCCCACCGCGTTGGACACTTGGAATCCATCCGGCTCCAGGAGGATGCCGACGTCCTGCTTCTTCCAGGATCGAGCGATTTGGCCTACTCCCCGTCAAAAATCTATTTTTACTACCTGACCGGCAAGCCCATCCTTGGATTGGTCTTTCGTGACAGCGTGATGGAGCGCCTGCTCGATGAGCTGTCTTGCGCGTATCTGGTGCGTTTCGCTGAGCGCGAGTATAAGAAGCACGAGGCTTACCAGAGGCTTCATCACTTTTTCGATCTTGCGCTGGCCGGCTTTCCCGCGGGCTCGCTGCCGGAGCGCGATGATGCGCGCTTTGCTGCTCACTGCCTCGCCTCGGAATTGACCCGGCAGCAATGCGCGTTGTTCGATCTCGCCGTGGCAAAAAAAGAACGAGCGCCATGAACGAACCGGAGCAAGCCCCAGCCGATGAAACCGGGCCCGATGTGGTCACGGACGCCGAGAGCGTCGGCTCGTTGCTCTATCTCGCGCACCGTCGAAGCCGGCGGGCTGCGCGCCGTCAGGGACGGCGTCTGTTCAGTTTCGGTCTCATGGCGACTGCAATCGGCATCGGGTACCTTGCCTATAACGCCAGGGTGGCGGATCCGATTCACCTCTACCTTGGGATTGTCATTTTTATCCTGGCGGTGCTGCCGGCCCTGATGTGGGCGAAAGAGGCCAGGTTCGGAATGCCCCTGTTCGAAGCTTTCATGCTGCCGGGCGTCAGCATATTCGCCGTTCCGCTCCTGCGCGGTCATCAGATGCTCAAGCAATATGACAGCGGCACGATCACGACGGCCGCCCTCGCAGTAATAGCCTACCAGGCCTGCGCATGCGGGACCTATTTTTCGCTCAAGGTCCGTCCCAAACGCAGGGGAATGTGGGTCAAGGAAATCGTATCCAAGGATATCTCCAAGGTGCTCAGTTACGGCATGATCGTAACGACGATCTATACTTTTCTCGTTCAATTCACCGACGTCATTCCCGCCGACTTGGTTTCGGAGGCGCGGGCTGTCTGTTTCGGAATCGGAATCATCGCCACGTTCGTTCAAACCCGCAGGTGGGGTGAAGGAGAACTCCCCTACTACGACAAAATCATATTCGTTGTGCAGCTTCTAGCCCAGGTGATTTTTAGCTGGGTCTCGCTGTTTCTGGTGCAGGGTGTCACCATTCTTCTCCTGGCCTTGATGGGCTACGTATCTGGAGCGAAAAAAGTGCCCCTGCTTGCGATAGCCATCACACTTCCGGTTATCGCCATCCTTTTCAACGGCAAAGCTGAGATGCGCGCCAAATATTGGGAAGCCAAGGCGCCGGCGCCCGGCATCGCTGAAATACCGGCATTCTTCAACGAATGGATCAGTGATGGGCTCACTTACACACCCAAAAATGGCAGCGCCGATGAAAACCAGGGCGTCCTGGACCGCACCTCGCTCATTCAGATCGTCTGCCTGGTCGTATCTCAAAGTCCCGATCACAAGCCGTATATGTACGGGGACACCTACATGGACATTCCCGGCCAATTCGTTCCGCGATTCTTTTGGCCCGGGAAGCCGCTGGGACATGTCAGCACCTACAAACTCTGCGTGTACTACGGCTTGGAGACTGAGGAGCAGACCCTCGAAACCACGATCGGATTTGGAATGCCAGCCGAAGCCTATGCGAATTTCGGTTTTGCCGGCATGATCATGCTCGGGTGTTTCTTCGGCTTTTTCTTCAAAAAAGTCGCGGGGATGGGAGCGGAGAGCCCCATCTTTTCCTATCCGGGCCTGTTCATGATCGTGCTTATGGCGTGGACGTTCCTAACCGAGCTGCCTCTCAGCGCATGGCTGGCTTCATTGGAGCAGGCATGCGTCGCGGTGCTGGGCCTGCCTTTTGTGCTGAAGAATTTCTTCAAATGAGCGTGGCTTCGCCGTCTCTGGAGATCCTGTCGCTTCCCGCAAGCTTACGCTGTGTTCAGCGCTGGGAATTTCCGCATAAACTCGGCGTTTGCGAGCGCCTGTTCGCGACCTCGCTGGCGCGAAACGGCATACGCTGGGTGCGAACCGCAGTGGGGCCGGTCTGGAAGCTCGATCTGGCCAATCCGACCCACCGCTGGATCGTCTATGGCTGCTATGAGGGGCCGGGATTATGGCGCTGGGTCCGATCTCAAACAGTCAAAATCGCGACCATAGTCGATTCCGGCGCCAACATCGGTCAGACGGTTCTTTACTTCGCCTCCCTGCTTCCGGATGCCCGCATTATTGCCTACGAACCCGGAGGAACCGCGCGGCGATGGCTCGAGGAAGGAGTCAGGCGCAACGGATTCAAGAATGTGAAGGTCGAGGCGGCAGGTCTGGGGCACGCAGCCAGCATGGCTCGGCTCGGCCAGGCTGGTGGAGCCATCCAGCATGGCTCCTGGAACCGCATCAGCGCCTCCGAGGGTGAGGAAATTGCGATCGCGTCTCTAGACGACGAATTGAAGCGCTGCAATTGCCCCATCGTGGATCTTTGGAAATTGGACGTCGAGGGCTATGAATTGGAAAGCCTGCGAGGGGCGGCCCAGGCTATCGCCGTACATCGCATTCGAGCGATTTATATGGAAACCGGCTCAAGCGCGGCAAACTCCCTCGCCTACCTCGCTGAACAGGGATACACCCGCTGGCATCTGCTCGATTCGGGGCGTTTGGAGCCGATGCGCGGGATGGTCTCCTGGGGTAACGCTCTTCTCCTCGCTCCGGGCCATCCTTCAGCGCACACGTGAGCAGTCCAGCCCCCAGCCCGCGCCTTGCAGTCGTCGTATCCCACCCGATTCAATATTACAGCCCTTGGTTTCGCTGGTTGCGCGCGAATGCCCCGCTCGAATTCCGTGTTTTTTATCTTTGGAAATTCGGCATCGAAACGACCCGTGATCCCCGTTTCGGCGCTTCGTTCAAATGGGACGTGGATCTTCTGGAGGGCTACGATTCGGAATTCGTGCCCAATGTTTCCCGAAAGCCGGGCGCCGAGAGTTTTTGGGGATTCAACAATCCAAATCTGTCTTCGCGGCTTGATGCTTTCCGCCCGGACGCCGTGCTCCTCTTCGGCTACAAATGGGTTTCTCACCTGAGAACTGTCGCCTGGGCTCGGCGGAGACGCATTCCCCTTATTTTCCGCGGTGATTCCCATCTACTGGGTCGCGGCACGCCAGGCTGGCCGGCTTATCCCTTGATCCGGGCACTTTATGCCCAATTTGCGGCGTTTCTTTATGTCGGCGCGGCCAACCGCGATTATTTCGCCGCGTTCGGCGTGAAGGAGAAAAAACTCTTTTTTGCGCCCCATTCGGTTGATGACCGGCTATTCCATTCCTCCGAACTGGCTCGTCGGGCCGCCGCCGAATTGCGCCGTCAGCTCGGTTTGTCTCCCTCGGCCACCGTGGTGCTATTTGCAGGGAAGTTGGTCGCTGAAAAGCAGCCTGGGGAACTTCTAGCCGCCTTTCTCGAGCTGCGGCGACCGGACGCATCGCTCGTATTCGTAGGAGACGGTACCGAGCTGGTGGCGCTGCGCGAAGCATCGGCCGCGGCCCCTCCGGGCGTTGTGCATTTCCTCCCGTTCGCCAATCAAACGGAAATGCCCGCGCGCTATCTGCTGGCCGATCTTCTGGCGCTGCCTTCCCGGGGATTCTACGAGACCTGGGGGCTGGCGGTAAACGAAGCCATGAACTTGGGCGTGCCCGCTCTGGTGAGCGACCGGGTGGGCTGTCAGCGCGACTTGGTCACAGAGGGAGAGACTGGCTGGGTTTTCCGTACGGAAGATCCGATAAATTTACGCGAACAGCTCGGAAAGGCTCTCGATGCCATTCGGCTTCCCGGCGCCCGGGAACGCTTGCGCGCAGCCACGATATCCCGGGTATCGAGCTATAGCTACGCCCGCACGACGGACGGCCTGATGGCGGCTTTAGGCAGCCTGCGGCTGCGGAATCGAGTCATTTGAAAATCACGATCGTCACAGGGTTTTTTCTACCGGTGCCGCCGGTGCGAGGCGGATCGACGGAAAAAATCTGGCATCGTCTGGCGCTCCTTTTCGCCGCCGAAGGGCACGCGGTCACGTTCGTCTCCCGCTCATGGCCCGGGTTCGCCGAACGGGAAACGCTCGATG
>Ga0206926_1078_pt1 | contig 19518 bp, 21 predicted proteins | sample Alteio_BWOrgHeat_59_FD_152955 | JGI IMG/M metagenome (GOLD analysis project Ga0206926, IMG submission 152955) | Enriched cells from forest soil in Barre Woods Harvard Forest LTER site, Petersham, Massachusetts, United States -... | ecosystem: Environmental > Terrestrial > Soil > Temperate forest >... | reverse complement strand
AATTTTAGTAGGCGCCATCAGCGCGGAGACTCCCGCAGCGGTTGTAGAGAAGGAAGACACCATTTCCTTTATCAGGTTCAAATATAAGGCTTTCAGCCAGGAAAAGCCTATTTTTTTGCGTTCAGGATCTCTTTCAGATCTACCAGCCAGTCCCCATTGATCCGCACGATCCTGATCGTGGTCGTATCCTTTTTATAGGTGTTGGTATACGTGTAGGAAGTGACGGAATCATTCACCGTCTGGATATTGATGGGGTTTATATCGGCACCCTTGTATTGTTGCTGTTCATCATGGCTCAGCCCGTCATAGTCCTTTTTCCATTTGCGGATCAGCATCTGGTTGGTGCTGTCTGCATAGAGATAAAAGCTGGCTTTTTCATAATTGCCATCCAGCGAAGCGCGGATGAATTCCCGGCCGGCATCCTGGGCGTCCTCCGCCTTTTTAAAGGAATGAGAGCTGTTACAGGCTGCCAGCAGCAGGAGGGTGGGGAAAAGGATTTTCTTTATCATGATTGCAAAAGTAAAGAAAAAAGCCTGCCGCACCAGCGGCAGGCTTTAAGAGATATGTTTGGATGATCAGCTGCGGGCTTACCTGTGATGTCCCTGGGGCATATTGTCCTCGTGATCCTGCTTTTCCTTTTCGTAAGCCTTGATGATGGCTTTTACAAGCCTGTGACGTACTACGTCCTCCTCATCCAGCTCAATATGGGAGATACCGTCGATGCCCTTCAGGATGTACAAAGCCTTGGCCAGACCGCTCTTTTGGTTTTTCGGCAGATCAATCTGCGTAAGGTCACCGGTAATGATGGCCTTTGCATTGGCTCCTATACGGGTAAGGAACATCTTCAGCTGAAGGTCCGTTGCATTCTGGGCCTCATCCAAAATAATAAAAGCATTGTCAAGGGTACGTCCGCGCATATAAGCAAGGGGGGCTATCTCGATGGTCCGGGTGCTCATATAATACCCCAGCTTATCGGCAGGGATCATATCATCCAGCGCATCATAGAGGGGCCGCAGATAAGGATCGATCTTTTCCTTTAAGTCACCCGGCAGGAATCCAAGGCTTTCACCGGCTTCCACTGCAGGACGGGTGAGGATGATCTTCTTTACCATTTTATTTTTCAGCGCCCTCACTGCCAATGCTACTGCGGTATAGGTTTTACCCGTACCAGCAGGACCGATGGCAAAAACAATGTCATTCTTGTCCGCCGCACCGACCATTCTTTTCTGATTCACGGTACGGGCCCGGACAGTTTTACCATTAGGACCGAATACGAGGATGTCATTAGGATGCCTGTCCACGAAATGGTCCACCGTCTCCGCATCGTCACCGCCAAGGATCTGCTCAAAATAGTTCTCACTGACATGTCCGTTCCTTTCCAGGTACTGGACCAGGAGATCAATCTTTTCCTTGGCTGACTCTATTTGTTCGGGCGATCCGCTTAGTTTGATCTGGGTGCCTCTTGAAAGGATTTTTAAAAGTGGGAATTTTTTCTTTAAGATATCTAACTTACCGTTGTTTACGCCAAAAAACTCAATGGGGTTAACGGTTTCCAGGTTGATGATAGTCTCAGTCAAATCAAATCTTTTTAGAGTTCTGAAATGGGTACTTTTTCCGGGGCGGGGGATCCTTTGCCTTCTATTCAAATATAATCCCTTATGTACCTTATTTCCTAAATATACTTATTAACAGCATGTGAATATTCAGAAGCCCATCTGCTGAATGAAATATTTTTTTTGTTAGTTTTACAAACCACACCTGTCCAGATGATGGCGGACAAATTTTGCAGAAAGTGCTCCTTACGATCCCCCTAAAAGGAATAACAAGGTTTTTTTATGATTTGTTCGAAAAAACATCTTATACATCGATTTGATCCGTATATAGATCTTCTTGTTCCGTAAATTGGCTTAATCTAAATAATACTCTTAGAAGATGAAGGGAATCCGCATTATAGGCTTACTGGTGATCATTTTGCTTTGTAGGTTCGGGGAAGTGGCTGCACAATCTTCCTTTGTCATTAGTTATATCAATAGTCTTGATCAGCATGCCCACGCATTATACGGCGTCAACGCGGACAGCGCTTTTTTTTACAGTCGAAAGGCCCTGGACGAGTCCCGCCGTAACGGATATAAAAAGGGCGAGGCGGAAAGCCTGCGGATGATGGGTAATACATATGAGATGATCGGGAATTATCAGCAGATGTTATCTTGTTACGATCAGTCCAGGGCCATCGCACGGGCGATAGGCAACACCACGCTGATAGACAGGGTAAATGTGAATATAGCCCTTTTCTATAACCAGGTGGGGCAATATGATGAGGCGTTAAAGGACATGGACAGCATCGTCCTGTCATACAATGGGAAAGGAGACAGTACGGAACAGGCTTATATGTTTTCTTATTTGTCCGGTGTGACCCTCCGCCGCAGCCAGTATGGACAGGCCCTGGGGTATGCACGTCATGCCCTGGAGATCGCCACTGCATTACATGACTCCCTGGCTATGGCCGATTTTAATAATGAGGTGGGGCATGTCCTGGTGGACAGCGGAGTTTATCAGGAGGCGTCAACACGGTTTCTCCGATCCCTGGCTTATTACCAACGCAATGATGATAGGCTGGGTGTGGCTTCCACGGCCAATTTCCTCGCCCACAATAGCCTGCTGCTGAAAGACCAGACCGCTGCGCTCCGCTATGCGGATCAGGCCATGACCCTGGCTGCTGCGCTCCACCGCGTGAAGGAGATGAAAGACGCCAGCCAGGTACTGGCCGCTATCTATGAAGTAAAGGGAGATTATCATAGAGCGCTTTACTATGACCGGCTGTATAAACGTTACGCTGACAGCCTGTTCAATGAACAGACGCGAAAACAGACCCAGGTGTACGCGGCAAGAGCGGAATATGAAAGAAAGGAGGATTCTATCAGCCTGGTCGAAACAAAACGGGCGGCAATACAGCATGACAACGACCGCAATCATACCTTACAGATCATCATCGCCTTGTTGCTGATCATCTTTCTTACGGTGGTGGCCCTTGTGCTCATGAAGGAAAAAAGGACCAGCAAAAGGACAAACCAGATGCTTTGTGAAAAGAACAGGGAGATCGAGCTGCAAAAGGAAGCCATGGAACACCAGGCCGTCCAGCTGTTGCTAAACAATCAGGAAAAGGATAAATTGTTTTCTATCATTGCGCATGATCTGAGAGGACCACTGAACTCCCTGAAAGGACTGATGGATTTTCTGAAGGAGAACAGACTTTCCGAATCCGAGGCAAGAAGCATGATCTCCGAATTACAAAGAAATGTCGATTATTCCTCAGAGCTGGTAGGTAATCTCCTTTTTTGGGCCAGCAGCCAGCTGGATGGAATTACCGCAGCCCCCGTAAAGCTCTGTATTGCTCAATTGGTGAACGATACCTTATATCTTTTCAGCAAACAGGCAGGCGAAAAAAATATTACACTCAAAAATGAAGTAGATCCTGCACTAAAGGCATTTGCTGATAAGGATATGGTCATGGTCATTATACGTAATCTCATCAGTAACGCAATTAAGTTCTGCCGCTCCGGTGACCATATCACCATTACCGGCTCAGCAAAAGGAGCGTTTATTGAGATCTGTGTCGCCGACACAGGCATCGGTATAAAAGAAGAAGTGCTGACCAGGATCCGCAGAAAGGAAAGTGTGACCACCTATGGTACCGCAAAGGAAAAAGGCACCGGCCTTGGCATGCTATTGTGCCGCGAATTTACAGAGGCAAATAAAGGCAGTTTCCGGATAGACAGTGTATGGGAAAAAGGAAGCTGTTTTTATTTTACTATTCCGGCAAGCGACAGCTCTTCCTCTATCAGCGTGTGAAAATTAGCCTCATTCTCCCAGATCCATGCGGGCAGCTGTTGTTTAATGATCTTCCAGATCCCATCTTCACGTTGCATTCTCAGGACAATACGATTACCCCTGTCATCACTCACATCCACAGTGAATAATCCTTCTTGCAAGCCATTTGATTTGCGAAAATTAAATTCCCGAAGCCGGCCCTCGGCCTTCACCAGTTTAGTGAACTGTATGTTCCGAATGAATTGTATGTGCATAAGGATCTCTTTAATTAACCAAATTATCAATTCTTGTCCTTTCAGACGGTTTGAGGCTTCTTAAAGAATAGTGAATTTTTATTACGCAGGGATAGAAGGGCGACTACAAAAGTACTAAAAAAGGCATTTTGTTGCATGCGCAGTTTTAAATAGTTGTCCCCATTCGGCGTAATTTTGAGCATGGCTTTACCCATTATTATAGCCGGCGCCGGCGCAGCCGGTCTGCTGGCCGCATATAGACTGTCATCGGCAGGTTTTCCCGTAATCGTTCTGGAGGCCGACCTGCGGCCGGGAGGCAGGATCCGGACCCGGCCGGGTCATGGCTTTTCCCATCCGGTGGAATCAGGAGCGGAATTTGTCCATGGCGACCTCCCGCTGACCCTTGGTTTACTACAGGAAGCCGGTATCCCCTATCATCCCGTAGGAGGGAAGATGATCCGGGTCAAGGGCGGAAATTGGATAAAAGAGTCTTTTTTTACCGAAGACTGGGACGAATTGTTGCAAAAAATGGGACAGCTCCGGCAGGATATGCCCCTGGCTGCTTTTCTCGACCAATATTTCCCCGGCGACAGGTACAGCCAGGTCCGCAGCTCCGTACGGACATATGCAGAAGGGTATGACCTCGCGGATATAACAACCGCCAGCACGATGGCCGTCCATACGGAATGGACTGCGGAAGAAGGACCACAGTACCGGATCGACGGAGGGTATGGCCGGCTTATTCAATATCTTGTAGATCAATGTAAGGCCCAGGGTTGTATCCTGCATTTTTCCTCACCGGTCCAGGACATCCGGTGGGAACGGGGTAGGGTAGAAATATCCACCTCGGGAGACAGGTCTTTTACAGGTAGCAGGCTCATTGTTACCGCCCCTCTTGGCATCCTCCAACAGGGCGCCATCCCCCCCTTTACACCCGGCCCGGAGTCCTACGCCCTCCGCTTTTCCCCGGCCATACCTGACTATCTCCTGGCCGCCAGGCAAATGGGATATGGGGCCGTTATAAAAATATTACTGGAATTCAGCACCGCTTTCTGGGAGGAAGGAGTTGGGTTCATTATCAGTGACGAACAGATCCCCACATGGTGGACCCAGTCGCCTGACAGAACACCCCTGCTCACCGGCTGGCTTACGGGGGAGGCGATGAGAAGCTTCCAGCTACTGGACGAAGAGGCCCGTATACAGCGATGTCTGTCAAGTCTTTCTTCCATCTTTTCCCGCACGGTCTCCTTTCTGAAGGATCAGCTGGTGGCCTGCCACATAAGTGACTGGTCCCAGGCTCCCTTTATCAATGGCGGCTACAGCTTTGAAACCGTGGATAGCGCCGCTGCCCGGAAGCTGTTACGACAACCCCTGGAAGATACTGTATTTTTTTCCGGAGAGGCCTTACATGACGGAAGCTCCCCCGCTACGGTAGAAGCTGCTTTTCATGCTGGAAATGAGACTGCTGAAAAAATAATAGCGCAGTCATGACCGCGCTATTGCTAACAGGAAGGGCCATAAGCCCCAATGTTTTTATGCATATTGATCCCGCAGGGACCTGATCTCGTCGTGTGATTCTTTTAATGCTTCTTTCTGCCGTGTCAGCAGCTCTTTTATGTAAGCCGGAAGATGTTCATGTTCCAGGGCCATGCGGTATGCACGTTGGGTCGCATCTTCTCCTGCCTCGCAATTGGACAGCACCGTATGACGGTCACGGCCCCCGAATATGGCTTTTACATCCATCCATGCCCGGTATATTTTACCGCCGGCAGTGGTGTCCTGTTCGACATTTCCTCCGATGGCCTGTACTTCCGTTGCCAGGGCTATTTTGATACGATGGCTTTCTGCTATCATGGAGGCATATAGTATTTTCAGATCATCATCGCCGGCTTCGGTCTCTTTAATAGCCCGCTCATATCCCGAGATACGATCATTATTAATCTGGACCAGATCATTCAATACTTCAATGGTTTCTTTTGTGTATTGCATAACTATGGATTTAATAGTGAAAATGACTCTTCTCAATGCCTATAGTCCAACTATTGTGCCACTGGTGGGTGTCTCACTTCTTTTCTTTGGCCAGCCTGGCCAATTGGCTGAATAATTCTTTTTCCTTTTCCGTCAGTTTGGTGGGTAATTGTATCTCAGGAGTGACATAAAGATCTCCATATTCGCCTTCTTTCCTATAAACAGGGAATCCTTTTCCCTTTAGCCGGACCGTGGCCCCGTTCCGGGTCTCCGGTTTCATTTTCAGCTTGACCTTTCCGCCGAGGGTATCCACCGTGATCTCCCCACCCAGTATGGCAGTATAAAGGTCCAGGGGAATTTTTGCATACAGATCATTCCCTTCCCGTCTGAAGCGCGGGTCTTCGGCGATGGCAAAAGTGATATAAAGATCTCCCGCAGGACCGCTGCCGGCGCCGGGATTGCCATGTCCCTTCAGCTTGATGATCTGTCCATTCTCCACACCTGCGGGAATGGTGATGCGTATGTTCCTGCCATTGACCGCCAACACCTGCTGATGGGTCTTATAGGCGTCTTCCAGGCTTAAATGCAGCTCAGCGCTGAGGTCCTGCCCCCTGGCGGCGCTGCGGCTGCCACCACCACCGCCGGCTGCCCGGCCAAAAAGGGATTCAAAAAAGTCGGAAAACCCGCCCCCATCCTCAAAACCGGATGCACCGCCAAAGGCTCCCGAGAAATCCTCGCCGCTAAAGCCGCCATCCGGTCTTGCGCCCTGTCTGCGGCGACCCTGACGTGGGCCGGCCTGCTGCTGGGCCTTTTCAAATGCTTCGGCCTGCTGCCAGTCCTTTCCATACTGGTCATATTTCTTCCGTTTTTCCGGGTCGCTCAGCACCTCGTTGGCCTCATTCACCTGTTGAAATTTCTTATTGGCTTCCTTATCATTGGGGTTTAGGTCCGGATGATGTTTCCGGGCCAGTTTCCGATAGGCGGCACGAATCTCATCCTGTGTTGCATTCTTATTAATTCCCAATATCTTATAGTAGTCGATGAAGTCCATTTATCTTATCTTTTTATTTTTATAACACAACAGTTCTTACTGTAGTTCATTTCCAATGGTAAAGATGAATTTGCTGCCCTGGCCAGGGATGGATTCTGCCCATATATGCCCGCCATGAAGTTCAACTATTTTTTTACAATGGGCAAGACCTATACCGGAACCCTCGTATTCAGTCCGGTTATGAAGTCTTTGAAAAATGACGAAGATCCGTTCAAGAAATTGTTTTTCAATGCCAATGCCATTATCCTGGATAAAAAATCCCCAATGGCCATTCTCCCGGATAGTGCCTATGTTGATGACCGGGGGATGATCGGGCTTGCGGAACTTAATGGAATTGCTGATAAGGTTCTGAAACAGCAGCTTTAGCTCCGTAGGGTAGGCATTGATAACGGGAAGGTTTTCCGTATGCACCATTGCCCCGCTGTCCGCAATCACTTTATCAAGGTCTTCCTGAACTTCTTTTAATAGTATATTGCAATCCACCTGCATGGACTGTTTTTCCTTGCCCAGCCGGGAGTAATCCAGCAGGTCTTTGATAAGGATCTTCATTCGTTCAGAAGATGCCAGCATATAATCCAGGAATTTATCCGCGTCCCCGTCCAGCTTCCCTTTGTATTGTTTTTGCAGGAGCTCTACAAATCCGGAGATCGTCCGCAGAGGCTCCTGGAGATCATGCGAGGCGACATACGCGAATTGCTCCAGCTCTTTATTCTTACGTTCTATTTCCGTTGTCCTTTGTCGTACTTTCTTCTCCAGCGAGCTGTTCACTTCCTGGTTCTCCTTTCTTAGTCTTTCCAGCTCAGCCGCCATGGCATTGAAATTATTAGCCAGTATCCCGATCTCATCTTTTGAAAAAGCAATGGCTTTCCGCCCGAAGTCGCCTCTTGCCACCGCCCGTGCTGATTGCAATATCTCATTCAGCCCCTTTTGTATGCCCCGGCTTACAAGGATGGCAATGGTCAGCCCCGTACATTCCACGGTGAGCGCTATAATAAAAAGCAAGGTCAGCACACGGCTTTCCAGCCAACGGGAACCTTCCCCCAGCGAATAGGAGAACTCATCTTCAAAAGGAGTGAGCTTCGCGTTCAACGGATCAATCTCGCTAAGCAGGGCGTTGATTTGTTTACTTTGATCGGCCCTGCTGTCGTGAATGGCTGCATGCAGCCGTTCCCCGATGGTATAAAACCCTATGATCACAGAGTCCGCATTGTTCCAGGCCACAATAGCCCGATGGATATAATCATTGCTGTGAAATCTTCTCAATAGCTTGATCATCCCATCTATATCGTCCGGATGGTTCCGGCCTTCCTTAAATCCCTGTCTTGCAATCTCCATATCCGGATGTTCTTTACCAAGCTCCATCCTGGTCTTATGATCCCCCTGGTTCACTTTCATAAAATCCAAAAACCGCTGATAGTCGGCCTCGTCATGTGTCCGGGCATACTGCTGCAGCTGATAAAGGGCGTCCTTTTGCGCTTTGGACCAAAGTCCTTCCCCGCCTACATAGGCCCGGACGGAAGACAGGGTCTTTATGGAAAAAGTAAGGGCTGCCAGCTCCAGGGCTATCAGCAAAGCCATGATGCCCACCGTGAAATACAGTTTTTTGGCAATGGATACATTCTTAAACCAGGTAAAAACGGATCGGCTCATTGTTAAGGTTTTGACTGCGGTGGCGTTCAGGGGCTTACAATTTACTGAGTTTGGTCAAAAGCAGCAACAAAAAGACCCGGTAGTCTTTCGACATACCGGGTCATGATCCGACATCCCTGATCCTTACAAATGCTTATTTTACGAATGTTTTTTTATTGCCTGCGGTCAGCGCATATACGCACATGACGATGGACAGATAGGAAGTAATGGTCAGCAGGGCCGACAGATTATAATCGGTGCTGCGGAAAAGATGATAGCTGGTTATCCCGGATACTGCCATAGAGATCAGCAGGAGGATTGTAAGTATTATTTTCATAATTGTATTTTTAAAATTTGTATTGCTTTTATATGAGAAGGAATAAAAGCGGAGAAGTTTATTAATAAAATCATAAAGCGTAATCCGTTCCATTAGCATAACTTTAACAGGCATGAGCAAAACTGTCATTATATGAAGCAAAAGATCCTGGTCACCAAGACCATTTTCCCGGATGTCATGGAGCTGTTGCAGCAGTATTTCGAAGTGGAGGTGCATGAAGGCGGCCGTTATACACCGGAACAATTACGGGCCGCATTACGAGACAAAAGCGGTGTTTTCTTAGCAATGGGGGAGAAGGTGGACGCCGGCGTGGTGGAAGGGCTTTCTCAATTACGCGCGGTCAGCATATCAGCCGCGGGGTATAACAGCATTGACGTGGATGCGCTTACCCGTGCCGGTGTGATCGTGACCAACGCCCCGGGCCCCGCCGACGAGACCGTGGCGGATTACACCTGGGGACTGATGATCGCAACGGCGAGACGGCTGGCGGAAGGGGACCGGTGGGTGCGCGCCGGCAACTGGAAAGGTTCTGTAGGCAGCAGCTTCTTCGGTACTGATCTTTGCGATAAGACACTGGGCATCCTGGGTATGGGCCGTATCGGACAGGCCATTGCCAGACGAGCCATAGGCTTCCGGATGAAAGTATTGTACTATAACCGCCATCCCCTGGACAAAACCATCGAAGCTGATTGCCGGGCCAGCTATGTTTCTAAAGAAGAGCTGTTAAAGGACAGCGATTTTATCGTTCTTTCCCTGCCACTGACACCCGGTAATTATCACATCATCGGACAACAGGAGCTGGCATTGATGCGTTCTTCGGCCATGTTATTCAACATCGCCCGGGGAGGACTCATCGATGAACCCGCATTGGCAGAAGCCTTACGCGAAAAAAAGATCGCTGCAGCAGGATTGGATGTTTTTGAAGGAGAGCCGGCTGTCTATCCGGGTTTGCTGGGACTGCCCAATCTGCTGATGACCCCCCACATCGCGGGCGGTACTTTCGAAACACAGCATGGCCTGGCCCTCCTGGCAGCGGAAAATCTCATTGCAGCCCTGGGATGGGGCCCACACGCAGGCCATCCCCCTTCTATTGTCAATCCTGAAGTATTGTTGAAAAATCAATAACCCACATGCCAAAAAGATCTTCCCGAAAACTGCGCGTGCTGATCCTGATCCTGCTCATCTGCTTTGTCGCAGCCCAGTTCATCCGCCCCGGTCTGGACAATCCTCCCGTGACAGCGGACCTCAAAGCTCCGGACCCTGTAAGATCCATTTTGCAGCGGGCCTGTTATGACTGCCATTCCAATGAAACAAAATTATTGTGGTTCGATCAGCTTGCACCGGCTTACTGGCTGGTCGTAAAAGATGTCAGAGAAGGCAGAAAAGCGCTGAACTTCTCTGGCTGGGATAGCTTGCCAAAAGCACAGCAGGCTGCTAAATTATTTGAATCTGTTTTTCAGATAGAACAGCAGGCCATGCCATTATCGCAATATAAGCTGCTACATCATGGTGCGGCCATTTCCCCGGAAGACCTGGCCGTTTTGAAGGATTATGCGCTTACAATGGCCTACAAGCCCCACCCGGACACGACGAGGGAACAGGCATGGAAGCTCCAGCAGGGACTTTGGCAGACCGCTGCTACGACACGGAACGTGGCAGACGAATACAATGGCATCAGCTATGGCCCGCTTGCCGGATTTGCAAACTGGACGGCAGTCAGCACCACCGAACGCTATGACAACGGGACCCTGCGGCTTATCCTCGGCAATGAGGTAGTGGTAAAGGCCATCAGGGAAGGTCATACCAATCCCTGGCCCGATGGCTCCATCTTCGCAAAGGTCGCCTGGGACCAGCTGGCCGACACCTCGGGAGAGATCCGGGCCGGAGCTTTTAAACAGGTTGAGTTCATGATCCGCGATCAGAACAAATATGCTTCCTCTTTTGGCTGGGGCTGGGCGCGATGGGTAGGAGGACTGTCGATGAAACCCTATGGTAAGGATGCTTCCTTTGTGACGGAATGTATGAATTGCCACCGGCCATTGGATAAGACAGACCACACTTTTACATTTCCCCTCGCCGATACACAGACCGTCACAAGAAAAGTCATCACGACTTTTATCAATAAAAAAGATAGCACGATGTCCACCCTGTATGGAAATGACATCGCCGTACAAAATGCCCGCGTGGGACAGCCTTACGGCGCCGGGGCCGTCGTGTCGCTGGTCACATGGCTGCAGCGCGGGGACCCGCACTGGTTCGGCGGAAGGATACCCGGTAAGCTAAGCTCTATCGAGATCATGAGTTTTTTTGGCGCCGATTCCATTTTTTCCATCCAGCACCAGGGAGGGGTAAGCCAGGCGCCCCCCATCCATTATATTACTGACAGGAAAGCATCTGTGATGCCCTGAGTATAATTAAAGATCATGACATTCGACTTCCGGTTACAGGTATTCCAGACAGTGGCAAAACGCCTCAATTTCACCAGGGCCGCCAGGGAGCTGTTCATTACCCAGCCTGCCGTCACCAAACATATCCACGAGCTGGAGCAGCATTTCAAGCTGAAGCTCTTCGATCGTAACGGATCACGCATCCGGCTCACGGACGCCGGTGACCGGCTGCTACAGCATACGGAAGAGCTCTTCGCCCTCTACAGGAATATGGAGTTTGATATGAACAGCCTCACCAGCCAGTATAGCGGCCGTCTCCAGCTGGGCGGCAGCATGACCGTGGCGCCCTATATCATTCCCCCCATCCTGGCAGGGTTCCATCTCAAATATAAGGACGTACAGGTGGCCCTTGTTACAGGCAATACCGGGGAAATAGAACAGGCGCTGGAGAAAAAAGAGATAGACCTGGGCATCGTCGAAGGACATTCCCGTAATCCATCCATCCGTTATACAGAGTTTATAAAAGACGAGATCGTATTGGTGTGTAACTCGTCCCATCCCCTTGCTAAAAAGTCATTTATAAAACCGGATGAGCTGAAACAAATACCGCTGCTGTTGCGGGAAGCCGGGTCCGGGACGCTTGAAGTGGTGGAACATGCGCTGGAAAAAATAGGGATCCCGCTGTCACAGTTAAAAATAGAAATGCAGCTGGATAATACGGAGATGATCAAGAATTATTTATTACAGGCGCCCTGCATGGCATTCCTTTCCGTACACGCAGTACTAAAGGAGCTGCAAAATAAGGAGTGTTGTATCATGGATGTAAAAGGACTGCAGATAGAGAGAAATTTCTATTTCATCCGGTTACAGGGAGAGGCACAGGCGCTGCCGGAGCTGTTCATGAAATATGCGCAACACTACAATAAAAAAAGTCCCGGTCACTGACCGGGACTTTTTTTTACTATGCTAATCTCTAGTAACGATAGTGTTCAGGCTTGAACGGACCAGCCTTGGGAATACCCAGGTAGGACGACTGTGCCTCAGTCAGCTCATCCAGCTCTACGCCGATCTTGGCGAGATGCAGACGGGCTACTTTTTCATCAAGGTGTTTGGGCAACACATATACCTTGTTCTCATATTTACCATGATTGGTCCAAAGCTCCAGCTGGGCCAGGGTCTGGTTTGAGAAAGAGTTGCTCATAACAAAAGAAGGGTGACCCGTAGCGCAACCCAGGTTTACCAGGCGCCCTTCAGCCAGGACGATAACATCCTTTCCATCGATGGTATATACATCCACCTGGGGCTTGATGGTGTCCTTGGTGTGACCATAGTTAGTGTTCAGCCAGGCCATATCGATCTCGATATCGAAGTGCCCGATGTTACAAACAATGGCTTTATCCTTCATCAGCCGGAAATGTTTTTCCGTGATCAGGTCACGGCAACCAGAGGCAGTGACAATAATGTCAGCCTCTTTTACGGCATCCACCATCTTTTTTACTTCAAATCCGTCCATAGCAGCCTGCAGCGCACAGATGGGATCTATCTCTGTAACGATGACACGACAGCCCGAGCCTTTCAGGGAGGCGGCAGAACCTTTACCCACGTCGCCATAGCTGCCCACAACGGCTACCTTACCGGCCATCATTACATCCGTAGCGCGACGGATGGCATCAACCAGGGATTCTTTACAACCGTATTTGTTATCAAATTTGGATTTGGTAACGGAGTCATTCACGTTAATGGCAGGAATAGGCAGGGTGCCTTTTTCCATTCTCTCATACAGACGGTGTACACCCGTGGTGGTCTCTTCGCTGAGCCCTTTTATATGTTGTACCATCTCAGGATACTTATCGAATACGATGTTGGTGAGGTCACCGCCATCATCGAGGATCATATTCAGGGGACGATCTGTGCTGCCAAAGAACAAGGTCTGCTCGATACACCAGTCAGCTTCTTCCAGGGTCTGACCCTTCCACGCAAATACACCTATTCCCGCGGCCGCAATGGCAGCAGCTGCCTGGTCCTGGGTAGAGAAGATATTACAGGAGCTCCATTTTACTTCAGCGCCTAATTCCACGAGGGTCTCGATAAGCACCGCAGTTTGGATGGTCATATGAAGACAGCCGGCAATGCGGGCGCCTTTCAGCGGCTTTTGTTTACCATATTCAGCACGGATCGCCATCAGACCGGGCATTTCGGCCTCCGCCAGGCGGATCTCTTTCCGGCCCCATTCGGCCAGGCTCATATCCTTCACTTTATAAGGAAGTTTCAAGTCAATGGACTGTAATTTTGTAGACATGGGTTTAATATTATTTATTTTCACTGCAAATGTACTAGTGTAGAACAAAAATGTAGTATGGATCATAAAATTTGGAACAAAAGTGTATTTTTTCGTAGTTTTGTAGAATAAATGCAGAGTTACCTATGGAAAAAAGCCCTGAAACAGAAAAAACGGCTAATGAGACCGTCCCGCTGGACGAAAAGGATAAGGCTATTTTACGCCTGCTCCAGGCAGATGCCAAGATCACCGTACGGGAGATAGCCGCAAAAGTTCATCTCAGCACGACCCCCGTGCATGAACGTATCAAACGGATGGAAGATACAGGCGTTATCCTTCGCTACGCTACGCTGATAGATCATGCCAAAGTAAAAAAAGGATTGATGGCCATCTGCTATGTTTCGCTAAAGGAACATAATAAGCGCTCGGGAGCAAAGTTTATAAAGACGGTACATGAATTGCATGAGATCACCGAATGTTATATCATTTCAGGCGAGTTTGATTTTATGCTAAAGGTTGCAGTGGAAAATATGGACGATTATTATGACTTTCATGTCAATAAGCTGGGCCAGGTGGAGAATATCGGGCATGTACAAAGTACCTTTGTCATGGGGACCATCAAGCAAAGCCATCAGCTGATCAGCTGAAAAATCGTAAATTGCTTTACCTGCTATCTTTTCACATTTTAAATTGAAAGTATATGTATACTTACGAGACTGTTACAGCGGCCATCGAGGGACTAAGGAAAAGAGGTTATTCCATTGATTTTAACCTGGAGGTTGATAAAGTGTGTTGTAGTAAAACTTCCCTGGCCCTCGGTCCTGCTGAATTTGAGATCACCGAGGTCTATCGTTTTGAAGGCCCCAGTGATCCTGCCGACGAGGCGATAGTATACGCCATAGAGTCGAAGGACGGCCAGAAAGGCGTGCTGGTGAATGGATTCGGCATCTCCGCCGATGAGATAGGAGAGGAGATGGTGGAAAAACTGGCGGTACGCCATTGAGCCTGATGATAGAGATACGTAATGCGACGGAGACCGATCTGCCTGTTATCCTGCAGATCTACAACGACGTGATCCTTACTACGACCGCCGTTTATTCTTACGAGCCCCATACGATGGAAATGCGCAAGGCCTGGTATGATGCCCGTATGAAGGACCGGCATCCGGTTTTTGTGGCCGTGTCGGAGGGGAAGGTGGTCGGGTTCAGCAGCTATGGCCCTTTTCGCGCCTGGCCAGCTTATAAATACACGGTGGAGAACTCCATTCACGTGGCCGCCGACCAACGAGGTAAAGGAATAGCTAAATTATTAATGGAGCCGCTGATCCACGCGGCACGCGAAAACGACCTGCACGCCATCGTCGCGGGAATAGATGCATCCAATACCGTCAGTCTGCGCTTACATGAACGATTTGGATTTGTGGAAGTGGCGCATTTTAAACAGGTGGGATATAAGTTCGGCCGCTGGCTGGACCTCACCTTTATGCAGCTGTTGCTGGATACGCCGGCGGTACCGGTGGAAGGATAGATCAGTATTTTGTCTTCACCAGCTCAGCCACCACCTTATCGATGGGCAGCGTAACAGCTGCTGCGCTGAAGACATCCCAGTCCACAAAGCGAAAGGTCTCTGTTTCTCTTTTTTCCGCATACACCTTCAGCTGCTGTTCGTCGAAATCGAAAGGTTTTTGACGCAGGGGCGCTTTGATAGGCTCCAGGGCTTCCACAAAATAATAGATGGAGATGATCTGATGCTCAGGATTGAATGCCGACATCTGGAAAAAGTCTGTTGTATAGAGATGGTCGCCCACTTTTACTTCGAGGTCCATTTCTTCTTTAAACTCTCTTTTCAGACAGTCCCTTGTGCCTTCTCCGAATTCCAGCCCTCCTCCCGGGAATTTAGTATAGTAGCCACCCCGGATGTATTCGTCACTGACCAGTACTTTTTTGTTTTCTCCCAGCAGAATGCCGTAAACACGAATGTTGAACATAGATCAAAACCATTTCTTTTTCATGAAATACCAGCTGATGACAATGGAAATGCCCACGGACAGCAGGATGGGTATATAGAATGCATAATGTGAGTTCGAATAGGGGATGGGCACATTCATCCCATAGATCCCTGTCACCAGCGCCGGCAGCGAAAGGATGATGGTGATGGAGGTCAGCCGTTTCAGCACATTGTTCATATTGTTGTTGATGATGCTGGCAAAGGCGTCCAGCGTGCTGCTGAGGATATTGGTATAGATATTGGCCATTTCCAGCGCCTGTGACATATCCACGGCCAGGTCATCCAGGAATTCTTTTTCTTCCTCTGTCAACCCCAGGAAATTCGTGCGGGCCATTTTCAGCAAAAGCATTTCATTGGAACGGAGGGCCGTCACAAAATAGACCATGCTTTTCTGGATCTTCATGAGCTCCAGCAATTCCTCGTTGCGGTTGGACGCATAGAGTTTTTGCTCCATAAGATTACGACGCTGGTTGATCTCCTTCAGATATTCCATATAGGTCTGCGTGATCTTCTCAAAGATCTTCAGCACCATAAAGTTCTTCCTGTCCGGGTGGCGGTTCTGAAAGGTGTTGAGGAATTTCTTGATGGCGCCGTTCTCAAAAGAGTTCACCGTGACGATTTGGGTATGGGTCAGGATGATACAGATCGGAATGGTGATATAATATGCGTCACTCTCGTTAAAGGAATTGTTCTCTGTAGGAGTTTTGATAACGATAAGTTTCACCTTGTCCTCCTCTTCAAAACGGGCCCTTTCATCAATATCCAGGGAGTCTGTAAGAAAGTCCAGAGGAATATCCAGCTGTTCCGACAGATTAGAAAATTCCAGCTGTTTCAGGGGAGGCAGTATATTGACCCAGGTGCCTTCCTCCGGTTCATCTACCTCTACAGTCTGGTGGTTGATGTTCTTAAAAAATTGGATCATGGGGGAAGGGGGTTATTCGATGGTGCCCTCGAATACTTTAATTGCCGGACCACAAAGCCAGATATTCTCGTAGGAATTGTCTCCCACTCTGTCGAACTTAACGTTTAGCTTTCCTCCTTTGGTGACGACGCTGACATAATTATAGCCCATGTCATTGTGGTAACACGCCAGGGCGCTGGCTGTAACACCGGTGCCACAGGACAAAGTCTCATCTTCGACGCCGCGTTCATATGTTCTGACGATGATCTCATCGGGCTTTCTCTGCTCTACAAAATTCACATTGATGCCTTCTTTGGCAAAATCACTGTTATAACGGATATCCATGCCTTTGCGATAAACATCATAGTCCATCACTTCGGTCACCATCTTTACATAATGAGGGGAGCCGGTGTCCAGGATAAGATCACCATGATAATCCCTGATGCCCTGGACATTCTTCATTTTCAGGCTGACGATGCCATCATCGTCTATTTCAGCCTGATGAGGACCATCCGTGGCTATAAAATGGTATTCACTCTTATGCATGCCCAGATCATAGGCGAATTTTACAAGACAGCGCCCTCCGTTACCACACATGCTGCTCTCCCTGCCATCGGAATTATAATATTTCATTTCAAAGTCATACCCTGAATGATTATTCAGGAGCATCAGCCCATCAGCCCCGATGCCAAAACGCCTGTCGCATAAAAACTTAACTCTTTCCACCGTAAGGGCCGTATAGCTCCAGTTGCGATTGTCCAATATAATAAAGTCATTACCAGTGCCCTGGTATTTGTGAAAATGCATTGTGCTCATGATTTATCAAAAATACGTGTTTATCGTCTTATAATTTGTCGTTATAAAGACGCAACGATGTCCAGAGTCTGCCGGATCAGCTTTTCGACGGCGGCATTACCATCTTTGGAGAAGTCCTTTCGGACCCTGTTGGCTACGATAGCGCTGAGGCTCAGACAATGATGACCCAGGATTTTTCCTAATCCGTAAATACCGGCCGTCTCCATTTCGAAATTCGTGATCCGATGGGCCCCATAGGAAAAACTGGTCAGCTTATCAATAAGGTCAGGCTGGCTGAGCCCCAGCCGCAACACTCTCCCCTGGGGGCCGTAAAAGCCCGGACAGGTGACAGTGATGCCCGAAGTAAAACCGTCTACGAAATGCCGGAGCAGAGAGGCGCTGGCGCCGCAGATATAAGGATGGGCCAGCCGGTGATGCAGCTGGGTCTGGGTGGCGAAAGACTGTAGCAGCGCAGCCTCTTCCTCATTCTCCTCATGTCTGTAAAAGTTCAGCAGATTGTCGATGCCAAGCCCATGGGTGGAGGCGACAAAGCTATCTACAGGCACATCTGCCTGTAACGACCCGGAAGTACCCATCCGGATGATGGTGAGATGTTTCAGAACTGTTTTCGGCAGACGGGTGGACAGGTCAATATTGACCAGCGCGTCCAGCTCATTCAAAACAATATCGATATTGTCCGTACCGATACCGGTGGAGACGACCGTGACCCGCTTTTTCCCGATATACCCGGTATGCGTGACGAATTCCCGGTGCTGCGTTCGGAACTCGATGGCATCGAAGTGCTTGCTGACAGTGGACACCCGGTCCGGATCACCGACAGTGAAGATGGTATCTGCCAGCTCCTCCGGACGAAGATCGAGGTGATAAATAGCCCCCCGGGAATTGATAATGAGTTCACTTTCAGCGATTGCTTGCATAAATTCTTCTATTTTTTTCTGACTTCTTCAAAATTATTGTAAATTTGCACCCACCCCAAAAAAATGGGTATTTTGAATGGTTCTGTGGCCGAGTGGCTAGGCAGAGCTCTGCAAAAGCTTCTACAGCGGTTCGAATCCGCTCGGAACCTCCGAAAGCGGGCAAGATGGAAAAGCTCCATTTTGCCCGCTTTTTTCTTTTTATGGAAAGCCGTGTTCAGGTCATATATTTGCCTAATGCGAATGACAATATCCGGCCTTCCGCGCCATTTCGACAAGTTTGATCTTCAACGGCTATTTAACTCATTTGGCTGGGTGGATTATACAAAGATCATCATCGACCCTATCTCTGGCCTAAGCAAGGGAAAAGGGATCGTTGAGATGAAACAGGATGATCAGGCAAAACAAGCTATGGCTGCGTTGCAAGGCAAAGTGCTGGGGACAAACCCGCTTAATATAAAAGAAGCCAAAGACACTGGCCCCAGGCAGTGGTAATGTATAGCTTATATATACGGCTCCACTTTTTTGGCCCAGATGACATATCCGTCACCATTTAAATGAAGGCCATCCCAGGACAGCGTAGTATCTATACCGTTGTTCTTATAAAGACCCGTGAATATATCAATGAACTGGACCTGCTCCTGCCGGCATAGCGCCTTTAAACGGCTATTGAAGCGCTCCACCGTATCTTCCCATTTCCTGCCTTGTTCCGTATAATGGCTCAGCGGAAAGATGGATTCTATAAAAAGCGTCGTAGTGGGCGAAAGCTTGCGCACCCTGTGAATAACAGCAATATAGTTTTTGAAAAGGCTATCGCTGCTGATACCGTTTTCGAAGTCGTTGATCCCCATTTGGAGAAATAATTTATGAGGCTGCCCCAATAAGATATTATCAATGCGACCCAAAATATGCGCAGAAGTGTTGAACCCAATGCCCCTGTTCTTAACATGATCGTTCCGGATCATTTCATTCAACGGAAATTTTTCAGTCTGGCTGTCACCGACAAAAACTATATCAGCAGTATCCGACGGAAGGTCCTCAAATACCAGGGTCCTTCCCCTGTTCCACGAATCTGCATAGCTCATCTCCCCCTTATTGGAGCTTTTATGCGAATAGTAGATCTTTTTAGCTATTATTCCTGCTATAATTACAACATTAAGCGCAATAGA
>Ga0206926_1085_pt1 | contig 19631 bp, 17 predicted proteins | sample Alteio_BWOrgHeat_59_FD_152955 | JGI IMG/M metagenome (GOLD analysis project Ga0206926, IMG submission 152955) | Enriched cells from forest soil in Barre Woods Harvard Forest LTER site, Petersham, Massachusetts, United States -... | ecosystem: Environmental > Terrestrial > Soil > Temperate forest >... | reverse complement strand
TTCACGAAGGGTGAACAGGCGAAACCCCATGCGCCGTTGGCAATCACACGGACACCGAAACCAAAGCTGCCGGATTCGGTAGCGAACGGAACGACCAGTGTCTTGCCAGTGCCACGTTCAGGGTTCAGCCGAATGGAAGCTGATTGGCCGCGCGTGCGCAAAATACGAATGTCGCAATAAGTGGCTTTGAGACGCTTCGCTTCATTGAGCGCAACAGCTCCCAGCTTTTCAAGATCTGCCGAAGGCTTCGTCGAAGCGGTCTCGGCCGCGAAAAGTCGGCTGGAAAGCGCCAGCGCGGCTGCACCCCCTGTAAAGGTCCGGCGGGTCATCATGCGCTGAAGATAGCACAGCTATTTGAATTCGACCTACTTCGACGCGCGGTCATTGCGATAGACTTTGCCGTCTTTCATGACGAAGAATACGTTCTGCGTTGTTTTGATGTCCGTTAACGGATCTCCCGGCACGGCTACGATGTCGGCAGCCATCCCGGTGCGCAGGATGCCAACAGTGTCTTTCAGGCCCAGGAGGTCGGCAGCGACGACGGTTCCCGCCTGGAGAGATTGCGCCGGAGTCATACCTGCGGCTGCCATGAGTTGGAACTCTACTGCGTTGCTGCCGTGCGGAAATACGGCGGCGTCAGTTCCCAGAGCGATCTTAACTCCCAGTTCGAGGGCGCGCTTCACCATGGCGTCCTGCTGTTTTACGGCGCGATCTGCTTTGGCCTGGACCAGAGGCGGAAATTTGGATTCGGCAATCCCCACGCGCGTGGTCAGAGTCGGAACCAGGTAGACGCCGCGATCATGCATCATCCGCATGGCTTCGTCGTCGAGGAATGTGCCATGTTCAATGGAATCTATTCCCGCGCGGATAGCACGTTTCGAGGATTCCGCGCCGTGAGAATGCGCGGCTGCCTTGCGATGCAGAGTATGGGCTTCGTCAACAAGCGCGTTGAGTTCCGCCTGGGAGAGCTGGGGCACGTCTACTTCGTCGGTGGGAGAGAGAACGCCTCCGCTGGCGCAGATTTTAATGACGTCTGCTCCGTATTTGATGTTGTACCGCACCGCGAAACGGGCTTCGTCGGGATTATTAACGACGCCATCCTGAGGGCCGCTCTCGTGATTGAACACCCCCGCGCGGAAGCTATCGCTGTCGTCACAATGACCGCCGGTTGCGCCGATGGAATGTGTTGCGATCAGCATGCGCGGGCCAGGAACAATGCCGAGGTTGATGGAGTTGCGGAGCCCAACATCGATGAAGTCATTGGCTCCCAAATTTCGTACCGTGGTGAAACCGGCCATCAGAGTGACTCGTGCGTTCGCGGTGGAGCGTATCGATTTTCTCCGCAACGGTCCGTTGCAGGTCGCGCAACATAGAGCCGTCGTAGTCGGGATCGAAATCGAAAGTGAGGTGCGTATGCGAGTCGATGAAACCTGGCATCAGCGTGGCGTCGCCCAGATCCACAACGGTGGCGCCAGCCGGCGTAGACGCCGCGCCGACCGATTGAATCTTCCCGCCCGAGACGACTACCACCCCGGGTGATACCAGTTTCCCCGTGACGCTGTCGAACAGCCGCTGCGCTTTGAGGACATAGGGGCGCTCCTGAGCGGAGGCCATTGTGGCCAGGAGAGTAAGGGAAAGGACTCGCAGCAGCTTCATGACGGGCAAGTTTAGCACGCCATCCAGCTAGGGGATTTACCTGATTGACAGTCCGGAATGTGATGTCGGATACTTGCCTTTTCCCTCGTGAGTAGTTCACAGCACAAAATGCGGGCCGCTCGTATTGTGTGGCCGCTGGCACTGTTAACGCCAAGCCTGTTGATGACAGGCTTGACGCTCAGCGCCGCGCCTGTCAACTGGGGCGGAGCGTACGGGACCTGTGATCGCCATGCCGATCTGGTCGACAAAGAGCATGTCGATCTCGGTGTCAGGCTATCGACCTCGAATACGACTTTGGCACGGCAGTTCGAACGGGCGATGGAATTCTGGGCCAGCATCGTCGATTTCGATTGGCATGAAGTGCAGTCTGACGGGTGCGCGGTTCAACTGGTGGAGGGGACGCAGGATCTTTTCGAGTCGGCAGCGATTGCCGCTCGCGCGCAGGAACCGGACCGGACCGGGTTTCAGGGTTGGGTCGCTTTTAATCCGGCTTCAAAGCTGACGGAGCACGAGATGTTTGTCGTTTCCGTGCACGAGATCGGGCATCTGCTGGGTTTGTCGCACAGTCAGAACGCATCGTCGGTCATGTTCTTTTTTACGCTGGACGATTCGGTTTGGCTGGATGCGGCCGATCTGGCGGTTTTAGCGCAGCGGCATACGCTGCGGTCGGGGGTCTTTGCGAGTGGCCGTGTTACAGCACAGCGTGTTATTACTCCGTGAGAAGGCTCGGAGATGAGTATCGACGCGGCACGCACGAGTGCGTGCCACAAACCTGCCGACTGTCAGCGTAACCCTTCCGGTCCCACTGTTCATAGCCCGAATCTCGTGAGTTCGCAGATGTTCCTCAAGGGCGTCTCGCACCAACGCCGAGCAACTCTGCTTCGTCCCTTTTGCCGCCCGATCAGGGGCCGCACTATTTTCGTTGGCGCTCATATCTGACTGCTGAATCAGTGTACGACGACTTTGACGATCGGAACGTCGACCACCTCCCGGTCGACATTGAAAACGGTAAATGGCCGCTGCCTTTGCGCGCGACTCGGCCTGCTGCCGGTGAGAAGAAGAACTCCCGTGACCGGGAACTGACGGTACGCCTGCGCTCAGGGTTTAGCGGGAGGAGTATTGGGGTGCGCGGCTGTTGTCTTTTCAACGAAAAACATCGCATCGAAACTCCGGGGCGCAATGAACGGCAGCAGGAATTGGGGCGCCATCGCGTCGGAGAATACTGCGCCGATGGAGCGCGTCCGGTTCAACTGACCGAACCAGTCTGCGACCGGCCCCGGCGAGGGAATCTGACGCAGATCGAGCGCGAACAGCGGAATTCCAGTGGACGCGAATGTCGCATCGAGGCTTCCATCGGGAGCGGGAGGAACCGTGAAATCGTGGAGGCCTTTACCTTGCTCAACGGCCTGAAACGATCCTTCATTGAACGCAAACCCCAGGGCGACCAGTTGATTGCCGAGGGCCTTGCGGAGCCATGAACCCATCGGCTGGTCTTTCCCCGGGCTGCTGGCCTGCACATGTCCGTTATGCGCCCAAACCACCATCTTCGCGTCCGGATTCTGCTTCAATATCCACTGGATGTTAGTTGCCATACTTTCGTCCCGGACCGCCGGATTTGCCCGCAGCTGCATGGCCTGCAAAACAATTCGCGCATTCTGAATGGCCCAGTCGACATCCTTTGCCGGAAGTTTGCCCGCGAGGTAGGTTTCACGCTGCGTTTCCATATGGGACACGACCTGCTCCCATGCCGCAATCACGGCTTTAGGATCGGCACCGGGCGGTGGTGGCGCGCCCACGAACTTCATCCGTAAACTCTGATCGCCCGAATGAAAGACGCTCGTATCCGTCTGCACCTGATAGCCAGTCCCTCCGATATAAAAACCATGCGGCGCGGGGAACTCGAAATCGAGATCGAGCGTGCCGTCGTTCTCCCACGGCTTGCCGTCGATGTCTACGCTCAGACCGTCAAACCATGCGGTACCATTTCCGGGATGCAGCGCACCGAACGCAATGTCTTTTGCGTCCGCGGCGACGGGCAGATCAATTTCATATTTCTTCCAGTCCGTTGTGCCCGTGACGCCACGCGTGCCCATATTGTCGAAAGCAAGGACTCCCGATTGGCCATCGACGCGCCACCACAGGCCCGCATAGCCGCTGGTGATGCCTTCAGTCTTGATATATCCGCTGTAGTGAATCCGTTTGCCGGCGGCGTCGGCAAGGGGGAATTCCGCCGTCGCTACGCCGAAGCCGGGCTGGGCATTTTGAGCGGTCGCCAGTTTCGCGGCATCTTTGAAGGCATCGACGTAACCCGCGTCGTTTGCCTGCAGGAATTGAAACACGGTCTGCAGCGCGACGTTGGGCGCCTGCATGTCGAAGCCCGTGAACTCAACGTGACCCTTGCCCGATTGATTAAACCCGCGCATCCACTCGACCATGGCCAACACTTCCTGGGTGTCCCAGGTCCAGAAGTTCATGCCCTTGATCAGGGCCTTCGGATCGCCTTTGCCATCGAGCACGTAATCGTTCAGCCGGTACGCCTCGGGCATGTTGGCTTCGATAGAGAAGATGGTAAAGCCCATCTGGGTCGCTAGGAATTCCAGCATGCGGTGCTTCATGCGGAAGAATTCGCTGGTGCCGTGAGTAGCTTCGCCAAGTTCGACAACGCGGGCGTCGCCGATGATCTTCTTCAGAGGTTGCAAGTCATCGAAACCGTGCCCGGCATCGACAGTGGCCAGCGGGATCGCGTGGGTGCGGATCCAGTCGATTACAGATGGAGTCGGAGGCTGCGGCGGCTGTAACTGCTGGGCGAACGCGAGAACGGCAATGCCAGCGAGCAACCCGGTCGCGGCGAAAACGGGAAGGCGGTTCATGTGAGATAGCTCCGGTTATGAGATTAACGCATTGACGTACGATATGCAATCGTAATATTATGCTCCTGTGCACACTCTCCTCAAGGCCGTGGGCCTCACTGCGATGCTGTTTGCGACGGCAACGCCACAGGATCAAAAAGTCTTCCGGTCCGACACGCGTTTGGTGGAAGCCGATGTCGTGGTTCGCGACGGCAAAGGGCCGGTAGAAGGCCTGACTGTCGCGGATTTCGAGCTGTTCGATAACGGCAAGCCGCAAAAGATCGCCGCCTTCAGCGTGATCGCATCGAGGCGATCCGCAACGAAGAGTTCGGGGCTTAGTGCTTCAGCTCCTGCTGTCGGCCTGGCCACCCCGAAAACCGAAATGCCCGTCACGGCCACGGTGTTGTTTATCAATAATCTGACTATCCCGTTTGCGGACCAGGTGCAATCGCGTCAACGAATGGCCGAAGTGATGGCTGCCAGGTCGCCCCGGGAGCCGATCGCAATCTACTCGATGAATTCGGATCTGCAGATGCGGACCGATTTTACGTCCGACCCTGTTCGCATTGCGAATACACTGGCGGCATTTGGCTTCGAGCAACCTCGGCCAGGGGGCCTGATATGGATTCCTCCCGTCTATGCAGCTCTTCAGGAGGTAGCCAGGCGGGTGTCTGCCCTGCCGGGCCGCAAGAACCTGATTTGGATCGCCAATTTCTTCCCCGTTTGTGCGCCGGAAACGATCTGCTATCCGGAGATGCTCCGGACTATCAACGTTTTGAACGCCGCAAACATGGCGGTCTATCCGATTTCAGCTGACGGAGTAGCAGGGCCGGCGCTCTACTCGTCCCAGCAGAGTAAGGCGCCTCCTCAGAGTAGGAACCCATCTCGTGGCAAATCGGTCTTCGATGGCATCTTCTGGGCGGAGAAAACAGGTGGCGACGCAGCACAGAATACTGATGTTGGGAACGCTATGCAACGAGCCCTCGACGATTCGCAGGTCACCTACTCGCTCGGCTATTATCCGGAATCTCAGGACGGTTCGTATCACGAACTGACGGTCAAAGTAGATCGCAAAGGCGTGGACGTGCGGAGCCGCCAGGGCTACCTCTCGCCATCGCCTCAACCGTAACGCACGAACGATGTGGGGCCAGGGCTTCGGCCCTGCCGCTGAGCTTCTGCTCGGCGCGTTCGCAGAGAAAAAATGCGAAACCTTCACCTTTGGTCGAGAAAATCCGGTATCGAGGGCCGAAGCCCTGGCCCACAAGTATCTTCGGCGCCGTTAATTCACGCGGAGTATCAGCCGATTATCCCTGCACTGCCGGCTCACATCGCAGCACAAGTGCGTCCAGAACGGAAACGATCCGGACATGCGATCGAGCAACGCCCGCTTCTTCAGGTCGCTGGTGTAGTGGCTGGCCTTTTCATACATCGATTGGCCGACCTGGTCGTACCACTTCACATTGTGGCGGCGCGCCATCTGATCGCGGAAGAACCCCGCAAACAGGAGAATCTGTGATCCACCAATCTCCAGGATCTCCGCGTCGCTCAGGCCATTGGTGTGAAGGATGAAGCCATCGAACACTTCCGATAGATTCGCCATGGACGGAATAGACATCGTGTCTGCCCGCGAAGTCTGGGCATAGTGCGCCAGGATGCTGGCCACATAAAGTGTCTCGTCTTCTTTCAGTGGTTCATTGCCCGCTGTGTCGCGCAGGTTGTTGACGAAAAAATTCAAAGCGCCGCTGGAATCGACCGCAAATAGCTCTTCAAAGAGACTGTCCATGATGTTCCGTCGAAAATGACGCCTCCCTTGCAAGCGAGAGTAGCAAATGCAGGGCCAATCTGAGAAGAAGTATTTGTTTATTCGTCCGATAGGGTTTAGCGGCGGTTAATCAGCCACGCCACCACCGACAATGCTGCACTAATCAGGAGACAAGTCACCACCGGAAAGTAGAATGAACCGTACCTGTTGCGGAGCTTGATATCTCCGGGTAAGGATCCCAGGTGTATACCCGCACGTTCAGCAAGCATCACAAGCAGGCCCGCACCGATCAGCACAAATCCCGCTAGGATAAGAAGGCGGCCCATATTGTCCAGCATAATGCGAGTAGTTGAAATCAGCCACCCTGGTGGTCCCGAAGTGCTTACAATTGCTGAACGACCTGTGCCGCGTACCAGTGCGGGTGAGGTCCTCATCAAAGTGGCAGCGTCAGGTGTCAACCGCCCCGACGTGTTTCAGCGCAAGGGTTACTATCCGCCACCACCAGGTGCTTCCGATATTCCTGGCCTGGAAGTCTCCGGCACAATCGTTGACGGAGATTTCACCAGCGGCAATCCATTTCGGCTGAAGTCAGGTGACGAAGTGTGTGCACTGTTGTCCGGTGGAGGCTACGCGGAATATGCCGTAGCGCCCTTGGGGCAATGTCTTCCGGTGCCGAAAGGCATGAACGTATTCGATGCCGCCGCGCTGCCGGAAAACTTCTTCACCGTCTGGAGCAATGTGTTCGACCGCGGTCAACTGGGACTCGGCGAGGGCGGCCCGCAAGAGAGCTTGCTGGTGCAGGGTGGATCAAGTGGGATTGGCGTGTCGGCAATACAGCTCGCTCATGCTCTGGGGCATCCTGTTTTCGCGACGGCGGGCAGTGACGAAAAATGCCGCGCTTGTGAAATTCTGGGTGCCCGCGCGATCAATTACAAGACCGAAGACTTCGTGGAGCAAGTCCGTCAGTTCACCGATGGCCGCGGGGTTGACGTGATTCTGGATATGGTTTCCGGCGACTATGTGGCACGCGAACTCGATGCGTTGGCCGAAGGCGGCCGGCTAGTAACCATCGCGAACCTCGGCGGTTCCGCGGCGACGATCGATACCAGCAAACTAATGCGCCGCCGATTGACCATTACCGGCTCCACGTTGCGTCCGCGTCCGGTTGCTTTCAAGGCTGCGATTGCCAGGAAGTTGCGCGAGATCGTCTGGCCACTGATCGAGGCGGGCAAGATAAGAACTGTGATCCACCAGGTATTCCCGGCGGCAGAAGCCCCGAAGGCGCACGCGCTGATGGAAAGCAGCTCTCACATCGGCAAGTTACTGCTGCGCTGGTAACCAACAAACAATCTACAGATTCAGATTCTTCCGCGCCCATTCCAGGCTCTCGCGGTTGTTATCGTCTTCGAGCTTTAGGGCCGCCTCCGGACTCAATCCTGCCGTGCGCGGCAACGCCTTCTTCGGCGGATTCTTGCGGACCATTTCCAGCGTCTTCGCCAGATCGTGGCCGGGCAGAGGACTGCGCGGATCGTCGAACGTCGCCCAGTATTTCACGGTGTAGACAGGAATTTTCAGCGGCTCGCGCGTGATCATTTCAAGATCGAACATCATGTTTGGATCTCTTTGCCGCAGCGTCGTCATCATTCCCTTGAGGTCGAGTAAACCGTCGCCCAGTTGGACTTCGGAGAGCAGGAAACCGTCTTCATACGGCTCAACCGCCATGTCCTTGATATGTGCGGAAAAGATGTAAGGCAACAGATTGTTCATCGTTTCTGTCGGGTGCTCGCACAGCGAAATATTGTTGCCGAAATCGAGATGCACGCCGACCCACGGGCTGCCCAACTGCTTCATCCACGCCGCCTGTTCGAGCGACCGCCAGCCCTTATGGTTTTCGAGCGCGAGCCGCACCTTGTATTTCGCCAGCACAGGTTCCGCGCGGGCGACCGTTGCCTTCAGTGTTCCAAAGCGCGCCCAGAACGTCGCGAAATCGTTGAACTCTTCGTAGCGTCTCGCGGTAAGCGCTCCGTGCAGTCCATAGGCGCCAGCTTCGCTCGCGGCTTTCACGTTGGCGTCGAAGGCGGGCACCGCGTCGTCGGTCGCGGGAAGTGGAATATCGAAGATCGCCCGCATGTTGAACGTCTCGAGCTTGTTGCGGAACTTGCGGGCGGCTTCCGGATCCGCCGGGGGCAGCCGCATCTCTAGTCCGCCATAACCGTTGTCGTGGGCCCAGTCGATCATCTCCACCTTGGCGACCGTGTTGGCGCGGGATCTCTGTCCGAAGCCTGCAGGCGCCACTCCGAGCCCGAGTTTGCCACGCGGATTTGGCACAGGGTCGGCTCCGAAAGCTGCACGCGGGAGCGCTGCCGCGGCTCCGGCGACGGCGGCGGAAGCCAGTAATTCTCTCCGGTTGAACGCGGTATTGGACATGTCGTCCTCCTTATTTGAATGGCAGTATATAACACTTTGACGAGGCCGTGAAAACTGAGTGTTGTCGATTTGTCAAGAGAATGGCCTTTAGATTCAGCGGTTTGCCAAAAATGATGGATTTTGCCCTACCGGCCCTGGAGTAATCTGCGTGCAAGGGACACATTTATGCATTTTGAAATTGATTTTCTGGAATCGCACGATACGGCGAGCGTCGTAGCGGAATTACAGCGTATCGCCGCGCTGTTGGGAAAGGGCAGCGTCAGGGCGAAGGACATTGACCGGCATGGCCGGCTGAATTCGCGCACGGTCGCCCAGAAGTTCGGCACCCTGCGAAAGGCGCACGAGGCGGCCGGACTCATTTCCGCACGATATACGAAGTCGACAGAAGCGGAACTGTTCTGCATCATCGCGGATCTGTGGACCCGTACTCTCCGCGACCACGGTCGTCGCCCGCGGGCGAAAGAGATCGAAAAGTACGGTTACCCGGTTTCTTCCAAAACGATAACGGTGAGATTCGGGAACTGGAAGAAAGCCCTCATCGCCACGGCGAAGGCTGTCGAATTGCCCGGGTGGGAAAAGCCCGCGCCGCCTGCAAAAGTTGTGAAGCAACGGCAGCCACTTTCCGAACGCAGGAGGTTCTCGATTCTGAAACGCGATAACTACGAGTGCCGCATCTGCCACCGCTCTGGTGTTCCGCTCGAAGTGGACCACATCGTTCCTGTCAGTCTGGGCGGCGGGGACACGCAGGATAATCTCCAGACTACCTGCAAAGTCTGCAACCGCAGCAAGAGCGATCAACTGATGTAAACGCAGACTTCACATTTGTGATTCAATTGAACGATGTCTTCACCGTCACCTGCTTACATCATGGGTCACACCGACCATGAACGCCGCCGGCTTTTCCTGCAGGCACAGTTTCTGAATCCGGTGACCCGCGACTTCTTTCTGCGTGCGGGAATCGAGCCGGGCATGCGCGTGCTGGATCTCGGCTGTGGCGTGGGCGACGTCTCGCTGATCGCGGCTCGGCTCGTGGGGCCAGGTGGACACATCACCGGCATCGACATCGATCCGCATGCGCTCGAGATTGCACGAGGTCGCGCCGCGGCGGAAGGCCTTGATCAGGTCACGTTCGAACAGGCGAACGTCACGGACTACCAGCCCGGGAAGCCGCTTGACGCCGTTGTGGGGCGCCTCATCCTCGTGCACACACAGGACCCTGTGGCAATAGTGCGCCGGGCGGCCTCACTCCTTCGACAAGGCGGTATTCTCGCGTTGCAGGACTGCGATTTCAGACGCAGCATTACTTCCTGCCCTCCGCGGCCTCTATGGGACTGGACCGTGAATACGATTTCACAGTTCATGCAGCGAGTCACACCGCATGCTGCCGTGGGCGCGCGCCTCTATCGCATCTTCACGGAAGTCGGAATGTCGGTTCCTCAGTGCAGGGGAGAATGCGTGTTCGAAGGCGCGCCGGACAATCAGATGTTCGAGTGGGTTTCCGAAACCGTACGCTCTCTGCTGCCGGGTATGGAAAAGCTGGGGTTGGCCAAGGCTGCGGAAGTCGATATCGATACGCTGGCATCGCGACTGCGCGCAGAGACCGAGGCGAGCGGGGAGTGTACGGTGGGTCCGATGCTCATCGGCGCCTTTGCGCGGAAGTTGTGACCAATACCATTCCAAAATGGTAAATGCCATACTGAAATGGTATGACTCTGACAATTGACCGTGCCGGAAGAGTGGTTTTGCCAAAGCCCATTCGGGATAGGCTTGGGCTGCGCGCGGGGAGCACGTTGGAAGTGGTGGAGAGCCCTGAGGGCGTGACCTTGAAACCTGCGAATCGACGGCCGCCTTTGGCCAGGAAGGGGCGATTCCTGGTGATCACTGCCGAATTACCGCCGGGCTTCGATCTGCTCAAGGCGATTGATGAAGAACGTGAAGAACGCGACCGCAGGATTCTCGGATACTAGGCCGAAATGGAAAGATGGTATTTCGATACATCCGTGCTTGTAGCAGCTGCTGTCATCCACCATGTCCACAATTCCCGCGCGATCGCTGTCCTCGAAGAGTTGGTACGGGGCAAAAATCGTGGATATATGAGTGCGCACGGTCTTACTGAGGTCTACTCTGTGCTGACCCGAACGCCGTTTCAAACGCCGGTTTATCCAAGCGAAGCCTTTCAGGCGATCGAGGATCAGTTGCTCCGGCATCTCTCGCTCGTCCCGCTCGACGAGAACGAGTATATTGACGTAACCCGCCGTGCCGCCGCGGCAGGCTGGATCGGTGGCCGAATCCACGACGTCATTCACCTGCAGTGCGCCGCGAAGATGAAGTGCGACCGTGTCTATACCTTCAACGTACGCGACTTTCGTGCGCTGGCTCCAAAGGCGCTTACGGATAAGATTTCGGCGCCGTAATCCGCATTCGCCTTATCCCCGCCGGCCAAAAACACGATACAATCCGGTACTGAATGAAACGCTCCTTGTCCTCACTCTGTCTGGCCTTTCTGCCGGGACTTCTCCTGGCGCAAACGAATCCCGTTCAGGAACTGATCGAAGCCGCGCGAGCCGATTCACCGAAGCTCGCCGAACTCCTCGGTCGCAAAGATTCATTCGGCTATCGGATCCCTGAACTCAGCGGACGCGATGGAGTTGCAGTCTGGGGGCAGGAATTCCTCTTTGCAGTCGAAAGCGCAACGGACGCGACTGTCATTATCGACAGCGAATCCGCGGTGCCGATGAGACGTGTAACGGGCACGAACTTCTGGTATCTGCTCAAAATGCTGCGCCTCGGCACCACGCATCAATATCATTACTTCGCGAACGGCCGAGAAATAGGGGGCTACCAGGTGGCGGGTTACAACCCGGACTCCTACCCCGAGCCAGGCGTTCCCCACGGGAAACTCAGCGAGCGCAAGACGCTGGTCAGCAAGGTCTATCCCGGGATGTCATCGAACTACTGGGTCTACGTGAACCCTGGAGCCGACCTCACGAACGGCGCGCCCGTGATGGTCTGGCAGGATGGCGAAACCATCGTCGGCAATCAGGATTGGACGCGCCTCCGCCTGCAGACCGTCTCCGATAACCTCGTCGAACAAAAGAAAATTCCGCCGATGGTGCATGTCCTGATCCAGCCCGGCACGGGTGGTCAGGAAGCCTCCGGACCAGGCGGAGCCATGAGAAGCGTCGAATACGACACCGTCTCCGATCGCTATGGCAAATATCTGATCGATGAAGTCCTCGCCGACGTACAGCAGACCTATAAAATCCGCCAGGACGGTTACTCACGTGCGATCGCCGGGGCATCCTCCGGGGCTATCTGCGCCATGAACGTAGCCTGGTATTACCCGCAGCAGTTCACCCGGGTGTTGTCGCACATCGGCAGTTACACCGCCATCCAGTGGCATCCGGAAAAGAATCAGGATGGCGGCTACATCGTGGCGCAGCACATCCGCCGCGATCCGAAAAAGAATTTGCGGGTGTGGATGTCGGATGGTTCTGACGACATGGAGAATAACACCGGCAGCTGGCCACTCAACAACATTCAGCTGGCCAACAGTCTGAAGCTGAAAGGCTATGACTTCCACTTCCGGTTCGGCGTCAGCATGCACGCAATTGCACAAGGTGCGCTCGATCTTCCGGAATCACTCACCTGGCTATGGCGCGACTACGATCCTTCAAAAACGCAGCAAAACTACCAAATGGAAGAATCAGAACGCGCGAAACCAATGTTCCGCGTAAGCATCACCAATCGCGAAGCCTGGTAATCTCGCCCAAAGAAGCTAACGCGCAGGCGTAGTAAACGTGAACGCTCCGCTTTCCTCTATGGTCTTATAACCTGCCGGAACCTGGAACAGCGAAGCGTCAGGATCGCCTTCCTTATAATCCGCAATCGACGTTGTGTTCGCGAATCTCATCAGTTGCCCGCTATTTTTTGTCAGGATCGTGATGCCGGTTTTCGGATCAATCCAGCGCTCACTAACGGTCACGAGCTCCTTGTCGTTCTGGTTATAACTGCCGGGTGGATAGGTAGTCGTCGTCCGCTGGCCGGTTGCGGTGACACCGGAAATAGTTTCAGGCCCGATGTTTTCGATGAGATCCGTCCGACCGTTGGGCGCCGTGCGCGTACCCGTCGGCTGCATCGGAACAGGCTGAAACGCGAAGGCTCGGCTAGTGGCCTGGATGCGGTATGCGGTCTGGCTCGCGGGGTTGAGAATGTAAAGGAAGCCCGCCACTGGATCCTGAATCTCGACGAGAGACGGCAACTGGTTCTCGCTCTGTACCGTGCCACCTCTGCCACCGTTATTGAACGGTGCGGGATCCGTGCGGAGCCTGCCGGCCGAATCGCGCCAGGTACCGTTCCGCGTGCGCGACGTGGGCGGCAGATTGTCTGCCGGGTTGGTCGACATCGACATGATGGTCTCGTGCCCGGAATACGGGGCGCCGGTAATTGCGGCGTTGACCGGGATAGTTCCCGGATCGAACGCGATCGTGCATACACCCTCGTCGCACGAGCCAGTCAACTGGGGCCCGTGCTGTCCCATAGAGCTTACGCCCGGTCCCGTATGCTCGTGGACCACCTGGAACGGGCCAGTTTCATCCACCGTTTTGTAACCTTCCGGAATCTGAAACAACCCGGGGTCAGGTTCCGCTTCGCTGTAGTTCGGGACCGTCAGCGTCATCGCGCCAGCGAGGTTGGTGTTGATCCGCAGGAGCACCGCACCTGTCGCGGGAGCGAGCCACTCTTCATCCGTCATCGATATGGCCGTGCCATCGGGTCTGATTCGATTCGATGTGGTTTTGTGCCCGTAAGCAGTAACGCCTGAAATCGTCCGGGTACCAAGGAACTCAGTTGTGGAATTGGGGCCAGAGGGAATCGCAGAACCGGATGTAACCCGCGCAGGATCCCATTTCCACTGGCCGTCTGACTTGAACGCGATGCGGTGTGCGACCTTGCTGACCGGATCGAGAACAAACTCGAACCCCGCCACCGGATCGTGAATTTCGGCAATGACGAAATCATCTGGAGGCACGGGACGGCCCGGAGCGCCCGCCGGATAAGCGTGTTGTTCGGTGCGGACTCTGCCTTTGGAATCGCGGTAAATCATGGGGCCGTTCGACGGAGTGGCAGTATTGGTGCCGTTCGGCAATGTCCGTGCCGACAGGTGGTTCTGCTGTCCGGAGTAAGCTGCTCCCGTGATGTTCGTCAGATTGGAATAACCATCATCGAAACTCAGATTGAATGTACAGGTTTGGCCTGTACAGTTGATCTGTGCCGGCTGGGCGCCGGCCGGGAGCACCGCGATCACCGTCACAAAGAAAAGAAAACGAACGTCCATCCGTCCTTATTCTAGGCGCGTTCAAGCAGGCGGCCTGAAAAAACAGTGCGAGATATCACAGATTTCCGGCCGATGCCCATCAATCCGCGATCGAAACCGACGTCGAAATGTTGACCGATTCGTCGTGACTAAGCACTACCCGGTTGCGTCCCCGCATTTTTGCCCGATAGAGCGCGTCATCGGCCGCACGGATGAGGGCCCCCATCGTCTTTCCGTGTTCCGGGTACAGGGCGATTCCCGCGGAAATCGACACAGGGCCGAGTTCCCGGCCCCGCGACATGACCGCGATGTTTCTGGTGGCCTCCAGCAATCCTTCTCCGAAGTCCCGTGCCTGTCGTAATGAAGCTCCCGGGAGAATAATCAGGAACTCCTCTCCGCCGTACCGGCACACAATATCTTCCTTTTTCGTTCTCGCATGAAGAAGCTCGCTGAACTTCCTCAATACCGAATCGCCACCATCGTGCCCGAAAGAATCGTTGAACTGCTTGAAGTGATCGAGATCGATCATGATCGCTCCAACCGTACCGTTGTGTGTGTCCGCACGGTGCAGTTCCCGTTCGAGGGATTCTTCCATATAGCGCCGGTTAAACAGGCCCGTTAGCGGGTCCCGGATCGATTGCGCCTTCAGAGCCTCCCGCAGACGAAGGTTGGCAATGGCCTGTCCGATCTGTTCGGCCACCATCGAGGACAGCCGCAGTTCGCTTTCGGTCAGATCCTCCCCGTTCTCACGCAGAAGATGCAGCACGCCCAGTGTTTCGCCGTGGGCCATCATGGGAACGCAAATGAAAGTGCCGCCGAACTCCGGATCGATATGCGCGCACTTCAGTCGTCCGCCCGAGCGCCCGCTTCCGTGTGGCCGGCCGCGCCGAAGAGCCCAACAGTCCTCTGGCCCGAAGACGGACACCAGTCCCGACGTGGATCCCCAACTCGCCGTTGTCTCCACCAGGTTCCGGGACGCCTTGATCATGCTCAGCGAACCCGATAGCGCGGGACACAAATCCCTCGCAAACTGTCCCAGAATCGATTCCGCCTCCGTCTCGTTCACGCACGTTTGAAGAAGTTCGCCCATTTCACTGAGCAAAAGAATCTCGCGGTTTCTCAGCTCAAGCTGCGAGTTCCAGCCGGCCAGCCGGGAATTTGCGCTTTCCAGTTCCTTCTCAGCCTGCTTGCTCGCAGTAATGTCCCGGGTGATGCCGAACGTACCGACGGTGGACCCTTTCCGATCGACCAGCGGCAACTTGGAAGTCAGGACCCACGCTTCATGGCCGCCGATCGAAGTCTCCAGTTCTTCTTTCTCGATCATCGCCTGACCGGACTCAAATACGTGTCTTTCATCTTCACGCGCACTGCCCGCATGGTCGGGGCTGTAAAAATCCGCGTCGCTTTTTCCGATCGCATCCGCCGGGTCCGGGAGTCCCATATGACGCGCGGTGGCCGAGTTAATCCGCAGGAATCGGCTCTCCGGGTCTTTGAAATAGACGCGGTCCGGTATCCGGTTCATCAGCGTCGCGAACAGATCTTTTTCGTAGCCAAGGTCCGTTTCCAGCTTTTGTTGCCGCCGCAGGTCGAGCTGAATCATCGTTCCGGCGAGGCAAAGTATTAACAGCGAAAATACCGAACCAATCGTCGTTACAATACGGGTGGTTTCCGTAATCTGTGCCACCACCTGGCGTCTCCCCTGAAGCAGGGAGGTTTCTTCATTCTGCATTTCCTGCCCCAACGCTTCGATCCCGGCGTCGGAGGGTGCGTCCCCCGCAGCGTTCCGAGTGGTAGTCGTGGAGGCCACTTGCAATCGGCGCTTATCAATCCAATCGTTCAGTGCCTGAGAATGCTGGTCCAGCAGAATCTCGTAACGGTCCAGCCGATTCTGCTGCCGGGGATTGTCGGATGTCAGCCTGCGCACTTCCTGCGCGTGCTGTTTCGCATAGGCCACCGAGTCCCGGAGCGTCGTCAGAAACGAGGCGTCGCCCGTGAGCGCGAAACTACGTGCGGCGTTTTCACTTACCCGCGCCGAACTTCGCGTCAGCTCAATCTGCCCAATGACCTGAACCGTATGATCGACCCAACGGTTGCTCGCGCTCAGTGAGTTCAGCGTCGCGTAATTGATGACGCCGATCAGGATAATAGTGAGTCCTGCGATCCCGGCGCCGATCTGAGCGTATCTCTCGAGCCTGCTCTTCACACTCCCCCTGTCTCAACCACCGACTTCAGGTTACTCCAAATCGTAACCCGGTGTTTGGGTGGCCGATTCGGCAAACGGCTTCTGAGTGCAGGAGAGCACTAATCGCCAATCCCGATGTTTTGTCCGAACCCGTATATTGACCGACCGGGGCACGAAGTCCATGGACCTGTCCCGGAGGCGCGCTTCAACTCACCGTCCCTGACGCGACACCGCGAAATGACACAACTCCGAATAGTCTCCTCCGCAACTCAGTGAGGAAAGTCAATGTCCCGTAGCGAGTACAGCATGAACCACTCCTCGTGTTCAGCCATCATTTCGTCGATCGCGACCGACGTAGCATCGCGAAGGGCTCCGCTTTTCAACGGGGCCCCTTCCACGTGGATGAGGATGTTTTGGAGGCGGCGCGAGATTGTTCCCGACAAATGCGACAGTCGGCCAAAGCTCTCCTGCGACACAAAGGCCGCCAGAGCCCCACCGAATATCGGGAAGATCTGAGACAGATTCGACAGGTGACGCGGAACGTCCACGCCGAGTAGTCCCTGGGTAGCGCCCGGCCACAGCACGCCGCCAATCTGAAGAACCGCCCCGGCCAGACTCACGACAAAAATAAAAATCCCGCAGCTTCTGATGTTGCGGTCTATCTGCCGATAAAGTTCCCGGCGCTTAGTGTGGAAATCGACCTGGCCGTTCAGCCGGGAAATCAGCAGTTGCCGGAAGTCTGCAAGATAGGTGTCGTCGAACATCGCATTCAGGAGACCGCTGCTGCGCACCGCCGCCTGGAAGTAGAAAGACACCCAGGTTTGAGAGGCCGTTTCTTTTTCACGAAATCGGGATTGCGGCAGCGGTAGTCCGCCGATTGCCGATGCCAGCGCGGCGCTTCGCAGAAACTCCGAGAGCATCCGGTACTGCAGCCACCGAACGTGAACGCTTCGCCACCGCGCTATTACTACCAGCCCGGTCAGAAAGAGGATCGAAGCGCCCTCGAGAATCGGGAAGCCATGCGCCGCCCCGAGTATCGGCCACAATTTCATCGCCAGCGCATACGCCAGCAGGGCGGCCCCGAGCAGAAGCGTAATCGCAACCGTGCTTCGGGTGCAGTTCGCGTAAAAGACGGCCAGCCCATCTGCCCATTGATCGAAACCTTTGAAATGCTCACGTGGGGAATCGATGAAGGTTTCGTCGCTCATCCGCGGCCACGATTTCTCGGAGGCCTCGCTGTATCGCGGGAGCCTGAATGTCAGCGTTGGCACACTGAGCGAAAGGACCGCGTTGGCAATCCTATAGGGCCAGCTGAAATCGAACCGCCATTCCCGCTCCCGGTAAAAACGCTGCAGGCGCGCCTGTTCGCGTCGAACGCGACCCATGGTCCCGCGGTCGGCTTCGAGTGCCGACTTCCCGGGAGTGATCCCCGGAAGCAACTGGCGTCGAATCGCGGGCTTCAATTCCTGATACGGACGATCCTTCCCGTCGTCATGGAAGAAGGGGCCCTCCGCGCGTTCTGGCTGCATTCGAACCAACAGCACGCCATCCTTCATGGCCTTGGCGACCGAGTCTGCCGTGCCTCCGGCGCCCTTACCCGGCCCGAAATCCCATATGGCCAGTAACACGTCGCAGTTGTCGACCAGCACCGACCCGCATGCGTCGTATGCGATCGAATCAGGCAGCGATGGGTCTCCGTCGAGGCTTAGTTTGGCCTTCGCGTTCTCCCACAATTTGTCAAAACGGTCCTTATCCTTGCTCTTGCCTGTGCCAAAATTCTTCTTTGAGTAGAGTTCCCTGTCGAAAGCGATCGGGACGTGGAGTTCATAGCCCTTCTTCTCCGCCAACTCTGCTACCAGAAGATCCACGCCTTTCGCCAGCGAACAGACCAGGATCAGCCTCGGATGGTGTTTGGAATCAAAGTACGCGGAGTTCTCCTTCCATACCGCATATATGCGGTCCTTCAGGAACTGAAGAAACTCGTCGATGCGGGCAGCGAGGCCCGAATCGGCGTTGCCGAGATCCCGAGTACCCGCAACTCCCAGACGGTAACTCAGAACCGGCCTTGGAGGATGTACCCGTGAATCCGGCATATCGTGGGAAGGCTTTAGTGTATCGTCATCGCCGGGACTTGAAAGGCCTATACCGCAATGATTCCGCCAGATCGCTGCACCGGTCGGTTTCCGCAGCCGTAACTCGGTCTACCCCAGCGATCTCAGATGCTCACTCGCCCCGGCCATCGCATCCCTGACTTCACGCACTTCCTCGCGGCGCGCGGCGATGGTGAGCGCCGGCAGCGCGGCTGCCAGGTTCATTTCCCTGATGGACCATGCCGCGTGGAATCGCGTCCGGTAGTAGTGGTCGGAGAGTGCTTTCTGAAGGGCCTCCGCAACCGCCGGGGTTGCATGCCCGATCTTCCCCAGTGCCTCGCACGAGCAGTTCCGAACGGAACTGAACGGGTGCTCGGTGGCCCGTATCAGGACATCGAGATGTTCGTCGAGGCCAAGGTGTCCGCAAAGCCACGTCAGATAGTAGGATCGTCTCCCCAACTTGTCGGAAGATATGTCAATCAGCTTCACGAGAGCTGCAACTTCGCCCCGAACATCCGCCTCATCGCGCAAGAGTGCCACAATATCGCGCTGATCTATTTTTGCTCCCTTCGGGTCCGTGGCCTCGAGCGTACTTCGCAGATTCTTCAGCGCCCCATCGCTGGTACGCTCGCCCGGCAGGAACTCAATGAGATATCCGACAGGCTCGTCGCCTTGCCGGCCTGTTCGCTCGCCCAGTTGACCCAGTTTCTCCAGCGCGAATGCCGCCTCCCACCAGGCAGCCTGTCCGGTGTGATTCGGTTGGCCGATCTGCTCTACCGTCACCCGTAATGCGGATATTACCGCCGGGCTTGGAACGTTCAGTTCGCCCATCACCCACGCGACCCCGTTTCGCACTGGCTTTGTGCCGTCACCCACAAGATTATCCGTCAGACTTTCCCGCACTTCGCGCTTCAGGAATGGAAGCGTCACAATGGCATTCCAGGCGAGCTCTCCCTCACCTTCCTGCGCGATCTTACATAGTCTCTCCAGTGTCGGGGAGTCGCACGAAATCATGTGGGAAGCAAACACCAGCGCATTCCGTGTTAGCCTTTCGGCGCTGACCACTCCCATCTTCCATTCCGCCGCGGCATCCAGACCCTCCGTCGTAAACGTCTTCAGTGGGGCGATTGTGGAAGGCTCGCCGTCCGGACCGCGGCTCCTGCGGAAGTATTCCGACCAGGTGTAGTCCCGAGGTGCTTCCTGGCTCGTGTTGGACTGCTTGCGGGCGTGCGATACGAAGGTTTCGTCCATTACGCCCATGGAAGCGACAAATTTGTACGCAGCGAAGAATTCGGCCAGCGACCGGTGGGCGGGCGAATAGTCTCCCCTGGCATTACGCACCAGCATGGTC
>Ga0206926_1077_pt1 | contig 19843 bp, 19 predicted proteins | sample Alteio_BWOrgHeat_59_FD_152955 | JGI IMG/M metagenome (GOLD analysis project Ga0206926, IMG submission 152955) | Enriched cells from forest soil in Barre Woods Harvard Forest LTER site, Petersham, Massachusetts, United States -... | ecosystem: Environmental > Terrestrial > Soil > Temperate forest >... | reverse complement strand
GGCTGGGCAGGCGGCAACCACCGCGACCGAGCACAGACGCACCTTCACACTCTTGTGCTTCCGTGGACTGCCACCGGACGAACGATAAATCTCTCGCCCTTGTCTAGTGTGACGGTGAAAGGCACTCGCTACGGCGCCCATAGGATCGACTACCAGGGCGCCCTCAAATCGTCTTTTGCAGAGGCGTGTGAAATCTATTCAGCCTTAATTTTCAATGTCCCCATACCGGTATCTTTGGATGTGCAAGATGCCATCAACCCGCTGATCCAGCCCGGGTCAAAAAAACCTTTTGGGGAAATGGGCGATACAGAGTTGCAGGCCGCATTCGATCGTCGGTTCGACTCCATTTTGGCCGCAAATCTGAACCGCCTTGAGCCGTTTTCGCTGGATAAGGACGCAAACCGGCTCTTCTTCCCCAGAAAACGCCGGCCTTTTTACTTTAAGGAGCAGGAGATCGATACGGCCAAGCCCAGCAACCAACCACCCAAGCCGGCGTTTGAATTACCAAAATTCGCTCCCGCCCAGCTTGCTCCGTCCAAATGGAGGCCGCCACCAAAGCCGGAGACGGAAATGGAAATTGGCTAAGAGAGATACAACCCCTTCGGGATAAATCTCTTAACTTCGGAATAAGTATCGCGCTTAAGAATAGCAGCCCAGTCCTGACGGCGACGACGTTGTCGCGATGCCGCGTCGCGTGTCCTCCGTGCTATCTTCGACCGTGTCCATGACATCCCTAGAACGCCTGCTAACGCTCGATGAAGTTGCGATACAACTCGGCATATCTGTGCGTGAAGTTTACCGAATTATGGCCGAAGGAGAGTTGCCGCCACCGGTTAAAATTGGCCGGGCCTCCCGCATCCCCGAAAGCGAAGTAGCGGCATACATTGAAACTTTGAAAAATCGGCGAAAGGCCTCTTATCTAGCCCCAGCCTCGGCAGTCGCATGAAAAAACGCTACCAGGAGTTCGTATTCCGTCCCGCTCGAACGATCGACGGCAAGAAGGTCAGGTCGCAGCTCTACGTGGGCCAGTACCTTCTGGACGGAATGGACCGTCCCAAACGCGTAGGACTAAACACCCCTGACAAAGCGACGGCCGAGGCGCGCTTGCGGACAATCATCGTGAACGCGCAGCGACGCTCGGTCGGATTGCTGCCATCACTCATCGAAGTCTCGTCTGCAAACCGCGGTTTGCTCCGGCACCTGGTCGACTACCGGACGGATATGAAGGCGCTGGAATTTAAGCCGCAGCACATCAAAGACTCAACTCGTCGAATTGCCAGGATGGCCCGGGAATCCGGATGGAAAGTTTTGGGCGATATCACCGCTACGGGATTCACGACCTGGCGGGCCGGTTTCAAAGGAGCAGCCAAGACTAAAAAGGAGTACCAGGTTTCGCTGAACGCGTTCTTGAATTGGCTCGTCCGCCAGGGAAAACTTTCGGCGAATCCTATGAGCCAAATTACCCTAATCGATACGAGGGGAAAAGGAGTCCGGACTCCGCGCCCGTTCACCGAACAAGAGCTGAGCCGGCTCTTCGCGGTTTCTGGATCCCGAGCAATCGTCTACCAATCCTTGTACCATATGGGTCAAAGGAAAAATGAGGTTTACCAACTGCGCTGGCGCGACCTCTATCTCGCAGGCGACAAGGCCGTCGCGCACTTCCGGAAGGAAACGATGAAAGACAAGAAGGAGCGCTGGGTGCCCCTTTCTGAACCCTTAGCCAAGGCGCTTCGCTCGCTTTGGCGCCCGGAGTTTTCACCAGACCGGCGCGTATTCTGGCATCTTTTCCCGCTTCCCGAGACTTTTTATGCCGATTTGGCGAAGGCTGGCATCTCGCGCGGTGACAAAGATGGGGAAATCGTCCATTTCCATTCGTTTCGGAAAACGCATGCTTCTCTCGGAGCGGAATATGGCGTGTCACAGAAAGCCACCCAGGAGAACTTGGGGCACAAGGATGCGAACCTGACGGCGAACATTTATGCCCGAATTTCTGCGGAAGCCCGCCGAAATGAACTAGCGAAGCTCCCTTGGATCGACACACATCCTGACGCACACGATTCAGTCCAGACGGGTCATTTGCTGTCTTTCCCAGGCAAACCCGATAATTCTGACCATTTCGCAAAAGCCGCTGGTGCAGAGGAATATAGTCACGATCTGGCACCTCCCGTCACGCCAAGTCAAAACCCTCAAATGGTGGACCCTACTGGACTCGAACCAGTGACCTTTTCCATGTCAAGGAAACGCTCTAACCAACTGAGCTAAGGGTCCGATGGGAGGGGAAAGGGAACGTGACGGGGGTTTGGGGGCAATCAAAAATACGCCTTGGCTGCGGCAACGTCCTTGGCGATCTGCGCCTTAAGTTCTTCGAGCCCGTCGAACTTTGCCTCCGGTCTGAGAAAGCGAAGCCATTCGACCGTGATCGTATCGCCTTGGTTGAAGGGGCACGGGCCGAGCACATGCGACTCGAGCCGGGGCTCGGAGGATGAGCCCACGGTTGGGCGCAGTCCGTAATTGGCTACCGCGGGAAGAGGAACCGGAGACTTGGGCCCGGCGACGCGCACGATATAAACGCCCAGGCGGGGCTTCAGCTCGGGCGTCCAGGCGAGGTTCAGCGTGGGAAACCCGAGCGAGTGGCCGAGCCGGCGGCCTGGTATCACAACCCCCTCCGCGCAATAAGTGGCGCCCAAGAGCGCGTTGGCCGATCCGATTTCTCCGGCCTCAAGCAGCGCGCGCACCCGCGTGCTGCTGATGGGCTCGCCGTCAAAATTCACACGCGGGGCGCTGAAGACCGAAAGGCCGGCCGCGCGCCCCGCAGCCACCAAGGTGCCCACGTCTCCGCGGCGCCCGGCTCCGTATCGCCAGTTTTGGCCCACGTAGAGCCCCGCAAGCTGCGGCAGCCGCTGCCGGAGCCAGGGCAGGAATTCCTGCGCCTCGATTTTTGCAAACTCCGGAGTGAACGGCTGAGTCACGACCGCATCGACACCCAGGCCGAAGAGCACGCGCGCCTTGGTCGGAGGATCCATGATCAGACGAGTCGGGTTCGGAGATCCAAGCACCGCGCTCGGGTGCGGATGAAAGGTCAGCACGGCGGAAAGACCCCCGCTGCAGCGCGCCGATTGAACCGCCGCCTCGATCACCGCTTGGTGCCCGAGGTGCACGCCGTCGAACATGCCCACCGCGAGATGCAGCGGGCGGTTGGGGAGCACGCTCGCCCGATCGAGCCCGTCGATATGCAGAGGCTGATTCACACCGTCGCCGGCACCGCTTGGTGCGCGGGGATGAGGCGCTGCCCGATTTCCGGCAGCGAAAGGTTCTCGATCTGATCCATCGTCAACGCTTGGGAAACATTAAACGGGCCGACTGCCGTGCGGCGCAGGCTCGCAAGCAACCCGCCGCAGCCGAGCTTCTGTCCCAAATCGTGGGCCAGCGTCCTGACGTAGGTCCCTTTGCTGCACCGCAGACGAAAATCGAAGCGGGGCACGCCGAACCGAGTCACTTCCCAACTGCTCACTCGGATAAATCGCGGCTCGCGCTCCACGTCTTCGCCCTTCCTCGCCTTCTTGTAGAGAGGCACGCCATCTATTTTGATAGCGGAAAACATGGGCGGCATCTGGTACTGATCGCCCAGGAATCCCCGCACGACCGCGTTCAATTCCACCTCGGTCAGCGGCGGCACGGGGCGGGTTTCCATGATTTCTCCTTCGGCGTCGTGCGAGTTGCTGATCCGGCCGAGCTCGATCGCGCCCTCGTATTCTTTATCGAGGCCGACGAGGTACTGAGAAAGACGCGTTGATTTGCCGACCAGCATGACGAGGAGCCCCGTCGCCATGGGGTCGAGCGTGCCGGCATGGCCGATCCGCTTCATCCGCAGCTTTCCGCGCAAGCGGGCCACGACGTCATGCGATGTATGATCGGGCGGCTTGTCGACCAGGAGGACGCCGTCTAGTTCCTTTGCGGGGATCAGCATTTACTTTTTCCCCGCGGCCACTTCGTCGAGGCGGAGGCCGAGCGCTTCGAGCAGACGGTTGCGGAAATCGGGCGGCGCAGGCTTGCAATTGAGCCCCGCGGCGCAGGCATGGCCGCCGCCGCCAAACTGCGCGGCCACCAGGTCGAGGCGCAATTTGGGATTTTTGCAGCGCAGGCTGGCCTTGACCGAGCCGTTGGGCCTTTCCTCGATCAGCACGCCGACATCCACCCGATCGATCGCGCGAGCGTAGTCCACCAGACCTTCGGTGTCTTCCGGCGAAGTCTCGGTGACGGAATAATCCGCCTCGGACAGCGTGCCGACGCACACCCGGCCGCCGCACTCCAGGCGAAGCGAGGCCAGGAATCGCTGCAGCAGCTGCAGCTTTCCGGACGATTCGCGCTCGTAGAGTTCATAAGCGGCCACCGCCGGGTCCGCGCCCCGGGCAAGGAGTTCGCTGGCCAGGATAAAGCAGCGCCGGGAAGTGGAGGGAAATCGGAATTGCCCCGTGTCGGTCAGAATTCCGGCGTAAAGGGCCTGAGCCGCGCCGGCGTCGGGGGACAATCCTTTGTCCAGGAAAACGCCTGCTAGGATTTCACATGTAGCGGCGGCGCCCGAGTCGACCAGATTGATTTCGGCGTAGTTGGGATTCGACAAATGGTGATCGATGTTGCCGAGCGGCTTGGGGAAAAAACCCTTGAGATGCTCGCCTCCCCTCGCCTGGTCGGCGCAATCGACGAAAATCGCCGCGCGCTCCTCCGAGCTTTTCTGCATCTGCTCGGGGCGTAGAAACGTCGTGCCGCCGGCAAGGAACTGCAGCCGGCGCGGCACCCGGTCCGAATTGACGCAGACGACATCCAATCCCTGCGCTGTCAGCACGCGTGACAGCGCGACCTGTGATCCGATGCAGTCCCCGTCGGGCCGCGCATGGCCGACCACGGCGATCTTGCGGCCGGCCGCGGCCTTGAGAAGGCGTTCGAATGCTCCGGCGAGCTCTGGAAAGTACAGTTTAGCACTCACGATTCTTCGCCCTTTTCCCCGCCTTCGATTTCGTCGATCAGCCCCAGCACCCGGTTCGCGCGAACGGTGGTCCGGTCGAGCATGTATTCGAACTTGGGCAGGTATTTCAAAATGATCCGGCGGCCCATTTCCTTGCGGATGGCGGGCGCCTTGCGGCGCAGCCAGCGCAGTTTTTCCGTGGCTGTATCGTCGTTGCCCACCACGGCGACAAAGACCCGCGCATCGCGCAAATCGGGAGACACGCGCACTTCGGTGATCGTGAGCGCCACCGATTCCGACTGATAGTCGCGGCGGAGAATCTCGCTCAGCTCGCGCTGGACGAGCTCGTTGAGGCGGAGCGTGCGGGAAGACATGGCGGCACCATAGGCTAAAGAGAAGCCCGCACCTTGGTGATCTCGAAACACTCGATCAGGTCCCCGACCTGGTAGCCGTTGTAATCGCCGAGCTTGATGCCGCATTCCAGGCCGGCGCGTACTTCGTTGGCGTCGTCCTTGAATCGCTTGAGGGCTGCGACCTTTCCTTCGTATGCGATCTCCTTGCCACGGCGCAAGCGGGCGGCGTTGTTTCGGCCGACCTTGCCCTCGGTCACGAGGCAGCCTGCCACGAAGCCCTTCGCAAGCGGGAAGACCGCGCGAACTTCCGCCGCGCCGAGCTTCACTTCCCTGGACTCGGGCTCGAGCATATCCGCCATCATTTCGCGGACCTTGTCGCCCATCTCATAGATTATTTGAAAGGTCTCGATGCGCACGCCGTGGTGCTTGGCCAGGGGCGTCACGCCGTTCTCCAACTTGGTGTTGAATCCGATGATGACAGCTCCCGCCGCGCTGGCCATCAATACGTCGTTCTTCGTGACCAGCCCGACATCGACTCCGACGATCTCGAGCTGCACCTTCGTCGTCTTGATGCCGTCGAGGATCTGGCGCACGGCCTCGGCCGAGCCGAAGACGTCCGTCTTGATCACGACCTTGAGCACGCGGTGCTGAGTCGCCGCGATATTGGCGAAGAGCTGCTCGACCGACACCTCCGCCTGGGGAACCGATGCAGCCACGTGCTTCAGCCGATGATCTTCCTCTTCCGCCAGGCTTTCGGCTTCGCGCGCATTCTTGACGGCCTTGAATTGAGCGCCGCTTTCGGGCGTGCCGGACCAGCCGACGACTCGCGCCGGGGTGCCGGGAGTCACCTCCTTGAGCGGCTGTCCCTGGTCGTCGAACATCGCGCGCACCTTCGCCCAATGAGTCCCGCAGACCAGGGCGTCGCCGGCGCGCAGCGTGCCGCGTTCGACAATAACAGTGGCTACCGGGCCGCGGCCCACGTCCACCTGGGATTCGATGATGACTCCGCTGGCCTCGGCCTTGGGGTTGGCCTTGAGCTCGAGCACGTCGGCCTGCAGGAGGATCATCTCCAAAAGTTCATTGATGCCGGTGCCCTTGGCCGCCGAAACCGGCACGGTGATGGTTTCGCCGCCCCAATCTTCCGGCGGAATTCCGCGCTGCTGCATGTGCGCCTTGACCTGGTCCAGGTTCGCGCCCTTCACGTCCATTTTGTTGACCGCCACGATCAGCGCCACCTCGGCGCTCTGCACATGCTGCAGCGCCTCCTCGGTCTGGGGCATGAATCCGTCGTCGGCCGCCACAACAAGAATAGCGATGTCCGTCACGGCCGCCCCCCGTGCGCGCATCTTTGCGAATGCCGCGTGGCCCGGAGTGTCTAGGAAAGTGATCTTTCGGCCATTGTGCTCGATCTGGTAGGCGCCGATGTGCTGAGTGATTCCGCCGGCCTCTCCCGCCGCCACATCGGCTTTGCGGATTGCGTCCAGAAGCGTCGTCTTGCCGTGGTCCACGTGCCCGAGGATGCACACGACCGGCGGACGCGGAACGAGCAGCAGCGCCTCATCCTCTGCCGTCTGCTCCTTCTTCTTCGCCTTGTCCCGCTGCGCGTGCTGCACCGTGGGATCGCCGCGGTGCTTGATATCGAGCATGAAGCCGTATTTCTCGGCGACCTTTAGAGCGATCGCCTCGTCGATGTTCGAATTCATCGAGGCGAAGCCCACGAGCTGGTTCAGCTCGGAAATCAGCTTGAATGGCTTGAGGCCGAGCGCGGTCGCGAAATCCCGCACCACGATCGGCGGCTTCAGATGGATGATCTTGACGCCCCCCTCCTCGGTTACGATCGGCGGGGCGGGCGGCGGCGGAGCCGCGTGGGTGGAGCGCGTTGTCCCTAACGCGCTCGAGCGAACAGGCAGAGGCGCAACCGGCTGCGGCGAGGAAGCGGGCCTGGCCGGAGCGGCGGCGGGCGAAGGAGCCGGCCGTGCCGGCGAAGCCGAAACCGAGGTGGAGCGCGTTGTCCCCAACGCGCTTGAGCCTTGTGTAGAGCCGGTTGTCCCCAACGCGCTTGAGCCTTGTGTAGAGCCGGTTGTCCCCAACGCGCTTGAGCCGTGGGTGGAGCGCGTTGTCCCTAACGCGCTTGCGCGAACAGGCGGCGGCGGAACCGACAATGGACGCGGAGGAGGAGGCGCCGCGACCGGCGGCCGAGGAGCCGCCGCGGCTGAGGCGGCCGCTTTTGCCGCCGCGATCGTTTCTTTTTCTCGGGCCACATCTTGGGCCGTCTTGACAAAAATTCCGGTTGGCGAACGCGCGCTCGAAGGTTCGATAACTTCGGCAACTACAGGAGGAGCAGTCGGAGCGACGGGAGCCACAGGGGCCGCCGCAGTCTTGGGGCTCAGCTCCTTCTCGATCTCCTCGACGTAAATTTTGCTCACCGTGCTCGACACCGACTTGGTGTCGGCCGCCACGTAGCCGCGCTCCTTGAGCAAGGTCAGCATGTCCTTGCCGTCCATGTTGAAGCGCCTGGCTAGTTCGTGGATGCGGGTGCTCATTCGTGCGCTCAGGCCGTGACGCGGGCGATGATGTCCTTCGCTTCGTCGGCGGTGAATCCGCCGCCTTCAAGGTCCTCGGCCGTCACGCCTTCGAACGCCGCCGGCGAGTTGATGCCCATGTCGACCAAGCGGCCGGCCATGGCCGCGTCGAACGTGTAAGCCTTGACCAGGGAGGCCACGGCATTGCCGCGCGGATCGTCGCCGGCGGCCTTGAATTCCTCGATGTCGAGCCGCCAGCCGATCAGCCGCGAAGTCAGCCGCGCGTTCTGGCCTTTGCGGCCGATTGCGATCGCCAGGTCGTCGGTTGCGACTTTGAGGAGTATGCGGTGGGTCTTTTCGTCGATGATGATCTCGCGGGGAGCCGCCGGCTTGAAAGCCTCGATGATCATCTCCCGCGGATCGGCGAAGTACTTGATGATGTCGATCTTCTCGCCGCCCAGTTCGCGCACGATCGTTTTGACCCGCGCGCCGCGCGCGCCCACGCAGGCGCCGACGGGATCGACCTTGGGATCCGTGCTGGTCACGGCAATCTTCGTGCGGTAGCCGGGCTCGCGCGCGAAGGCTTCGATTTTGACCGTGCCGTCGGCGATTTCCGTCACCTCGAGCTCGAACAAGCGGCGGACGAACCGCGGACTGGCCCGGCTGAGAACGATCTCGGGACCCCGCGGCGTGTTTTCGATCTCCATGAGGAGCGAGCGGATGCGGTCGCCGGGCTGGTATTCCTCGCCGGGCACCTGCTCCTTCATCGGCATGATGGCCTCTGCCTTGCCGAGGTCCACATAGATATCGTTGCGCTCGCGGCGCCTCACCGTGCCGGTGACGATATTGCCGACCTGGTCCTTGAAATCGTCGTAAATGCGATCCTTCTCGAACTGACGCAGGCGCTGCATCACGGCCTGGCGGGCGGTCTGTGCCGCGATCCGTCCCAAAGACGAGGGATCGATCTCTTTGTCGACCGTTTCGCCGATCAGGGCTCCGGGCCGGACCGCCTGGGCTTTCTCCACATGGATCTCGGTGCGGGGATTGCTGACTGAATCCACGACCTTGAGCTGCGTCCAGGCATTGAGCTGGCCGTTCTTCGGGTTGATCTCGATCCTGAGCTCCTGCCCTGAACTGATGCCCTTTTGGGCGGCGGTTTTAAGGGCATTGGTGATCGTAGAGATCATGTCCGCGCGCGGAATGCCCTTCTCCTTCTCCATGTATTCGAGAACGGAAAGAATTTCGCTGCTCATAGTTACGTATTTGTGGAAAAAAAAAGCGGGCCGTAGGGCCCACTTTTTTTAGAAGTGAGTTCGAGAGAACCACTCAGGGTACGGGGCCGGGAATCGCTGTCAAGACCCCGGGGGGCGCAGTGACAGACCAGGGGTGGAGCGCGTTGTCCCTAACGCGCTTAAGCGCCCGCCCGTCCGTTCTCTCCGTACGACAGGTAGGGACGGGCGGCCCGCCCGTCCGAGCAGACTCTCAAGACATACGGAGCGCGCGCCGTAGCCGCTCACTCAGGAATGTGCTAATCTTTGGAAGTCCGTCCGGATTGATTTCCGAAAACAACGCACGCGAATCGATCCCAACTGCGGCGAGCGTTTTCCGAGCGGTCGTCGGCGTGACCACCGCAAGCAGACGCTGAAGGAATCCGAGAAACTTTCGTTCCTCAAGTCGCCTGTCGACCACAGCTCGGCCCAAGTCATTGAGGTAGGCGGGCAGCAGGCAGGCTAGGATGCGAATGTGGCGCGCGTCCTGACGGCCTTCCTGTTTCAAAGCGGCTACATTGGCGATCTTGGCCTTAAAAAGCGCGATCGGGCCGGGCACCTGAACCCGCACCTGCTGTTCGCCGAGCGCCATCGTATAGACTGGTTCGCGCAACTCCTCATTGGTCGCCCCCTCCACGTATCGCAGGACTTCAATCAGAAGAGGTTGACCGTTTACGTCCTTTGCAATCACGACCCCGAGCTCGTTGGATGGCGGACGCAGCGGAAAAAATTGCGGCTTTGAGCCTGCGAGTTTTCCGAGCTCAATCAGAGTGCCGTGATCGCCGAGCACGTCCGCGTCCCGCGAAACGAAGGGGGCGAGATCACCGGTTCTGTCTTTGTAATAGAGCGCCCACAGATTGACCGCTTGCCCACCGACCAGGAGAATAGGCTCCTTGGTCGCAAGTACCGGAGCGTAGTCGCCAGGTGCGCGCGGTTTTGCGTCAGAGGGTAGCGGTGGCATGGGCGGCATCAAAATCGACCAAACGCACGGTCTCGCTCATGGGAACGATCGAATTTCGGTTCTGAACGGCTGCGGGCGTTGCCAATTGAAGCTCAAGGACCACCGAATCGAATTCGCGCTGGGTGCGTTTAAACCGGGCTACCTGCGCTGGCGTCTCAAAGCGCCGTGGCATCCGTGGAGCCATTCTAGAAACGACCGAGCGAAGGATCGCTGCATCCTCCGGAATCTCGGCGCGGCGCTTTACCACGCTGCGGGCCGCTTCACGCAGCAATGCCATCACCGTTGTATTTTCTCGGCGAGCGATCAGCGAAAGCGCGGCCAACACCACTTCGTGTTCAGCGAGGCTTTGACGGCGTTTTGACTTGGATAGCTGATTGGGCATCTGCGAATAATCAAAAGGTTGATTCAACCTAAATAGACATAACCGACCATGAGTTGCAAGTTCTGAAGTCACGATCACGTACAAGCTATGCCAGTGATCTACAATATCTTGGCGCTTTGCGCATCGAAAACTGGCGGAGGAGGAGGGATTCGAACCCCCGGTGGACTTGCGCCCACGTCTGATTTCAAGTCAGGTGCCTTAAACCAGCTCAGCCACTCCTCCGACAAGCATCTCTCACCCTGATCTCTATTTATCCTAGGGTCAACGGCGCTGTTGCTCAGGGTGGAGCGCGTTGTCCTCAACGCGCTGGTTCGCCAAGGTAGGAACGCGCAGTTCGCCGAGGTAGGGACGGGCGGCCCGCCCGTCCGGGCAGACTCTCAAGACCTCCGGAGCGAACGGACGCGCGGGCCGCGCGTCCCTACCCCCTGGCCCTTTCCTCTTCCCGTCTGCGTATAAAATCATTTCCGTAGCCCATGCTCCGTTTCATCGGCCGGCGGCTGTTGGAGGCGATTCCCGTGATGTGGATCGTGATCACCGGGACATTCTTCATGCAGCGCTTCGTGCCGGGCGGGCCATTCACGGCCGAACGCGCGGTCACCCCGGAAGTTCAGCATAACCTCGATGCCTACTACCACCTCGATGACCCGCTCTGGAAACAATACACGGACTACCTCTGGGATCTAACTCCCAAGGCCTTTCATCCCCTCGCGCTGAAAGACGGGCTCGATCTCAAAGCCGCCTTCGGCGTCGATTTCCGCCCGTCATTCAAATACCCCAATCGGACCGTCAATGAGATCATCGCGGACAAGCTTCCGGTCTCGCTCGAATTGGGCGCCGCCTCGCTTGCCGTAGCACTCGTCCTGGGCCTGACGCTCGGCGTCCTGGCAGCCGTCAATCGCGACACCTGGATCGACCGCCTCTGTTCCTCGGCGGCCATGACCGGGATCTGCGTGCCCACCTTCGTTCTGGCCCCCCTTGCGGTCCTGATCTTCGCCGTGCACCTCCAATGGTTCAACGCCTCCGGCTGGAACGATCCCTCCGACTTGGTGCTGCCCTCGCTTACACTCGGCTGCGTTTATGCAGCCTACATCGCGCGTCTGACCCGCGGCGGACTTATCGAAGCGCTGAGCCAGGACTATATCCGCACCGCCAGGGCAAAAGGAGCGAGTGAGACGCGGGTCATCTTCAAGCACGCGCTCCGTGGCGGCGTCCTGCCTGTCGTCTCGTTTCTAGGACCCGCCATCTCGAATATACTAACCGGATCGTTCGTGATCGAAACCGTCTTTCAGATTCCCGGCCTCGGTCGCGAGTTTGTAAACTCGGCCTTCAACCGGGACTACACCCTGGTGCTCGGCACCGTGGTCCTCTACGCCGCGTTCATCATCGCGTGCAACCTGCTGGCCGACATCGCGCAGGTTTGGCTCAACCCCAAGCTCAAGTTCGACTAACGTGCCCTCCCTTTCACCCAGGAATCTTCCGCTGGCCGACGTGTCGGCCGAACAGATTCTCAAAGGCCAATCCCTCTGGAGCGACGCCTGGAGCCGCCTGCGGCGCAACCGGCCGGCCGTGGTCGGCGGAATCATCGTACTCGTTCTGGGCCTGCTGTGCGCCGCCGGCCCCTGGTTCAGCCAATCATTTCAGGAGCAAAATCTGGATCTCGGCGCCTCGCCGCCCAGCGCCGCGCACTGGCTCGGCACCGACACGCTCGGACGCGACCTTTTTGCGCGCATCCTCTACGGCGGCCGAATTTCACTGATGATCGGCCTGGTGGCCACGGTCGTGGCCCTTGTCATCGGCGTAACCTACGGCGCCGTGTCCGGTTACTTCGGCGGCAAGCTCGATGCGCTCATGATGCGGATTGTCGATATCCTCTACGCCCTTCCGTTCACCATTTTTGTAATCCTCCTCATGGTCTTCAGCGACGCGATCGCCCAAAAGCACAATTTTGGTCCGATGTGGAATGTCTTGATTCTCTTTGCAGCGATCGGCGCAGTCGAATGGCTGACCATGGCGCGGATCGTGCGGGGTCAGGTCCAGTCCGTCCAAAAAATGGAATTCATCGAAGCGGCCCGCGCGCTCGGCTTCAGCCGCCGGCGAATCATTTTCCGGCACATCATTCCGAATATCCTAGGCCCGATCATCGTTTATACGACGCTCACGATTCCCGGAGTCATGATGCTCGAAGCCTTCCTCAGCTTTCTCGGACTTGGAGTGCCGCGCCCGATGAGCTCCTGGGGCACGCTTATCAAAGACGGCGCGGACGTCATGGAGGAATTCTGGTGGATGCTGGTCTTCCCCGGAGCGATCTTCTCCATCGTGCTCCTGTCGCTTAATTTCCTCGGAGACGGCCTGCGGGACGCGCTCGACGTGCGGTCCTCGAAGGATTGAACCCCGGGCCGGATCCTGTCACTACACGGAACCCACATGCGCCGTTTCGTGCCCTATCTCAAGTACCTGCGCGCGGTCCGCGGACCTCTTATCGGTTCGATCGTCTGCGGCATCCTCTATGGCGCAATCTACGGCGCGGGACTGCCGCTCATGGTAAAGAAGGTGCTCCCGCACATCTTCGGTGAACAGCGGCAGGAGCTGACCGCGCTCCAACTCCTGGGCATCGCGCTCTGGCTGCCGGTGGTGTTCGGCCTTCGCGCAATCGCCGGCTACCTCAACAGTTACCTGATTCAGCTCGCCGGAGTCCGGGTGCTGGAGGCAATCCGGCTCGATTTTTTCCGGAGGATGCAGTCGCTGCCCCTGGCATTTTTCCAACGCATGTCCACTGGAGAGCTGATCTCTCGCGGGCTCGGCGACACGAACCAACTCCAGAATACCCTGACCTCGGTCGCCAACGACCTGATCAAGCAACCCGCGACCCTCCTCGGCGCCTTGGGCTATATTGTCTACCAGTCGGTCCGTGAACAAGGAGTGGCGTTGATGGTCGCCTCCCTCGCGATCGTGCCTCTGTGCGTATTTCCCATCAGGTACGTGGGCAAGAAGCTCGTGCGGCGAATGCAAATGCTTCAAAGCCAGGCCGGAACGATCACCGAACGTTTCGCGGAAAATCTCGCCGGAGTGAAAGAAGTGCGCGCATTCGGCTTGGAGCAATACGAGATCGAACGCTTCTCCGGCCTGACCAACGCGCTTGTCCGGGCGCAAATGAAGGTCGCCAAATACGCCCAGGCCCTGACCCCGAGCATCGAGATCATTTCCGCCATCGGGCTATCCTTCACCTTGGTCTATGCCTATCGCACCCACGTGCACTGGGCTTCGTTCTTGTCGATCCTCATGGCCGTATACGCCAGCTACGAGCCGATCAAAAAACTGGGCGCCGTGAAAAACGAGCTGATACGCGGCGGTGCCTCGCTGGAACGCCTTGAAGCGGTTCTAAACGAGCCGGTCACCATCGCCGATCCTCCCAATCCCGTTTCCATTGGGCGTCTGCGCGGAGACATCGCATTCGACCGCGTGACCTTCGCCTACAAACCCGGCACACCCGTCCTCAGAAATATTTCAGTCCGCATTCCAGCCGGCACGGTCTGCGCCCTGGTCGGTCCCAGCGGCGCGGGGAAGACCACCTTCGCGAGCCTGGTTCCGCGTTTCTACGACGTGGGCTCAGGCGCAATCACAGTAGACGGAATCGACCTGCGCGCGATGCGCTTCTCCGACCTTCGCCGGAACATCGCGCTAGTCTCCCAGGATCCCGTGCTCTTTAACGAAACGATCTATCATAATTTGCTGCTCGGCCGTCCGGATGCGACCCGCGACGAAGTCATGGCTGCGGCGATCGACGCCAACGCGCATGATTTCATAAATGCATTTCCCCAGGGCTATGAAAGCCTGGCTGGCGAGCGCGGCGGGCGCCTCTCGGGCGGACAGAAGCAGCGCCTCGCCGTTGCCCGGGCATTCCTGCGCAACGCTCCGATATTGATTTTAGACGAAGCCACGAGCGCCCTCGACAGCGAAAGCGAGGCCGCAATCCAGGCCGCGCTCAAAAAACTAGTTGTAGGCAAGACCGTCCTCATCATCGCCCACCGATTCAGCACGATTCGCGACGCCTCGATGATCATCGTCTTCGACAACGGAGAAATCGTCGCGACGGGCACCCATACCCAGCTTTACGGCTCAAACCCGCTCTACCGCGCCCTCTACGACCGGCAGCACAACCAGCCGGATGCCTGAATCAGCACCGACCATGGCTGATCCCCTGCCCCTTTCCGCAGTCATCGTCGCGCGCAATGAAGAGCGCAACCTGTCCCGCTGTCTGGACAGCGTGCGCGGCTGGACTTCCGAGATCGTGGTCGCCCTAAACGACACCACGGACCAAAGCGCCTCCCTCGCCACCACGGCCGGAGCCCACGTGCACGTCATCACCTGGCAGGGGTTCCGGGACACTAAGAACGCCGCGCTCGCCCTCGCCAAGCAGCCCTGGGCGCTCTGTCTGGACGCCGACGAAGAGGTCTCGCCCGAGCTTCGCGCGAACATCGAAGCTTTCTTCGCCCGCGGCGACCGCGAGAGCTTCGCCGGCGCGCGTTTCCCGCGCAAAGTCCGGTTCCTCGGCCGCTGGATAACCCACGGAGACTGGTATCCCGACCTCAGCCTGCGGCTCGTGCACCGCGATCGCGGCCGCTGGACCGGCGATTCATTCGTCCACGAGAAGATCACCTGCGACGGTCCCGTCGCCACCCTGCGGGGCGATCTTAATCACTATTCGTTCCCCACCCTTGCGAGCCAAGTGGCGAAGATCGTCCCGTTTGCTGATCTCTTCGTGCAGCAGCGGCGCGCGAAAAAGGCCGGCTTTTCCGCGGTCGAAGCCGCGGTACGTCCAGCCTGGAGATTTTTCCGCGGCTATATCCTGCGCCGGGGATTCCTCGATGGTTATCCTGGATTCTACATCGCCTGGGCCAACGCCTTCGGCGTCCTCGTGAAGCACAGCCGCCTCTACGAAGAAGAACTTAAGAAGTAGCCGAACTCGTGAGCAGCCGCATTCGTAAAACGTCCCCGAATTCGTAACGTAGCCGAATTCATAACGTCCCCGAATTCATAACGTAGCCGAATTCGTAAGATGTAGCCGAATTCGTAACGTAGCCGAATTCGTGAGAATTCGGTCCCCTGAAGTCCGATCAACAATGCCCAGCGAACCCAAACACTTCAGCAAGCTCGCCGAAGACCTGATCGCCTCATTCCGACGCATCCCCGCACAAGAACCCGCGCGCCAGCGCAAACGCGCGACCAAGGAAGTCGGCGCCGTCATAGAAGAGTTACGCCTCAAGCACCGCATCGGCCGGGATGCACCCGAAGAAATCATCCGCGAACATTGGGCCAAGCTCGTGGGCTCAGCCAATGCGACCTACTCACACCCCGTGAAGATCGAATCGGAACGGCGCCTGATCGTCCATGCCACCCACTCCGTCGTCCGCAACGAACTCTTCCTCAACCGCGTAGAAATCGTCGAACGCCTCCGCGCCCTTCCCGGCTGCTCAGCCATCAGAGAAATTCGTATCCTGGCCGGATAATAAACCCAACTCGGTTATGCCGGGACTGGTTCGGCGTTTGCAGGAACGTATCGTGTATGTCTGAGCATCTGTTGCGACACACCCTCAATACGTGCCTTTCTTATCAATGTCTCGATTCCGAACTCGGAAATCCCAGTCAATTCAACACCGATGACCGAGCTGTCTCCTGCCAAGTCCATTGTTATCAAACAATGATCAACATTAACCACAACTGTTCGACTCACCTTTTTGCTCGAAAACCGGATATATGCCGCGTGAGCAGCTGAATCCAATTCGACAACTGGCGGTTGCTGCGAATCGACCTTAATGATGTGTTTATGGCTGTTTATCATCTTCCCAAAATACGGTAATGATTCGGGCGTGCTTGGCAAAGTATCCTGCCTGGATAAGTCAGGCTGCGACGACGATTCTCCCTAGATCGCGCCTTTTTGCTCCCGTTGCGAACAACGCCTTAAAGAGCAGATCCAGAGACACGTCGGATTCTGCCGCCTCTAGTTTGGCAATTCGCGATTGGCTGGAGCCGATGCGCCGTGCGAGCTCCGCTTGCGAATAGTGCAGCCGGCGCCGCCGCCGCCGCACTTCTTCGGCCAAAGACAGCCGTAGCGAAACCATGGCGCTTTCTTGGGGAGTAAGACCAAGAAATTCGTCGACCGAGCCCACCTTGAATCCGGCGGCTTCGAGCCGTTGTTTCTTTTCGAGCTTCATGGATCCCATACAGACGAGTGGCTTACCGGATTGAGACATGGAAAGCCTGTATGTCAATTCTGACATGTTACTCGCGTCTCCATGCAGCTATAAAAGCAAGCCCCAGGCACTCGCCCTTCCTCGCAGCTAGGTAATGGCTCAGTTTGACCAAGAAGGTGCCTGAGACGCACAGACCTATGGTCTCATCGCGAGTGCTGCCAAAAATTTACTTTCAGCATCGGATGGCAGAAGTAGTCGCTGCGCATCGACGTTCACCCACCCAATAGCCTGAAGAATCTCCGTATAGTCTTGTCCCAAGTTCGCCCTGTTCCAAATCCGCCGAAAATGAAAGATTCGATTCCTTAGGTTTCGGATGCTCTCAAAGCGGTGAGATGCATTGCCCCGAGTTCGTTGCGGTTTCGTCATTCCTGGAAAAACCTGCGCGCCGATCGCGTGGAAAAGCGGCTCATATCTACTGTTAAGGAGGCTTGTCCAAAACCCGAAGCTCATCTCTTGCACGACGCGAGGCTGCGTGATCACTCGGTTTCTTTCGGTCAAATAATCGTGAGCCGCCTTTATGGCTTCACACTCTTTGTCTCTTAGAAGGGCATGCTCTTTGGTAAGCCAATTGCGGTCATTGAGTTTATGCCCTATCGCTTCATCGAAGCTGTTGCGCAAAACGACTTCTAGAACACGCAGCGGACCATAGAAGTGCTCGCAGATGGCCGCATTCCACTGATACCGCCTAAAAATCATTTCATCCGACTCTGAGGGATTGCTCTTATGTGATAGAAAGCGTTCTTCCGAAACAGCCTTACGGATAAGCGCAAAATCCTGTGCTTTACTTTTAACCTCGGGTGGCGATGGTTGAGCCACTGTCCCGGGGCCATTCCTAGCGTCGGTGGTGTTCATTCGCTGCTGATGATGAATCCCGGGTTTTTTATTTTCAGGCTGCGGCCTGAACTGGGCCGTCCGGTGACTTTGACCACTCGCGTCCCCATGCCACCATAAAAGCAAGTCCCAGCCACTCTCCGCCCATGCTCGCAGCTAAGCAATGGCCCAGTTTTGGCCAAGAGGGTGCCTGAGAGGGTCGCGTGAGCCAGGGGATGAGGCAGTGGCTCAATTTGATCGGAAGGGCTCCTGAGCGGCTGTTGCGGAGCTCATCGACCGTCTCTGGGCCGACCCCCTTGAGGGGAAGGCCGGATTGACGGTCGGATTGGGCATTGCGCAGCTCCAGCCGCAAAGGAGCCCTTCCGATCAATTGAGCCATTACCATAGGCTAAAAAACGCTTGCGCCGGGGGGGTTGGTTTGAGAGCGTCTTCCCTTGCGTTAGTGGAGTCCCGTCGGTCGGGATCCCACCATGACTGGCCCCAATCAACGTTGGGGTTGGAACGGTGACGCCGGCTTTAGCTCCCGCATCGGCGGGAACGGGCGGGTGTCTCGGAGCTGGAAACGGCTCCCTTCAGTCCTGCAACCCAACCCGAGAAACATGCCCACGATAGCCAAACCCGAGATCATCTCAGAGTATAAGACCCACGACAAGGACACCGGCTCCAGCGAAGTGCAAATCGCACTCCTGACCGCGCGTATCAACCACCTGACCGAGCATCTGCGCACGCACCGCAAGGACTTCCACTCCCGCCGCGGTCTCCTGCTGATGGCCAGCCGCCGACGCAAGCTGCTGGATTACCTCAAGCGTCAGGACCTGCCCAAGTACAACGAACTGCTGCAGAAACTAAACCTGCGCAAATAACTGCTTTGTCAGACGGGCGATCCGATCCGCGGATCGCCCGTTGTCATTACGACACTCGAATCCAGGCCGGGACATTTCCGTCTGCCTCTCCTCACCGGGGCGCCAAACGGAAATCTCTCGTGACTGAGCGAGATGACCAAGCGCCCTCCCGGCCCACGCGCCGGGATACAACGCTAATAAAAAAATGAATCAGAAACATACCGTATCCGTTCCCGACTATGGGATCAGCATCGCCACCGGCTCGCTCGCCGGCTTCGCCAACGGCGCCGTCACCGTGACGGTCGGCGAAACAATCGTCTTCGTCGCCGCGACCGCGGCGACCACCATGCGTCCAGGCCAGGACTGGTTCCCCCTGACCGTCGACTACCGCGAAAAATACGCGGCCGCCGGCCGCTTCCCAGGCGGTTATTTCAAGCGCGAAGGCCGTCCCTCCGAAAAGGAAATCCTGACCTCCCGCCTGTGCGACCGGCCCTGCCGTCCGCTCTTCCCCGAAGGCTTCCTAAACGAAGTCCAGATCATCGGCCTGCTCCTTTCCGCCGACCAGAGCAACGAAGCCGACATTTCCATGGTCAACGGCGCCAGCGCCGCACTCGCCATCTCGGACATTCCCTGGAACGGCCCGATCGCGGCCGTCCGTGTCGGCCAGGTCGACGGGCAATTCGTGGTCAACCCGACCATCGAGCAGATGTTCTCCTCCTCCCTGGACCTGATCTACGTCGGCAACGAAGACAAAATGCTGATGATCGAAGGCTCGGCGGACCAGCTCCCCGAGGACCGCTTCATCGAAGCCCTGGAATTCGCCCACAAATCGATCCAGCCTATCATCAAAGCGATCAAGGAACTGGTCGCACTGGCCGGCAAGCCGAAGGCTAAGTTCGACCTAGTCGGCGCCAAACCCGAAGCCCGCGCTATCATCGAGCGCGTTGCCGGCGGAAAGATCTCCCAAGCCATCTTCGGCAAAGAAAAAGCCCTCCGCTCCGCCAACGTCAAAGCCCTCAAGGAAGAGGCCAAAGCGGCCCTCGTCGCCGAACTCGGCGAAGGCAAGTTTTCCGACGTAGACCTCAACGTCGTATTCGAGGATCTCCAGTACAAGGCCTACCGTCGCACCGTTCTCGAGCGCAACGTTCGCGCCGACGGGCGCGACGCCAAGTCGCTGCGCAAGATCTCCTGCGAAGTCGGCGTCCTCCCCCGGGTCCACGGCAGCGCCATCTTCCAGCGCGGCGACACCCAGGGCCTGGTCATCACCACCCTAGGCCCCACTAAAGAGGCCCAGGACATGGACGGCCTCACCGGCGGCGCGACCTCGAAGTCGTTCATTCTGCATTACAACATGCCGCCCTTCACGGTCGGCGAAACCGGCCGGTTTGTCGGCCCTGGCCGCCGCGAAATAGGCCACGGCGCTCTGGCCGAGCGCTCGCTCGTGCCGGTCCTTCCCCCCGAAGACGCCTT
>Ga0206926_1083_pt1 | contig 19912 bp, 12 predicted proteins | sample Alteio_BWOrgHeat_59_FD_152955 | JGI IMG/M metagenome (GOLD analysis project Ga0206926, IMG submission 152955) | Enriched cells from forest soil in Barre Woods Harvard Forest LTER site, Petersham, Massachusetts, United States -... | ecosystem: Environmental > Terrestrial > Soil > Temperate forest >... | reverse complement strand
CAGCCATCGCCCTGATCATCATTGCCATCTGGTTCATTCCCGTATATCTTAAAAATAAGATCTATACGATGCCCCAGTTCCTGAAGACCCGCTACAACGGGACCGTGGCGCTGATCATGGCCGTATTCTGGCTGCTGCTCTATGTGCTCGTTAACCTCACCTCCATTCTCTACCTCGGAGCCGTGGCCATCAACGGCCTCATCGGCGGGGCAGACCACCTCCACATCATCATGATCTGCCTGGCCATCTTCGCCCTGCTCATTACCCTGGGCGGTATGAAGGTCATTGGTTATACGGACGTTATACAGGTAGGCGTGCTCATCATCGGGGGACTTGCCACCACCTATATGGCCCTTACCATCGTGTCCGAACAATTCGGGCTGGGCAGCAGCGCGCTGGCAGGCTTTAAAGCCCTGATGCACGACGCTCCTGAACATTTCCGGATGATCTTCCATAAACCGGACGCCCAGTCCTCCCAGCTGGAAGTAGACAAATACCTCGTCCTGCCCGGCGTCACCATGTACTTCGCAGGTCAATGGATCGTCAATCTCAACTATTGGGGCTGTAATCAATACATCACCCAAAGAGCCCTGGGAGCCAATTTGCAGACAGCCCGTACCGGCATCCTCTTCGCAGGCTTCCTTAAGCTGATGATGCCCATCATCGTCATGCTGCCAGGGATCGCCGCCTATGTATTGTATAAGAACGGACACCTTAATCTGCCCGATGGCCGCAAAGACTACGCCTACTCCGCCATCCTGGGATTCCTGCCGACAGGTCTTAAAGGCCTGTCCATCGCAGCCCTCACAGCAGCCATCGTTTCCTCGCTGGCCGGAAAGGTCAACAGCATCTCCACCATCTTCACGCTGGACATCTACAAAAAGTATTTCAATAGAGAGGCCGACGAACAAAAGATGGTCAGGACAGGCCGGCTGACCGTCGTGATCTCCATGTTCATCGCCATCCTCTTCACCTGGAAAGACCTGCTGGGCATCGGCGGCAAAGGCGGCTTCACCTTTATCCAGCAATACACCGGCTTCATCAGCCCCGGCGTATTCGCCATGTTCATCCTGGGCATGTTTTGGAAAAGGACCACCGCCACCGCAGCCGTCGCAGGCCTTATCACCGGCTTTGTCCTCTGCGTGTTCTTTAATATGTACGCTCCCCAGGTACTGGGTCACGAAAACTTCCTTTATACGGCCTTTTCAACCCAGCAGGATGTCAATGGCGTCATGCAGACCGTCTGGCAGATCCCCTTCCTGAACTGTATGGGCCTGGCATTCCTGTTCACCATGATAGTGATGATCGGCTTCAGCCTGGCCGGCCCGCGGATCAATCCCAAGGCCTTCCAGCTGGATAAAACTATGTTCAAAGTCCAGCCGTCCACTATGGTGCTGATCGTCCTTACCCTGGGTATCCTGATGGCATTATACGTGAAATTCTGGTAGATTCATTTGACCCTGGCCCTGCAACAAATTGGAAAATGCAGTACATTCATGTGTTTTTTATTCTATAACTAACCAAAAACAGGGATGAATAAATACCCCGGAGAAACACGCATACTGGTCGCCATAGATTGTATAATTTTCGGATTCGACGGAAATGATATAAAGATTTTATTGGTACAGAGAGGCTTAAAGCCTGAAAGAGGCAAATGGAGCCTCATGGGCGGCTTTTTGCAAAATGATGAAAGCCTGGAACAGGGAGCAGACCGCATTCTCAAAAAGCTGACTGGTCTGGAAGGAGTATATATGGAACAATTACAGACCTTCGGAGACACCCAGCGGGACCCCGTCGAAAGGACCATCTCCGTCGCCTACTTTGCACTCATCGATATCCATCGCTATGAGCAGCAGATCAGTAACGATTACCACGCTGAATGGTTCCTGCTCAAAAAAACACCTGATCTGATCTTTGACCATAAAAAGATGGTGGAAGGCGCAAAAAAACAGCTTCGCTACAAAGCCGCCCTCCATCCCATCCTCTTCGAATTGCTGCCCGCCCGGTTCACGATCCCCCAGCTGCAGATCCTCTACGAAGAAATTTATGACACCACTTTTGACAATCGGAATTTCAGCCGCAAAGTATTGTCTACTGAATTGCTCGTCAAGCAGAAAGAGAAAGATAAAGCCAACTCAAAAAAAGGTGCTTTTTATTACAAACTAGATAAACGGAAGTACAGGGCCAACTTTCAGGCCTTCCTGAATTTCATCCCGAACCCGGATAAATTTCTACTGTAAAACTTGTATAATTCCGTTGGAATGGTAATTTTGACAATTATCAGCTTACCCGGGACCTAAAATAATTATATTTTAAAAATTTAGTTTTGAATGGTCACAAAAGTCGTGACGCGAGGGCAATTTCTATTGCCCTCTCCTTTTTTAAGAGACTCTATCCTCCCTCGCCTCAAACCCAACTCTTCTTAGTATCCAGACTTCCACCGGAAGTCTGTCTTCCTCTCCTTTTTTAACCTCTTATATGATAAGCCTTCGGCTGCACAAAACCCCTGATCCCCTGGTACGACAACGTCATCCCCAACCCGGAATGCTTACGCCCTGACCAGGGCAGCCCGGCACTCACCCGATCACAACAATTCCAATATACCGTACCGGTATCCAATACCCGCATCACCCGCTCCGCCCGTTCATAGCTTTTAGAATAAACAGCCGCCGTCAATCCATATTCCGTATCCGCCATCAGCGCAACAGCCTCCTCATCATCCCTTACTTTCTGAATGCCGACCACAGGCCCGAATGACTCTTCCTTCATCAGCTTCATACCATGATCCACATTTACCAACACAGCCGGCTCCATAAAAAACCCTTTATCACCCACTTTTCTTCCGCCATATAATAACTTTGCCCCCTTGCCCACCGCATCTTCCACCTGCCCTAAAAGGAACGCCAGCTGCGCCGGCCTGCTCAAAGGACCTATCTCCGTTGCCGGGTCCAGCGGATCTCCCACCACCATTTTCTGCAATTGCCTCGTATACGACTCCACAAAAAGATCATAAATATGCTCATGTACATAAATACGCTCCACCGCACAACAGCTCTGCCCATTGTTATACACAACGCCTTCCAGGGCCGCCGCCGCCACCCGCTCGATATCCTCCACATCATCCATTATATACAAAGGATCCTTCCCACCCAGCTCCAGCTGACAAGGCACCAGCTTCGAAGCCACCTTCTCCGCAATATGTCTGCCAGTGCGATAGCTGCCCGTAAAAAAATAGCCATCAAGAGGCAATTGCAAAAGCCACTCTCCCGCTATTCCCTTACCAATAACAGCCTGGAAAACATTTTCGGCTACACCGCTACGATATAAAAGACGCTGAATATGCAGCCCCGTAAGCGTGGCAAATTCAGAAGGTTTGTACAACACGGCATTCCCACCGATCAGCGCAGGGATAAATACATTCACTCCCACCAGCCACGGATAATTCCAGGCTGAGATATTGGCTATCACACCCAGCGGCTCATAGGTGATCTTTTCCCGCGTGGCCCCTTCCGTCACCACCCATTCTTCCGCCAGCCACCTGGCCGAATGATCCAGGAAATACCGTATCCTGCCACGCGCACCATTCAATTCATTATAGGACTGCTGTAAAGGTTTTCCCGTCTCTGCCGTCAACGTAGCCGCCAGCGCTTCCTTCTCTGTTTCCAGCGCCGTATAAAATTTTTCGATAACAGCTAACCTTTCTTCCAGGGACAAAGCCGCCCATGCCGGTTGTCCCCGTCTCAGCAGCTGATACTTCTCTCCCACCGATGATTCCACATCTTCTCCTACTTCCTGTATGGCTTCCCCCGTAGCGGGGTTGATGATCGTCATTGTACTTTTTTTTGATTGTTTGATCTCGTTAATAAATCTTTCCCTGATATTTTTATACAAGGAAGTCGCCGCAAGCCCATTCGTGAACATCCTTTCCGGATGCCACTGTACGGCCAGTAAAAAGGATTTGCCCGCAGGCTCCTTCCATTCTATTCCCTCGATGGTGCCATCCTCCGCATAACAGTTCACCCGCAATCCTTCCCCCGGGCGGTCGATGGCCTGATGATGCGCACTATTCGCCTCCCCGCCTTTCCCCGCAATGGCATACAACAGGCTCCCTTCTTCAATCCACACCGGATGCTGCTCATCCACATCCCCCCTGTTCTGATGCGAGGCATCCCCTTCCGGCCCCAGGTCCTGCAACAGCGTCCCCTTACAACATACATTGATCAATTGCAGCCCCCCGGCAGATCCCCAATACGGGTATTTTTTTGTTCAGCGCTTCTTTCAATAACGCAGCCTCAAAATCATCCCGCTCTTTCTCCCATCCCGCCCGCGGCGCCTGCTCATATTCCAGGCTGCCACCATAATAAACCGGGTCTACATCCACACCACCCGACAACACCAGCCCATCACAGGACCCGATGGCATCCAGGTTGCCATCCGCCACAGAAAGCCGGATCACTTCAATGTCCTCACTGGCCGGACCTTCTCCTTTCAACCACTTCACATAGTTCGCCTGTTTGTCTTCCCATCCCGTAAAAGTCAACCCTATCCTCATAATGCGGCTGTATATAATTGTTTAAAATCAGCTCTTGTCACAGGTTTCGGATTATTTGGATGCGCGAAGTCGGCAAATGCCAGATCAGACAAGGGCTCTATATGCTCCTCCTTCACCCCGATATCCCGTAGGTGCAGGGGCAATCCCAGCTCACGATTCAGCGCAAACAGCCGCTCCACTACAGCCCCACCTGTCTCCTCTTTTAATTCCATAGTCCGGGCTATTTGTCTGAATTTGTCTTCACAGCCCTCAATATTCCAACGCATACCATATGGCAGGTTCACGGCATTGGCCAGCCCATGATGCGTGTCCAGTAAAGAAGACAAAGGATGCGCCAGGCTATGCACTACTCCCAATCCCTTCTGAAAAGCTACAGCCCCCATAAGAGAGGCTATCATCATCCTGCTCCTTGAATCCAGGTCTGGCTTATGCGTCGCCTGTACAATGGCCCCGTTAATAAGCGCTATCCCCTGTAATGCGATCCCTTCACTCATAGGATGCCACATCTTTGCAATATAGGCTTCCAGGTTATGGGTCAGGGCATCCATACCCGTTGCCGCCGTGACAAAAGGAGGAAGCCCCATCGTCAGCAAAGGATCCGCATACACAATTTTCGCCAGCAGCTTCGGCGAGAACAGGATCCTTTTCCGATGCGTATCATCTTCCGAAATAATAGCGCTGCGCCCTACTTCACTACCCGTGCCGCTCGTAGTAGGGATCGTAATAAAATAAGGAACTTCCTCCGTTACATAAATATCCCCGCCGATAAGATCGTCATAGTCGAAGATATCGCGATGGTGATGGATCCGCAAGGCGATGGCCCGCGCTACGTCCATGGCCGCCCCGCCACCGATGCCGATGATACTGTCGCGCTCCGTACCCTTAAAAGCATCCCCGCCTTTCTCCACGTCCGATTTAACGGGGTTCTTGTGAATGTCGGCAAACACTTCGACGGAAAAGCCCTGCGCTTTCAGGTCGTTGGTGATCTCTTTGAAAAAATCCAGCTGCACCACCAGCGGGTCCGTCACCAGCAAAGGCCTGGACAGCCCGTTTGCTTTCAGGTGAGCAGGCAATTCTTTTACAGCGCCGGCCCCGAATCTGATGACCGTAGGAAAATTGTACTGTCTGATCGTATTAAAGTCTGTCATAATAAACTTTCATTTTAAATCATCCTCTTCAGGCGTTCACCCACCCCGTCAGATGATCTCAAGATATCGTTGCCATTCCCAGTCCGTTACAGATTTGGAGAACTGCCGCCATTCCCATTCACGCGTCCGGGTAAAATGGTCCGTAAATTCCGCTCCGAAAAGCTCCGCCGCTAAGGGACTATGTTTCATGGCCTGCGTGGCCTCCCAGAGATTGCGGGGTAATACGCCCTGCTCCTTATCTTCATAACCACTGCCCTGTGTCGGGGGAGTAGTCAGCTTTAATCCCTTGCGGATGCCATATAAGCCGGAAGCAAGACATCCCGCCATGGCCAGATAAGGATTGGAGTCAGATCCCACCACTCTTGTTTCCAGCCGGGTGGAGGATGCCCCTCCCGGTAAGGCCCTTAAGGCAGTCGTCCGGTTATCGATGCCCCAGGTCAGGGTGGTAGGGGCCCAGGCGCCTTCTACCAGCCGCTTATAGCTGTTCACAGTAGGTGCATATAGAGGGAGAATAAAAGGCAGACAACGCAGCTGTCCGGCAATATAGCTTTCCATAAGACTGCTCATACCCGTTGTACGCTCCGCATCATAAAACAGGTTCCGGCTCCCATCCGCCGACCAAAGGCTCTGGTGCACATGACCGCTGCACCCGGGCAGGTCCTCCCTGATCTTCGCCATGAACGTAGGCAGGATGCCATGACGATGGGCTATTTCCTTGACACCCGTTTTAAACAGCACGGCCCGGTCCGCCGCTTCCAACGCATCCGCATATAAAATAGCGGCTTCCAGAACGCCGGGACCGGTCTCCGTATGTAATCCCTCCAGGGGTACCCCGAATTGCTTTAATAAATGAAAAAGATCATGAAAAAAAGCGCTCCCCTGCGAGGCACGCAAAATAGAATATCCAAACATACCGGTGCTAATAGGCTGTAGCTCGCGCAGCGATGCCGCCGTCTGCTCATTCCCCTTCCCTAAAAAATTAAACCACTCGAATTCCTGGGAGCACATGGCCTTGAACCCCTCACCGGCAGCCTGGTCTATTATTTTTTTCAAAAGACTGCGGGGACATACGGGCAGCGCTTCGCCCCCCATCGCGTCCGCCACCTTCCCTCCCTTACTAAAATCCGCCAGGAAAAAAGGAAGCCCATTCTCCCAGGGCACCCGCCGGAAAGTCTGTACATCGACCACGGCCATGGCGTCAGGATAACCCGTATGCCAGCCCGTAAACCGGCCATTGTCATAAGCCTGGTCTACAGCATCCCATCCAAATACCACATCGCAGAAGCCAAATCCTTTCTCCACCACGGACCTGAACTTTTCAAAGCTCATCAGCTTACCCCGCAGCACACCGTCAACATCCGCAATGGCCAGCTTTACTTTTTCAGTATCCTGGTCTGCCAGTTCCTGCAACAGCTCAGGAAGGGAAATTTGATTGTGCATCTTCAGTAGGTTTGACGAAAAAATGAAAGTAAATATAGGCAAGGGCCACTATCGAAAAATAGATCCCCGATAATTTAATATTCAGTGTGATCATAGCCACCAGCGATACAATGGAAATGATAAGGGCAATAAGGGGAAAATAAGGGTACAACGGCACCCTGAATGGCCTTTCCAGCCCCGGCTCCTTCCTGCGCAACGCCAGCACGGTGACCATGGAAAGAATATACAAGGTCAACGCCCCGAAAACCGAAATGGTAATGATCTGGTCCGTCTTCCCCGTCAACAGGGCAATGATCCCGATCACCATATTCACCACCAGCGCATTGGCCGGCGTCCGGTACCGCGCATGCACCTTACCCAGCATCCGGGGCATATAGCCCACCCGCCCGAATTCCAGCGTGGCCCGGCTGGCCGCGAGAATAATACCATGAAAGGATGCCACCAGTCCCATGAGCCCGATAGTGATCAGCAGATGATAAAGCCAGCCACCCGCACCCGTGATCTTCGATAACGCCAGGGGCAGGGGCGAATCCGACGCACCAGCGCCCGGCGAAGGATAGACAACAGCCTCCCATCCGGCCACGCCAATGGACGCAACAAACACCAGTACACACAATACGATCAGCGTGAACAGCGCCGACCCGAACCCTATCAATACATTCCGCTGCGGCCGGATCGTCTCTTCAGCAACATTCGCCACCCCTTCCAGTCCCAGAAAAAACCAGATGGCAAAGGGAATGGCAGCCCAGACACCTTTCCATCCATAGGGAAAATCATTGTGCCGGAGATTCGCCACAGAAAAATGAGGCAGACAAACTCCCGCAAATAACAACAGCTCGAATACCGCCAGCACCGTCACCAACAGCTCAAATCCAGCCGCCGCCTTCACCCCATAAATATTCAGGGCGGTAAAGATAAAATAGGCGATAATGGCCATCGTCGTAACAGGCACACCCGGAAAAAAAATATGAAAATAGGCGCCGATGGCCGCCGCAATGGCGGGAGGGGCAAATACAAACTCTATCAGCTGCGCCATGCCGGCGATAAAGCCCCAGTCCCGGCCAAGCCCCCGGCTGGCATAATCAAATACGCCGCCCGCCTTCGGAATAGCACAGGACAGCTCAGTATAAGAAAAAGTAAAAGTTATATAAAGAAGAATGATCCCGGCCGTAGCAATGGCCAATCCCTTTGTTCCTCCTTCCGCCAGCCCCAGGTTCCAGCCAAAATACATACCGGAGATGACATAACCGACGCCTAATCCCCAGAGCATCAGGGGTCCCAGGGTGCGGGATAAAGCAGGGCCGGATCCGGCCATTCTCTCTTGTTGAACTGACATGTCTAAAGATAATAAAATAAAGAGCCCGGCTGTAAAAAGCCGGGCTCCTATTTAATCTGGTATCATTTTCTTACTTCACAAGGATCTCGCGGTGCGTCCATTGTGTACCATCGAAGACCTGGAGTATATACAGGTCCTTACTAAGCCCTTCTGTAGTAACATCTGCTTCCATCACCCCCGTGCCATATTCAATCTTTTTGACTATCCGTCCCGCCTTATCCACAATACGGATCGCCTTGATCAAGGTCCTCTTACCGGTAGCCTGCCCCGTCGTGGGATCTGTTTCCGGCAGGTATACCTTCATCGCTCCCTGGACGGGGTTGGGCGATACACCGGGCTCGATAGCCTGCGGACCGGTACATAACGTCGTTACTGTATTAGTAGCCGTGTTCGTTGTACCGCAAACACCGGTAGCAACGACAGACACCGTATGGCTAACACCGCAGGGCGAAGGCTCCGCATTAAAAGTAGTTTGATCCACCGCACTTTCCCAGAGCACATTATCCACCTTCCAGGTAAAAGTAGCCCCGGAATAACGAGCGCCGGCATCAGCAAAAAATACATCCCCTACAATTTTAGTGATAGTCACACTTAGGGTAGGTACTCCAAAATAATAAGTAGCCGCAGTAGAAGCACTGGATGACCCATCGGGATAATTAGCGGTTACTGTAAGGGTATAAGATCCATTAACGGACGAAAAATAAATAGGCACGCTGGTAGCCGTCGTTGTTAATGATTGCGTTACTGTACCACTGGCAAATGAAACACCTGAATTCCCGGATAAAACATAAGTATAGCTGGCTGCCCCACAAATGGGATTGATAGCATACACCTGGCTGGTACCACAGCCTACGGTCGGGTTGGAGGAAGAAAAGGATACGGCCGGTGTTGGACGGCTGATCGCCACCGCCGGCGAAGTCACAGTAACGCTGGGGCACGCAGTTAAAGTCACAGTAGCACTGATATTACCCGTTGAGGTCGCATCCGGTGTAATATTCGTCGAGAAGGCTGCTGGCGAAGCGCTCCAGCCCGCAGGCACATTCCAGGCAACGGAATAACTACCAGCGGGAGGAGTGTATTTACTGGCATCAAAACCTACAACTGCGCTAAAAGGGCTGATACATCCCATTATAGGCATATTGGCCATTACAGGAGTAGTCATCCCAATAGCAGAAGCGAGTATACTAATAGGCGTTGCGGCAATGGTTGTTTGTTGGGAACAATTTGCGTCACCGTAGGTAACATAAGCCTGCAATTGCATATTGCTTTGAACCGTAAAGGTGATAACGTGACCCGTAGTGACCTGGATCGTATTATAAGCCCCATCTTCCCATCGGATGGAACACACCCTACTGGTACCAGTTGGCCAATTATCAGGGTCCAACAATTCGTATTCCTGACTGGAACAGGGAGCTACAGGTACAGACCCATTGTCTGTCCCCGAACCATTGACATGTAAAATGATCGCAGCTTGCCCATAGGAGATATAAGAAAGGAAAGCAAATAAGATAGTAATAAGTAATTTTTTCTTCATAAAATGGTTTTAGAAAAATAAGTTACTACAAAAACATCCACTTCCCCCCTTATATCACCCCCGTTTGATATTCGCGTCGATTCAGCAGGTAACCGTGTAATAAAAACAAAAGCCCCGGCTATGCCGGAGCTTTTGTTATAGAAGATCCTTTTATATTAATTCTTCACCGAAGCCGAGCCGGTAGCCGGAGCGTTGAAGTCCAGTTCATTCTGGGGAACATCCCAATAATCCATGTAATTATACTCCATGAAGCAGGGCAAGGCCTGATCACTGGTAGAGCTGACAAGATTTCCCGGTACATAGACGATGGCGCCTGTACGGCCACCACCGGAAGCAGCCGGAGCCGTAACACCCCATCTGCGGGCATCATAAAAGGCTACACCTCTTTCGAAAAGACCGATCCTCCGTTCCTTCCGCAATTCTTCCTTGGCAGCGGCAAGACTAAGCCCTGCAGTGGCTACATGAGCCAATCCGGCATTCTGGAAATCCCGTACCTGGTCTACATAGCCCAATCCCGTGTTGATGGCATTGGTATTGATATAGGCCTCTGCCAGCATAAGCGCATTTTCTTCATAGCAACAGCCAAGAGGCACTAAGCCAGAGTTATTTCCCGTAGCCCAGGAACCGCCATTTTCGATGGGAATAGCGGCCCAGCGGGTACCGAATTGCAAACCACGGCTCCTGATATTAGAGAAAGCGCTGATCTGGTAGTAAGGATCGGTAGCCGGTCCTACAGGCAGCTGTTCCACATCTTTTGTAAAACGGGCATCCCCGGCTTTAAAGTCCTGAACCAGCCTTTCGCTAAGGAATGTCCATTGTACTTGCGGTCCTAGCAGCGCCATGGGATGCAGGAAGCCGTTGGTAAGATCATTGGCGGCATCAGGCGTCATTCCGAATTTGAAATAATTATCACCTGCCTGCAGTCCGTTCGTACACAGCGTGATGATATTCTGCCAGTCAGCGGCGGCCATGTCGGTCACTTTTTTATTCACCAGCAGGTTACGGGCCTTATAGGTATTCAATTGATGGATCCACATAGCCGGTGTGACTACGTCGGTATTATCGTCAAATGATAATACCAGGGCCTCCATCACTGTGCTATAATCAGCGCTCCCGCCTGCAGGGAGAGTCCCCAGCTGGGTAGCACAGCTATCGAAATTTTTATTTGCCTCGACAATCAAGGCATTATGGTCGACGAAAGTGCCATTAGTCGTCGCCGAACCGTCGTTATTATTGATAACACCGGAGAGATACATAGAACCTAAACGGGAATAAGAATAGCCCCTCCACCAATAGGCCCATGCCTTATAAATGGCGATGTGGCTGGCACTGACATTAGCTGTTACAGCAGAACTATTCAGCGCAGTCAACATAGTATTCATCTGCGAAATAAAGAAATAGCAATAGGTCCACTCATAAATAAAAGCGTTCAGCTCACCCTGCGCCCTGCTGTTATAGCTTTGCAGGGAAGTCTGTTGTGTCACACCAAAAGGATTCAGGACCTTTTGATTGCTTGGCAATGTGGTGGCGTACACCTGGTTCACCCAACGGAAAGAGAAGTTCCCATAAGGAAGAAAAACTTCATCTCCCATGATGCTGTGATTGGTCATGGAAATGACCATTATATTGGAATTGCCTTCACCGGGAACAGGATAAATAGTACGCTGTAAAAGACCGGCGCCATAAGCCTGAAGCCCACCTTCCGATGTTAAGGAAGCAGCCGGACTGGGCAAATTCGGATTGAGCTGTACCAGCGAACTCTTTTTACAGGCTCCCAAAAAGATCAGGCCGCCCATGATTATACTTAAATATTTATTTCTATTTTTCATAATACATTTAATTTTTTGTTAGAAACCTACTCTTAAACTTGCCTGGTAAGACTTCAGATTAGGAACCGCGAAATAATCGGCGCCTTTGAGCGCTCCGGAATAACTATTCGGCGCATTCCCCTGTTGGTCAAAATTGGTCGTAGCTTCGGGATCAAGACCGGAATATTTGGTCACGGTAATGAGGTTTCTGCCGGAGACAGTCAGACTGACATTCTTGGCCCATTTCAGATGCAGACCATTGCTGAGGTTATAGGTCAGCGACAGATCACGCAGACGTAGGAAAGAACCATCCTCGACAAACCAGGTGCTGGGCGTCAGACTATTGTAAAGGCTGTTGTAATACGCTACAAAAGCGCCGGAGTTGCCGCCTACGTTAATAGATTTATCAAAGTCATGCGAAAGACGGTCCCTGTACAGCCATTGGCGTACGGTATTGTAGATCTTATTACCATGATACCAATCCCACTGGAAGGATAAGGTCAGGTTCTTTTCAAAAGTGAATGTATTGATAAAGGAAGCCGTAAACTTGGGATAGGCGCTTCCTACTGTTTTCAGATCAGTGCCATTGCCCATCAACACCGCATTGGTGGTCTTGTTAACCACATTTCCATTCGCGACCACGTAATTGGAGGCGTTGGCAGGAACGATATAAGGTGTCTTGCCATCTTCCTGCAGCTGGGTCAGGCTGTGTACCGGCGCCTGGTAAGAAAAAAGCCCCAATTCCTGTCCCTGCCGTATAGTGAAGATGCCATTAACGATATCAGCGCCATTGTTGATCTTGGTAGCTACGCTCTTGGACGTGCCCAGACGGAAACCGAAATCCCATTGCAGTTTTCTGGTGGACACCATATTCGCATCTATAGAAAGATCAAAGCCCTTGGAGTCAATGGTCGTGAGGTTATCCAATTTCTGGCTGTAACCTGTTGAAATGGCCACGTCCGCCTGCTGGATAATATCTGTATTGGTGTGCTTCCAATAAGAAAAAGCAAGATTGATAGAAGGAAGAAAGTACTCCCAGCCCGTTTTAAAGGTTGCATCCGTTCCTACTTCCAGCTCTTTAGATACCTGAACCTTCAGGTTTGGATTGGGCTGTACACTGGGATTGGAGATAGTGGAGGCGGTTCCCAGCTGCGCAACTATCAATGATGGCTGTCTGTCATATACACCAGGCTGGATACCGGCTTCTCCATAGGCAGCTCTCAATTTCCATTCCGGCAGCCAGCTCACATCAAACAATTGCGTAGGCCGGAAGAAAATAGTTCCCCTGGGGAAAGTAAAGGGCGTGTGACCCGCACCAAAGGCAGAAGAATAGTCTGAACGGAAGCCACCGGAAATACCCAGCAGGTCCTTATATTCAATGGTCTGGTTCACAAGAAACCCGTAGGTCACAAAAGTGTAAATACCAAGAGGGTCTCCGGGATAATGACCGTCACCGGAAGTATGGTTCTGCGCGACGGAAATATTATAAGGGGGATAATCCGGTAATACCGTACCATAGGAGAAGAATGAATTGTCTTCCGTACGGCGCCAGTCATAAGACAGTTGTGTGGTCGTTTTGATCGGCACGTTCAGGTGAAAGTCCTTATCAAAATCAGTCCTGAAAAAAAGGCTTAACAGAGAATTCTGCTTGGTATATTTATCGTAAGATTTAAAAATAGATCCGTCCAGGGTCTGTCCCCATTTGGCAACAGCTGCCTGGGGAGCATTCTCCTGGTTATGATAGAAATTATAAACGTCCGTATTCCATAATTCTATCCCATACTTATAATCCAGTTCCACAAATTTGGGGAACTTATAATTCAGATTGGCATTCTCGATGATCCTGCTATCAGTGGAGGTCCTCGTACGCCATTGTGGTTCTGATAAAGGGTTCAGCGTCGTCCGGTCACCCTGGTTGGCGCTCTCCACAAAATATTTATGTGTTGCCGAATCCGTTGCCTCAAAATTGATAAAAGGGAAAGAGTTGAACAGGCCAAATCGATTGGAGGCCACCCCTGCGATTGTAATATCTGCATCCCCACTCAGCAGGTTCTGGTTCGTAAAGACCGTTGATAAAGAGTTACGGAAGGTCAGACCCTGAGCCAGATTTACGCCGATATTAGCGGCAATGCTCGTACGATTATAGGTATTGCTCAATACATTCTGCTCGTCATAGCGGGAAAGCGTAAAAGCATAATCCGTCTTTTCCCCGCCACCGGATACAGTAACGCTGTTATTATAGGTCGATGCTGTCTTATAAGCCTGCTTCAGGTGATCATAGGTCTGCTCCTTATAAGGCTTGTTTTGCACCACGGTAGGATCCGCGCTGGGATCTTCATAGTCGGGAGAAGGCCAGGAACCATATTGGTCCGGCTGGATCCTGACACCGCCCTGGGTGGCATAGCCATTGGCATCTGTAATAAAGGAATGGTACTTGGCTATCTGGTTGTTCGGTCCTTTCAATACATTGCCTTTGCCGGCCTGAGAAGTAAAATTGATCTCGGTCGGACGATTTTTACCGCCTTTCTTCGTGAACACCTGGATGACGCCGTTGGCGCCCTGGGCGCCGTACAGCATGCCCGCAGCCGCACCTTTTACCACTTCCACATGATCAACCGTACCAAGGTCCAGCCCGTTGAGGGAGGAAACTTCAATCCCATCCACCAGGATCAGCGGATATGGATTACCCAGACTGTTCAACCCTCTCAATATAATAGTAGCCCCCGTTCCCGGTGTACCGGAATTGAATTGCACCTGGGCGCCCGCGATCTTGCCCACCAGGGCCTGCTCTACAGACCCGGTAGCGCTCTTGGCGACATCTTTCGCCGCCAGGCTGGCAATATCCAGCGGAACTTTTTTCTTCGAAGTGGCCACCCCCACACCCGTTACCACTACTTCGCTTAAGCTCCTTGCACTCTGTAATAAAGAAACATTGAATTCGGTTTGATCTCCAACGCGGATCTCCTTGGTATCATACCCCACGGCGCTTACTATCAGCGTCGCCCTGGGAGGGACTGAAATATGAAAGTGACCGTCAGGCCCTGCGCTGGCGCCGCCTCTGGCGCCTTTGAGATTGATTGATGCTCCTGGAAGTGGTGAACCTGTAGAATCCGTGACCGTACCGGTCACTTCTTTGTTCTGCGCGTGTAGGACTAGCGCAAATAGAGTGAATAAGATGGCAGTCGCCAAATGTTTTCTCATTTTGTTCATTTTTGGTGAAACGTATGTGTTGACTCATTTTTAACAGCCAAAAAAGGAGTGGAGAAGCCACCTTTTCCGTCCGTAAATGCAAAATATCCGCTCATCACGGATTATTAAGCAGACAAAAAAATTAACTTTTATGCGGCATAGGAAAAGCCCCATTATAACCCAACCGGAATTATAGACTACTAAGGCAGGCAAATTTGAGACTGAAGCCGTATGAGAAAAGATTGAAATGTTAAAAGGAAACTTGAGTGGGTGAAAAACACCTCGGGGAGCCCATGTATATCTTCTACGAGTGAAGGAGGGTAAAGTAAAAATTATTCCCACAGGGAAACAAGTCTTTTTACCAAAGACTGTAAATCAAGGGTCAAACCGGGTATTTCCCCTACTGAAGTATACAAAAACACTTAGCCGCCCATCCCTTAAATTCCTCTTTTGTAATTAATTAACTTTTTTATTAGCGGATATTTGAGGATTTTGCTCTCCTTCTGCTACACTACACTCAAAGCTTCTAATTTTACACCTTTAAATCGCATCCACATGAAAGTGCTAATCGTAGAAAACGATCGGCCTGCTATTGAGCCTATTTCAAAGGAACTCCTCGCCATTGACGAGCATATCGACATCGTGGGCGAATGTACCAGTGTAGAAGAAGGCATTCAATGGCTGAACAATAACTCCCGGCCCGATCTCATTTTTATGGACATCCAACTTTCTGATGGACTGTCCTTCAATATTTTAGATACTTGTCAGCCCGCCTGCCCCCTCATCTTCCTCTCTACTTGTCATGAACACCAGGACCGGGCCCTCGACTACTGCAGTATTGATTATCTCATAAGACCCATCCCCAATAACAGGCTCAAAAACGCCCTTCATAAATACAAAAGCCTGCAAACCCATTTCTCCCGCCCCCATCCCACCGGGTCCGGCCCCCTTAATAATGGACACAACGGTTACGATCGCAAAAGATCCAGGATCCTCGTTAAAAAAGGTATGGAATACCAGCCCGTCCGCGTAGAAGACACCGGCTATTTCTTCACCGAACATAAGCTCGTCTTCCTCGTAGACAAGGAAAACCGGAAATACATGGCTGAAAAAAGCAATTTGACCGAGCTGGAAGAGGAACTGGATAGCAATATCTTTTACCGCGCTAATCGTAAATACATCATTAACGCCAATTATGTCAAGCGGTTTAAACCCCTGGAACGCAGCAAGATAAGCGTAGAATTAGTCCTGCCCGTCAACGAGGAGATCATCATCAGCCAGGAAAATTCAGCCAGCTTTAAAAAATGGATCGGGGAGATATGATTGGCCTATCCGGCCAGCGGACCCGTGGTCCGCTCCCATTTCTAGAAATGCAGCAAAAAGGATGTCCCCACCCCTTCCACAGACTGTACTTGAATATTCCCCTTATGAAGCAGCATGATCTGCTTACAAAGACTCAACCCTATCCCGCTCCCATTCTTCTTCGTACTAAAAAAAGGAATAAAAATATTATCCATCACCTCCGGCGACATCCCCATCCCATTATCCGCCACCCGGATAACAGCCTTGCCAGCACCCGCACCCGTCGCCGACAAAGTGATCCGCGGCTCCGTACTGTCCTTCACCGCCTCCACCGCATTCACCACCAGGTTGATCAACACCTGCTCTATCAGGCTCATATCCGCCTCCAGCGTCAGATCAGGGTCCTTCAGAATGATCTCCATCTCGATGTTCTTCTGCTCCAGCGTAGGCTCCATCAACAAATGCAGGTTCTCAAAAAGATCCCGGGCAAAAACCTTTGACATGCTCAGCGTAGTTATCTTGTTCAGATTACGATAAGTCTCCGCAAACTTTAACAGCCCCTCGCTACGCCGCCGGATCGTACCAATACCCAGCTGAAGATCATCCAGCGCACCAGCCTGCTCCTCCAGCAGCTCCGCCGAAGCCTGCAGCCGGTGTAACATCGTCTCCGCCAGCGAAGAAATAGGCGCCACCGAATTCATGATCTCATGCGTCATGACACTCAGCAGCTTTTGCCAGGCCTTCGCTTCCGTCTCATCCAACGCCTCATTGACATCCTGGAAAGCAATCAGCTTATAGATCTTTCCATCCGTCTGGAAAGCAGTCGCCGCGATCAGGGTCTTAAAACTGTTGTTGTCCTTCGTAATGACCACGATCTTGCTTTCTCCGGGACGCAGACTGACGATCTCCTGGTATAAAAAAATATCCCTCCGCTCCAAAGAATTGATCGTCTTTAAATAAGGGATCCCCAGCATATTCTTAAAGGACTCATTCATCCAGCTGATCTCCCCACTCTTGTGCTCATAAGAAAGTATCCCCGTATTCACCAGCTCCAGGATCTTTTGGAGATACTGGTACTGCGTCTCCCGCTCCCGGCTGATCAGCTTAAAAGTAGAATTGATCTCGTTAAACCCTTTTCGCAGAGATTTCAGCTCCACAGGAGCGCCATTGACATCAAAATAACGGGAGAAGTCCCGGTAATGAATAGATTCCACAAACTGTTCCACCTCCTGCTGTGCCTTCCGGTGAAAGTTATAAAAATCCACCAGCTGAAAAATGATCACCGGAATAAGCGCTGCCAGAAATTCATACCGGCCATTCACCAGGAAATAACTACAGCCCGATAAAGTCAGGAACATAAGCAGCACCCTTATCAATATCCTTTCCTGGTATCGTTTAAAGATCATATGTCATATTTGCTCAGCCGCCGGTACAAGGCCGTTCTCGTCAGCCCCAGCTCCTTGGCCGCTTTTGAAATATTCCCATTATGCTTTTCTATCACTTTGAGAATGGCATTCTTCTCGATGGTGCTCAGCTTCAGCTCCTGCGGCTCATCCGCCGACTGAAGCCTGCCCGATTCAATGGGAGAGAAGATCAGGTCCTTCGCCTGCAGCACATCCCCGTCGGCCATGATGACAGCCCGTTCAATGGTATATTGCAGCTCCCGCACATTCCCGGGATAATGATAGCCTTTCAGCTTCTCTATCGCCTTGTTATCAAAGTCCAGCGAAGGCTTCATATACTTGCTGGTATATACACGGGCAAAATGCCGCGCCAGCAGGCCAATGTCCTCTTCCCGTTTACGCAGAGGAGGCACCATGATCTCCACCGTATTGATCCGGTAGATCAGGTCCTTCCGGAAACGGCTCTCATTGGCCAGCTCACTCAAAGGTACATTGGTAGCGCAGATCAGCCGGATGTCAATAGGAGCCGACTGATTGGAGCCCAGCCTCGTCACCTGCCGGTTCTGTAACACCGACAACAGCTTGGCCTGCTGATGCAAAGAGATATTGCCTATTTCATCCAGGAACAAAGTTCCCCCATTACCCGCCTCAAAACGCCCCATCCGGTCCTCCCGCGCATCCGTAAAAGCCCCCTTCTTATGACCAAACAGCTCACTCTCGAATAAGGTCTCCGTCAATGCCCCCACATCCACTTTGATATAGGGCTTCTCAGCCCTGAGAGAATGTTGATGAATGGCCTTGGCGATCAGGTCCTTGCCCGTACCGTTCTCCCCAAGAATAAGGATGTTGGCATCCGTCGGCGCTATTTTTTCCACCTTGAAGAAAATATCCCGCATCACTTCCGACTCCCCCAACAGCTCATTGCCGATCACAGAATCCGAAGCCCCATACGGATCATTCCCTTTCTTATTATCATTCTTCTTCAGCGCCTCCTTGATCGTGGTGATCAGCCGCTCATTATGCCAGGGCTTGACGACAAAATCCGCCGCCCCCTCCTTCAACGATCTCACAGCCAGATCAATATCCCCATACGCCGTGATCATGATCACCGCCGCATTACTCCCGAATTCCTTTATTTTTCTCAGCCAGAATAAACCCTCATTACCCGTATTGATACTACTGTTGAAATTCATGTCCAGCAGGATCAGGTCAAACGATCTCCTGGACAAAAGAGACCGCATGTTCTCAGGATTTTTCTCCGTGACAACTTCAGCAGCCTCTGTCTTCAACAGCAACCGCACAGCCGTCAGCACATCTGGATCATCATCGATCACCAGTATGGCAGCGTTTTTTAAATTCATATACTAATAAAAAATATAAATAATTAGATGCAACAAAAGCCAACCACAAGTATACCTTAAATATAACCGTATGGCAATTAATTTTTTAGGTAATAAATTGGCTAAGATCCACTGTATCAAAACCGGACAGTTCTTGTATCAAAAATGAACTATAAAGGGGCTTTGTCCTCGCTAATAAACTGTAAATCACTGCCTTTATATTCTGGCATGTCCTTGATAGCATAGACGATAAGAATTTTCTCATGTGTAGTAGTATCTCCCGGCATTTCTATGTTGGGGGACTTTTTTAAAAACAGACTACAGGGAGAATAAAACAGACATAAAAACAAATTCTTAATCGTGGACAGAGCATTACCAAAAAAGACCTGGACGGCTAAACGACTGATGACCATTGGCGGCATTACAGCCCTTATCCTGCTGATCGCAGGCGCCTTTTATGCCAATTCGGGCAAAACTAAATTGGGGGTCGACACAGAACGCCTTACCATCAGCGAGATCACCAAGGGCCCTTTCCAGGAATCCATCGTTCAGAACGGCACTGTATTACCCCTTACCACCATTTACCTCGTCACAACTGAAGGCGGCCGCGTTGAAGAGAAATATGTGGAGGACGGCGCCATCCTCAAAAAAGGACAGCCTATTCTCAAGCTGGCCAATACGAACCTGGAGCTAAGCCTGGCTGACCAGGAGACACAGGTCTTTAACCTCCTTACCCAGATGCAGATCTCCCGTAACAACGCCCAACAGAACACCGTCAGCAAGCTCAATGCAATGGCCGATGTGGAAAGTTACTACAAAGAGGCGGAAAGAGTATATACCCTGGATAAAAGACTGTACAA
>Ga0206926_1082_pt1 | contig 20177 bp, 12 predicted proteins | sample Alteio_BWOrgHeat_59_FD_152955 | JGI IMG/M metagenome (GOLD analysis project Ga0206926, IMG submission 152955) | Enriched cells from forest soil in Barre Woods Harvard Forest LTER site, Petersham, Massachusetts, United States -... | ecosystem: Environmental > Terrestrial > Soil > Temperate forest >... | reverse complement strand
CCAGCTGCTGTTGTGTCAAAATGCCTTCCAGCGCATTGGTATAGGCAAGGCCGCATTGAAAAACAAATGCCACCAATAAAAACCAGGCGATAGGGGAGTAGAATAGTAAGGCCAGTTCCGTCTTAGCGATCTTAATTATTGTTTTCATGAATGCTTATTAATTCCTGGTGTGGTTAGACAATTGCGCAAAGATCTCGTCGAGAGAGCTCTTGTCGAGACTGATCTCCCTGAGCCGCCAGCCATGCGATACGCTGGACTCGATGATGGTTTCCGTAATGGACTGATCTCCGCTGAAATAAAGCCGTACCTGCCGCTCCGTCAAAAAATCCACTTTACCCGCCCCCGGGATCCGCATCAGCTCTTCTGCCGCAGGCGGATGCTCAAAAGACATCAGCACACTGTGTGGCTCCACATAGTTATTGAAGGCATCCATCGTGTCGGAGAAGACGATCCTTCCGTTGTCGATCATCTTTATTTCCTTGCATAGCACCTGCACTTCAGAAAGGATATGAGAAGAGAAGATCACCGCCCTTTCGGCGGCGATCTCTTTTATCAAAGCCCTGACCTCTATAATTTGATTCGGGTCCAGCCCATTGGTGGGCTCATCCAGCACCACCAGCTGCGGCCTGTGGATGATGGCCTGCGCAATACCCACCTGCTGACGATACCCCCCCGATAGATTACGGATCAACCGGGTACTGAAATGCGCAACCCCGCAACGGGCCTTGGCATCTTCTACTGCCGGCCTGATCTCTTTTTTCTCCATTTTCCGGAGGTTGGCACAATAGACGAGGTATTCATCCACCGTGAGGTCCATATACAAAGGCGGGGTTTGTGGCAAAAATCCGATAAGCCGCTTAGCTTCCTCCGGATGTTTCTGCATGTCAATCCCACCCACATAGACATTTCCCTCCGTCTGGTTCAACGATCCGCAAAGGATATTCATTGTCGTGGACTTACCTGCGCCGTTGGAACCTAAAAGCCCCACAATGCCATGCTGGCTGATCTCGATATTGATGTCACGGATAGCCCAGCTTGTGCTATACTTATGGGACAGCTGTTCGATCTTTACGATTGAATTTTGCATAATGATATTTACGTATGCTTGATCTTAGTTGTAACCAGTATTCTGGCTCAGATTAGAGTTCAGCAGGATTTGTGCATCAGGAATAGGGTAGAGGGCGGCATTGGGCTGCCAGCCGGTTTTCTCCGTACCAAGGACCGCATTTGCCGTACCGGTCCTTTTTAGATCGAACCAGCGGTTACCCCATTCAGTAAAAAATTCTACCTGGCGTTCATGCATAACTGCATTCAATACATCGCTCTGTGAGGAAGGGTCGGCCGTGCTGGCGCCCAGCCCCGCTCTCGCCCGGACAGTATTGATATCCGCCAGTGCACCGGTATTATTGTTGAGATGCGCAGCCGCTTCCGCACGGATCAGGTATTGTTCCGCCAGGCGGAAGATCATAAAATCCTCGAGACGGGTGTCGGAAGAAAGTATCTTCTGATATTTATAAGGATAGTAAATATTGGGACTGCCTGTTATGACGGATGTTCCCACCCATTTTTGGAAACGTTGATCCCCGCTTTCAAAAGCATTCACCAAATAAGGGGTCAACGCATAAACGGGGACTGTTCCGCTGGCCGTTATGAAATTCGATGCTTCCCTCGTGATCTGGGTGCCTGTTGTAGCCGGTAATTGCCAGATAGCTTCCTTGCTTCCATCGAGAAAAACCTTATTCAGATCCGTTTCCAGGCTGTATACATTGGAGCCGATCACCGTATTGGCCGCATCATAGGCGGCCTGCCATTCACCCCGGTATAAATGTACCTTGGCAAGGAAGGCCAGCACTGTATAAAGATTGGGTCTTGCCCTGCCTGCGGAAGGATAGGTCGCCGGCAGATCCTGCTGCGCATCAGTGAGGTCCCGGACGATCTGGGCATAAACGGAATCCACCGAAAGGCGGGGCTGCGAATTACTGATATTGTAATCCGTAGTGGTTACCACAGGAACAGGTCCAAAAAGATTGACAAGATTAAAATAATAAACGGCCCGGACCACTTTCATTTCAGCAACGATCTGTTTTTTGAAAGAAGCCGATAGCGTGCTGCTTTGCGATACTTCGTTCAACACCGCATTGACAGGATAAAGACCTTTATAAGGGTCAGTCCAAAGAGAGGTCACCGTAGCGTTGATCCCTGTAAGACTGTAATTAAAGAACTCTACGGTAGTGAGCGTGCTGCTGCTCGTAGAAAGCTCATCGGAAGAAAGTCCGGTCGTCCAGGAAAGATAACCGTCGTTAAATGTAAAACTGCCGCCGCCATTGGAAGGATAACTGTAAACACCCGCAACAGCCGCCATGGTGCTGGAGCTATCCGAAAATTGCAACGCCTCCTGGATCTTATTGGGCGGATTGCCCGGCATCTCGATCAATTTTTTACAGGAAGCCGCCATCCCTGCCAGCAGCAGCAGTCCCATCATTGTTTTATTATTGCTAAGAAATATCTTTTTCATGGTGATCGCTGATTAGAAGTTTAGATTTAATCCGAATGCTATGATGCGTTGCAAAGGAACTATCGCAAATTGATTGAACTGCTCCGGGTCGGTGACCTTGTAATCGGTGAAAGTCAGTAAATTCTGTGCATTGACAAAGATCCGGCAGTCGTGGATATGGATCCTTTTGAGCATGTTTTCTGACAACGAATATGACAGGGACATCGTTTTCAGCCGCAGATAGGTGTCATCGCTGTAGGCGCCCGAACTGGCGCCAAAGGTCCCTGCTGCAGCGGTCGTGGCAGAGAAATAGCTGACAGACAGCTTCTGCAGCGCTGTTTGATCACCCGGTTTCTTCCAGTAAGAAAGGGCCTGCACCGGCAGATTGCTTACGATCACACCCGGGGGGTAAGAGCTGTAAATAGTTTGCAGCCAATTAGGCGCCATCTGGCTCGAGAACTGGAAGAAGACATACAGGCTGAAATGTTTGTAGGTAAAAGTATTCCCCAGTCCACCCATGTATTTAACCTCCCTGTTACCAATCGGCACTTCGTCCCCACCGTTAGCTACCAGCCCATACTTGGGGCTACTCGTCGTTTTTCCGTTCTTGTCATAATATTCAAAAAGACCCGTTGTTGGATTAAGATCCTTGAACCGGTATCCGATGATCACCGAGGTCGGCTTACCGATCACGTATTGGGAACCATAGGTAGAAGAGGCCAGGTTAGGAAAGCCAAGCAGCTTATTGCGGTTAAAAGAAATATTGAAATTAGTGTTCCAGCTAAAATCCTTCGTTTTGATATTCGTGGAATTAAGCGAGAACTCCCAGCCGCTGTTCTGCACCGAGGCAGGCAGGTTCTCCAGCACTGAGGGTAACCCCACCTGGGCGGACAATGGATAACCACCCAACTGGTTACCTTCCCGGTCACGGTAATAAGTAGCATTCAATAAAAGCCGGTCATGGAAAAGTCCAAGGTCCAGCGCCGTATTCAGCGATTTCTTCAAAGCCCAGCCATAGTTCGGATTTAAGAGATTGACGGGCACATCCGGCGCTATACCCTGGAAAGCAGGAACAGCCCCCAGGGGTTGCCAGAAAGCCTGAAATTGATAGGATGCGACACCATCCGATCCACTGGTCCCATAGTTCCCGGAAAGCTTGGCATAGCTGATAAAAGGGAGGGCTTCCTTAAATACCCTTTCTTCAGAAAAGATCCAGCCGGCGCCCACAGATCCGAAATTGCCGAACTGATGGCCCGGGCCGAAATTAGAGGAACCATCCCGCCTGCCCGTTAAGCTGAGGATGTACTTCTGGTCATAGACATACTTAAGACGTGCGAAACCAGCGCTGTATTTATAGGCATCATACGTGTCGAAGGAATAAACATTGGCCGCTCCATTGATAGAACCCAGGAAATTGTCATTGGCATAGCCAAGACCTTCCACCGTGTTCTGATAACTGCTGTTCTTTTTATACGTGCCGCCCACCAGCGCTGAGAACATTCCTTTTCCCAGCATACGGCTGAAGTCTATTTGGGGTTCGACAATGATGGTTTGGAAATTGTTATTGGCAAACTCCGTGCTGGCGCTGGCAAAAGCAGGCTCCTGCGATGATTTCGGGTTGATCGAATGTTCGGCAGAAGTGTTGCGGCTATAACCCACATTGGTGCTGAAGGTCAGCCCGGGCAACACCCTGTAGGCTACCCGAAATGTATTATTGAAATTGTAATTCTGCAGAAGGACAGTTTTTTTCAAACCGGCATAGAACTGATAGCTGCCCAGGTCCAATCCTTTATAGTTCCATAACAGGTTCCCCTGCGCATCGAGCAGATCAGGCAGGTTGGGTGGAGAAAGCACGTCCCCTGCACCGCCAGTAGGTGAATTATTCTGATCATACCCGAAATCATTGCCAAAATCCAGGGTCAGCCGGTTGTTAGTCGAAACATGATGAATGTTGCTGTGCAGGGTTACCCGCTGATCTGCAAAATCTTTGCCGGGGAAATTAAAATCACTCCGCGTATATCCGCCCGAAACAAGAATGGTATTATTTTGCGTGCCTCCGGACAGGCTGGCATGGATATCCGTATTATTGGATGTTTTTCCAAAGAGGAGCTTCTCCCAGTCTGTATATTTATTCTGATCGTAGATCGTCAGGTCAGGTGCATAACCAGGTACGAAAAATCCCCCATTGATCGGGCTTGGCGTAACACCATCCGCCGCAAAAGCATCCTTCCGGTACTGAAGGTATTGCTGGGTGTTCATCAGCTTAATCATCCGCGCTGCCGTATTGAACCCGGTATTGGCGGTAAGATTAAAATCTGTTCTTCCCGCCTTTCCCTTTTTCGTCGTGATGAGAATGACCCCGTTGGACCCTTGCGTCCCATAAATGGACGTGGCATCCGCATCCTTCAGGACGCTGACGCTCTCAATATCCAACGGGTTGATGGAATTGAATGGGCTCAGCCCGATGAACTGGTTGATCCCCCCGTTAAAGCTCGGCCCCATGGCAAGATTAGACAGCTGGCTCGTATTGGCATTCTGCGGCGCAAAAGGTACCCCGTCCACAATGAACAGCGGCTGGTCATAGGGTTTGAAAGACCCCCCGCTCAATACTGTATTCTGCCCCCTCACCTGCAACTGGACCCTCGAGCCCGGAACGCCGCTGGTGGCATTGATCGCGAGACCGGGCACCTGGCCTTCCAAAGCCAGCAGCACATTGCTTACCGGCTGTTTCTCGATGGTCGCGGCATCCACCGTGGAAATAGAACCTACGCTGAAACGCCTGGACGTAGTGCCATAAGCCTGGATCACCGTCGCATCGAGGATATCCTGGCTCCGCTGAAGCACGATATACAGCTGGCTCACGCCCTCACCCAGCGTAATCTCTTTGTTCGTATAACCCGTATAGGAGACGACAAGCACCATACCCGCCTGCACATCCCTCATGTCGAATTCTCCCTTTACATTCGTGTTTGTTCCTTTTTTGGTCCCTTTAATAGTGACCGAAGCCCCTGGCAAAGGAATCCCCACGCTGTCCGTGATCCGGCCATGGATATTAAAACCCACCGCCAGGTCCGTAGCCAGCGCTGCCACAGGCTCCTTTTTCTTAACAATAAGTATCGTCCGCTTCTCGATGTTATAATCCAGCAGCTGACCCTTTAATAATTCCTGGAGGAAATCTGTGATCGTCAGGTTCGTTGCCGTAATGGACACGGGCTTGCTTCCCTTTAAGATCTCTCCGTCATAAAAAAATACATACCCCGTCTGTTTCTCCACTGTAATAAACACCTGTTCCAGCGGAGCTTCATGCACAGACAGCGTGACAGTTTGTGCCATTGTCCCGGCAGAGGCGTGAAGAAAGGTGATCGTAAGTAAGATGATAGTCATCTTCATGATCAGTAACGTTTTGGTTAGGCGCCTCCCGCTTTTCTCCGGAAGGTGCAAAAGAGCCTTAAATTGCATAAATTTGCCTTGGTTTGGGTGAATGAATAAGCAGTCCTTTGATCGGGTTTGTTTACAAAGTCAACCTAAGCTTCCTGCCGGTAGTGTTTGCCCACTGCCGGCTTTTTACTTTTGCTGACACCTATTTTGAATGCCCCCGTTATGGGCGCACGATAAGCTTCTTGCCGTTAAGCGTAAAGTGTACATCCGACTGTTCCAGGAATTTCAGCACCTGCGACAATTGCAGGTCCCGTTGGATCTTACCCCTGAAGTCACGGCTGGGTAATGTTCCCTGGTATTCCACTTCCACATCATACCAGCGCGATAATTGCCGCATCACCGTCTGTATATCGGCATGGTTAAAATAGAAAAGCCCGTTCTTCCAGGCCATCACCTGCTCCAGGTTGACATGCGTTGCCATGCTGATGCTTTCCTGGTTTCCCCTTGCCGTGGTATTCTCCGTCAGCCCCTGCTCTCCGGGATGCAGCACCACCGACGCCTTACCGGCCCGCAATCTTACGCTTCCTTCCAGTAAGGTCGTTCCTACATAGGTCTCATCTGTGTATGCATTGATGTTGAAATGAGTACCCAGCACCTGGACTACAAGGCCGCCTGTCTCCACTTCAAATGGCTGCCGCTGATCAGCCGCTACTTCAAAATAAGCCTCACCCGTCATGGTCACCTTCCTGTTTTTCCCCGTAAAGGCCGTGGGGTAGGTGAGGGAAGAGGCGGCATTCAGCCAGACCCGCGTCCCATCCGGTAAAGTAACCTCGTACTGACCGCCACGCGGCGTGGTCAGGGTATTGTAGCTCACCCCGCCGGCAGCAACAGACTGCTTCCCGGCTTCATAGGCCAGCGTCCCATTGCCCTGTTTAGAGATCCTTGCGCTTCCCTGCTCCGCTAATAATCCATTGGCAGCGCTGTCCAGTATGATGGTCGAACCATTACCCAGGGTTAAGATGGCCTTATTGCCTCCTGGTCTTATATCGGCCAGGGGCTGCGGAGAGACAGCTACAGGCATCACTGCCCGATGGAAGCCTTGCCATAATAAATAGCTTCCCAGGAGGAGGATACCGATGCAGGCAGCCGCCACCCATCGAAACCAGCCACGTGCATAGACAGGCATCTTCCGCAGCGGTCTTTCTCCCAGGATCCCCGTCAGAATGGCCTGCATCCGATCTTCACGCATCGGCTCCCTTATCTCAAATGTTGTCCAGGCGTCTTCCAGCAGCAATAATTGCTCTTCCTCTCCGGCGGCTTCTATCCATTGCGCAAGGACAGCTTTATCCTCTTCGGTGGCCTCCTGCTTTAAATATCTGTCCAACAAAAACAAAATTGTATCCTGATCCATAGATTGAGGTTGAAGGTTTCTTCGTGTATATGACAAATGAGAAAAGGGAACTAACTAGTCCCCCCAAAAAAAATCCGTCACCGGCCAAACAGGGTCCCGATGACTACGAGGAAATAAATAGAACTGTGAGGATAGGTTGTTGCCAGCTGTTTGCGAATATTTTTTAATGCCTGCATCAGGTGATTCCTGACCGTGGAGAGGGAGATCTCCAGCTTTTCTGCTATCTCCTCCTGAGAAAGCCCGTCTACCCGGCTGAGCGTATAGACCAGCCGTTGCTGGGGCGCCAGTTGCCCGACAGCATCCTGTAGTTTTTCCCGGATCTCTTTTTCCCTTAATTTTTCTTCGGGATCGCTGGTGAGCTTATTTTCCTGCCTGGAAAGAAAAGAAATAATGGTCGACTCATGCGCTACACGCTTCAGGCCATTTAGCACATGGTTCCGCGCCATCCGGAACAGATAGGGAGAGAAGTGCTGTACTGTTGTCAGCGATGATCGGTTGGTCCAGAGTTTCAGAAAAACATCCTGCACCGCATCCTCCGCTATTTCAGGGGAACCGGAAAGCCGCAGGATAAAAGAATACAGCTTTCCGCGGAAGTTATGGAAGAGAAGGGTAAAAGCCTCTTCATCACTTTGCGCAACTCTTATAAGCAGCTCTTTTTCACTATATACAGATGCAATAGACAAGAATAAACGGTGTTATACCAGTCTAAATTAGTAAAAAAGAAATGAATCGCCGCCCCTACTCCCCAAACTTATACCCCATCCCATACATGGACTTGATATAATCCCGGCACCCCGCAGCGCTTAACTTCCGCTTGAGGTTCTTCATATGCGAATAGATAAAATCGAAGTTGTAATAGCTCATGGCAACTTCCCCGGATAAATGCTCGGCAATAGCATTTTTGGAGATCACCCTGTTCTTATTCGACATCAGGTAAAGCAACAGATCATATTCCTTTCTCGTCAGATCCACCACCTTGTCCGACACCTGCACGGTTTTCCCCTCCATGTCGATCACCAGCTCATTAAAGATGATCCTGTTGTTCCCACCGAACCGGCGTCTGCGAATAACAGCCCCTATCCGGGCGCTCAGCTCAGAAAGATGAAAGGGCTTGGTGATATAATCATCCGCACCAAGGTTTAACCCGGCTATCCTGTCATCGATAGAATTCCTGGCGGAAATAATGATGACCCCATCCGTCTTATGGTCTGCCTTTAAAACCTTCAGTACGTTCAGTCCATTGCCATCAGTGAGGGAAATATCCAGCAGGATACAGTCATAATCGAAATTTTCTATTTTCTCTATCGCTGTCCGCTGATCATAGGCGGTTTCACAAAGATAGCTCTCTCCTTCGAGGTAGGCTACCATGCTCCGCGAGAGCTCTATTTCATCTTCAACAATGAGTATCTTCATTAGATTAAGCAGTCTGTTCAAAAACAGTATTCGCATTAAAATAAATAAGATATTCTGGAGGAATTCTGAAGGTGCGCCCTTTTTCGGAAACTGCCCCCTTTTATTTTCTCCCCTTTTAATTTATCTTGCTTCCGCACCTAACTTATCCAAAATGCTTTTTTCAGGCCTATTGCGCGGCAAGCGCAACATCAGAGTGAAGATGATCACGGATCATTCACGTCCCTGCCCCCATTGTAAACATCTTGACAACACAGTGGGGGGCTTCATGGAATACTACCATTGGCTTTTTATCCCTTTCTGGCCCACCGGCGAAAAAAGTATCCGCATCATTTGCAATGCCTGTGGCGAGCCCTTCCGGTCTGATTCCTTACAAAAGGAATATACCTCCCGGACGAAAGCCCCTTTTTATCTTTATGCCTGGCCCATCCTGATCTGCTGCATCATTGCCGGTGTATTCATCTCCCTCTACCAGGAAAAAATAGAGAACACCCGAATGGTCGCCCATCCCCAGGTGGGAGATGTTTATCTGATCAAACAGGATTCAGGTACCATACTCCCTTATTATTTTATTCAGGTGGCCAGGGTAAGCACAGACAGCATCATGGCATATCCTAACCATGTACAATATGATGAGTCCACTTCCAGGCTTGATGAGAAGGATTATTTTATTGCTGCTGATACGTTCAGCATTACCATTCCCGAACTAAAGAAAATGCTGGAAAAAGGTATTATCGATAAAGTCTCGCGCGGATATTCTGAAGCGAGTGGATTTAACAGGTTCAAATAAAAAAGCGGGGGTACAACCCCCGCCTTATTCTCATTAGCAAAGCATTTTTTTAATTACTCTTTTGTGATCACCTGGGTAACAGCCCAGTTAGAAGAACCCGCGGCATTCATCACTATCTTCTGATCAGCATTCTCAACCGTAATGCAATAAGATGTCTTCCCATTGCTGCTGGTCTTGTAAAGATTCGTGATCCAGTAATCCTTGTAATCCTTCTTAATAGAAGTCAACAGTCGGGAAGGAAGCCTGTCAGAAAGAATGTTGTGTACAACTGGCTCACTCTTCTTTGAATCTCCGAATTCATTTCCTCCGCCGGACGCCTTTACGCTCGAAACGCCGATAATAAACAGCAGGGCGATGGTAGGAATGGTCTTTTTCATAAGGGATGATTTTACTTTTTTTTAGTCCGCCTTATAAACGACCTTCAAGGAATAATAGTATTGTTTAATTGGTCTTTTTTTATCGTAAATTGCACTACTGATTGATTATCACGTATATGCGAAAATGCATTTAATATTTCCTTAACAAATCTAAACTGCCTGGCTCATGAAAAAGATCACCTTGTTTTTATTCGTTGCATTCAGTAGCTTAAAAATATTTGCACAGCCGCTGATCACAGAAAAAAATATCTACAACCCCTCCGCTAATGCTGCCGCTGACATCACTGCCGCAGTAAAGGAAGCAAAGGCTCAAAAAAAACACGTCCTCATCCAGGCTGGTGGCAACTGGTGTCATTGGTGCCTCGAGTTTAACCGGTTCTGTAAGGCCGATCCGCAAATAGACTCTTTGCTACAGTCCGACTATATTATATATCATCTCAACTATAGCACAGAGAATAAAAACAAGGATATCCTGGCTAAATACGGCTTCCCACAACGCTTCGGTTTCCCCGTATTTATCATCCTCGATGAAAATGGCAACGAGATCCATATCCAGGACTCTGAATACCTGGAACACAACGCCAGCTACGCAAAAGATAAAGTGATGGGCTTTCTCTCGGCATGGAACTATAGGGCGACAGACCCGGCCTCCTATGAGAAATGGTAATGAATAGCGGGGTTTTACTTCTGCAGCTCCTTCAGGAACTGCGACGGCGTCTTCCCGAATTCCTTCTTGAACGCCTTGGTAAAATAAGACTGCGTAAGGATCCCTACGCTGTACATCACATCCGTCAGCGATACATCCTGGTGGGTCATTAATTGCAGCGCTTTCCTCAACCGGACCTTGCGGATGAACTCTCCGATAGGCAGCCCCGTAATGACCTTTATCTTTTGATAGAGCTTGGTCCTGCTCATGCCCATCTGCATACAGATATAATCGACATCCATATCAGGATTCGTCAGATGGGACTCTATAATACCGATAAGCTGCTCCGTAAATTCTTTGTCTTTCCTGGAATGCGCCAGGTCCCTCACCTCGGAATGATGCTCCTTAAAATATTTTCCTTTCAGCTTCTGCTTCTGCTGCAGGACATTCCGGATGGTGAGGCTCAGCAGCTGGATGCTTAAAGGCTTGGCAAAATAAAGATCAGCTCCGGATTCCACCCCCTCCAGCCGGGATTCAAGTGCATCTTTGGCGGTCAGCATAAGGAAAGGGATATGGCTGGTCTCCGCATCCTCTTTGATGGCCCTGCAAAATTCGATGCCGTCCATGGCAGGCATCATCACATCGCTGATGATAAGATCCGGAAATTCTTCCTTTGCCCTGGCCAGCCCCGACTGCCCATCCATTGCCTCTATAATATGATAGTGGGGACTGAGACTTTCCCTGAGAAAGGTCCGCAGCTCCTCATTGTCATCCACAACAAGGATATGGGGGATATTGCCGGTTTCTCTTTCCGTGGCTTCCGCCTGCACGTTCCCGCTGTCAGGAGCAAGATCATGTTCATACTTGGATTGAATGCTTTCCAGCCTCACTTCCATTTCATTGCTGTGCTGCACCCATCTTTCATTTTTTTCATAATCGTCCTTGCTCACGGGGATACCGATAATGATCTCCGTACCCTTGCCCCGCTCACTGTATACATAGATCCGCCCTTTATGCAGCAGGGTAAGGCTCTTTACAAAGGCCAGCCCGATCCCGGACCCCAGATGCGAATCGTTGATCTTGTAATATCGTTCAAAGAGATGAGCAATAGAGTCTTTGGATATGCCGATACCATTATCCGCCACCTGCAGATAGATATATCGATGACCCGCATAGTCATTTTTCAGGATAAGCTCGTTCTCAAATGCAGGCTGGAACTCATTGAGGGATCCCAGTATTTTCACCGTGATCCTGCCGCCGTCGGCTGTATATTTAAATGAATTGCCTATCAGGTTGATCATTATCTTTTCCAGCACCTGCCGGTCGTACCAGACCTCTTCCTTTTCCTCCGGTGCGATGACATCAAACTGGATATTTTTCTGGATGGCCAGCTCGGCAAACTCTTCATAGATCTCATTCAGAAAGGGGGTGATATTGCCCGGCATGACATGTAATTTCAATACACCCGCCTCTGATTTGCGAAAATCCATCAGCTCATTGATAAGGTTCATGAGACGATTGGCATTCCGGTGGATCGCTTTATAATAATGAGTGTTCGCCGATTGGGGGTCCTCTTTTTGTAAGATCTCGATGGGCCCGAGGATCAGTGACAGGGGCGTACGGAATTCATGAGAGATATTGGTGAAGAACTGCAGCTGCGTTTGATGCATTTCCTCTTTTTTACTTTCCTCCAGCCTTCTCCATTCCAGTTTTTGTTTAAACCGGTAGATCATGATGACGATGGAAATAAGTATGATACAAACCAGCGCCCTGAACCACCAGGTCTCCCAGAAAGGAGGCGTGATCGTAATGACAATGGAAGGCCCCTGCTCGTTCCATACCCCATCATTATTGGAAGCTTTTACGCGAAAAACATATTGACCGGGTCGCAGATCAGTATAAGAAGCCCTTCGCCCGGCGCCTATATAATTCCAGTCTTTCTCCAGCCCTTCCAGTTTATAGGCATATTGATTATTTTCCAGCGCCGTATAATTTAAGGCGGCAAAACCAAATGAAAAAGTGGATTGCTGGTAGGATAGGGTGATGGCCTTTGTTTCACTGATCTCTTTTTCCAGCGGTGATCCTTTGTCTCCCACGCTTATCTTCTTGTTGAATAGCTGGAAGTCTGTAATGTAGACGGGAGGGATAAATGTATTCAGTTTGATATTCTCCGGGTAAAAGGCATTAAAACCATTCAGCCCTCCAAAGAATATTTCTCCATCCCTTGTCTTTAAATAGGCGTTGGCCTCAAATTCCAACCCCTGGAGCCCGTCGGCCGTATTATATTTTTTATAGGATAAACGTTCCGGGTTAAACTGGGTGATCCCGTTCGAGGTGGAGATCCAGAAACTCCCTCTCTCATCTTCTTCCATCCCCTTGATAAATTCTCTGTCCAACCCCCCTTTATCCGTATAGAGTGAAAAAGTATCACGTTGGGGATCGTAGAGGTATAAACCGGCCTGCCCCACCCATAATCTTCCCTTGCTGTCGATGAACAACACCCGCAGATCTGGGGTCTTCTCCTCATTATTGAAATAATGAGAAAATCGTTTTGTATCCGCATGCAGACAATTCAGCCCTCCGTCATCGGTGCCTATCCAGAGGTTCCCTTTTTTATCTTCTTTGAGGGATACAATATTGTTCCCTTGTAGCCGGCCCTGATGCCAGGCATCTTCCACTATCCGTTCAAATTTCCTGGTCTTGCGGTTAAACAGATTGAGGCCGCCGTAGTAAGTGGCTACCCATAGATTTTTCTCGTGATCTTCAAATGTTTGCTGGATATAATTGGAACTGATGGAATTTGCGTCCGCAGGATCATGCAGCAGCCGGGTGAAGCTGCCATCCCGTTTATTAAAAAGGCTGAGTCCTCCTCCCCAGGTGCCAACCCACAGATCCTGCTCGCTGTCTTCCATGATGTTCAGTATCTCATTGGACCCCACGGTCCTGGGATTATAAGGATCATATCTGAAATGCTGAAAGCTGTTAGTCCCTTTATCAAAGAGATTCAGCCCCCCGCCATCTGTCCCTATCCACATCTTACCATGGCTGTCTTCACAAAATGCTTTTACGTCATTATAGCTTAAGCTGTTGATGGCATGTTCCTGCCGGTAAAGCGTAAATTTCTCGATCCCGGGCATAAATAGATTCAGCCCGCCCCGGTGAGTACCCACCCATAGATTGCCCTGGTTGTCTTCGAATAAGGCCGAAACCGTTCTTTGTGAGAGACTGAACGGATCATCAGGCTCATTCTGATAATGATAGAATTTGCCGGAGGCCGTATGAAAGAGATCAAGCCCCCCATTCACACCGCCTATCCAGATGTCCCCCTTCTTATCTACCAGCAGACTTCTCACCTGGTTACTGGCCAGTGAGTTGGAGTCTTTTTCCTGGTGCTGGTATTGTTTGAACAATCCTTCTTTTTCGGAAAAAAGGATCACCCCATTCTCCGCCGTTCCAAGCAGCAGGTTGCCCGGACGATCTTCATTTATCTTCCGGATGACGTTATTGGCTTTGTCCTTGTCAAAGCCGGCAAACTTCCGGTAGGTTTTAAAACCACCGCTCTCCCTGTCAAAAAGGTTCAGCCCATCTTCCGTACCCACCCAGAAATTACCCAGTACATCTTCATATAGATCATTGACCCTGTCATCGCTCAGGCTCCACACACGATCAGGATTATGCTGGAAATGGATAAATGTCCCTCTCTCCCCGGGCTGGAATAGATTGATCCCTCCGCCATAAGTGCTTACCCAGAGTCTTTTATTCGGATCTTCATAGATACAGGTGACGAGATTGTTACTGAGGCTTTGGACATCGCCCGGGATATGTTTATATCGGGTAAAACTGTTCTTCGCCGGGTCCAGCCGGTTCAGCCCGTTGGTGGTGCCCACCCAGAGATTCTGGTTCCTGTCCTCATAGATACAGCGGATATAATTATCGCTGATGCTGCCGGCATTCTTCGGGTCATACCGGTAGACCACCATCTGGTACCCGTCATATCTGTTAAGTCCATCCCGGGTCCCTATCCAGATAAACCCCCGTTTATCCTGGTAAATGGTCTCGATGGTGCTGTTGGAAAGCCCCTGCTCTATGCTGATCCGTTTAAATTTGAGTTTGAGGGGTTGGGAAAAGGACAAATAGGGAATGAAGAAAAAAGCTATATATAATAATAGTCTGAACATGGAAATGGCTAAGCGTTAGTTTGATGATGACCCCGGGAAAAGCCTTTCACAAAGATAGCCGCCCCTGCCGTTCAAATGCCCGGAATATTGAAAATAGTCGAATAGGACCAAAGTTTGGGACGCTGAGATAAAGGACTGAATTGCAATCAATTTACATTTGGATACTACACAGGCCGGCCGGAATATTGTAAAGGCCCGCCTCTAACGAAACTAAAACTGCCAAAAATGAAAAAACGATTGCGCCAATTGGTTCTTTTGACTATTACACTGACAGTAAGCCTGGGGCTCCTCGCCCAGGAAAAAACCATTCTGGGAAAAGTGCTCGATGCAGACGGACGCCCCATCCCGCTAGTGACCGTATTGGTAAAAGGCAGGAATATTGCCACTACCACGGATGCGAACGGCGTATTTAATATTAAGGCCTCCCCCGGGGAGACCATCCGCTTCAGTTCCGTAGGTTATGCGAACCTGGAACAAAAGGTCGGCGCCGGAAATACCCTGAATGTATCCCTGAGCGTATCCACCGCTGCCCTTAACGAAGTCGTGGTCGTAGGGTATGGCACCCAGAACAAAAAGGATATTACAGGTTCCACCGTCAGTATAAAGGCGGATAACCTGCCAAAAGTGGCCAATACTTCCGTAAATGATCTGTTGCAGGGCCAGGCGGCAGGGCTGAATCTTTCCCTGAACTCCGCACAGCCCGGCGGCTCTCTCAGCGTAAATATCCGGGGGGGACAAAACCCTCCGCTCTATGTCGTCGACGGCGTGCCGCTGTTTAATAACACCGCTTCGGAACCCGCCATCGGCAACAACGGCACGTCTAATGACGTGGGTTTCAGCGGCGGCATCAGCAGGGACCCCTTGAATGGGCTCAATCCTTCCGATATTGAATCCGTGGATGTGCTAAAGGACGCCAGCGCCGCCGCCATCTATGGTTCGGCCGCCGCCAACGGGGTCATCCTCATCACCACCAAAAGGGGCAAGGCGGATAATAAGGTGACAACAGAATACCGGGGCAGCTATACCTGGCAGAACCCAAAAAAGTATTTTCAATTGCTGGACGCCCATGATTTTGAGACACAGCAGGTCCGGTTCTCCTATGACCAGTATCTCTATAACAATGGGCTGGCCCCTTATGGCAACGCCACCAGCGGACCGGGGTTTACCCCCACCTACACGCCCGCACAGATAGCCGCGGCCGGCCGGGGTACGGACTGGCTCGGTCTGCTGATGCGCAACGGCAGCATCCAGGAACATAATATTGTCGTATCAGGCGGCTCAGACCGCACCCGCATCTACACTTCTTTTAATTACTACGATAACAAGGCCATCCTGAAGAACTCCGATTTCCTCCGTTATTCAGGCCGCATTAATCTGGAACAAAAGATAAGTAACAGGATAAAGCTTTCCGTGAACATGACCATGAGCCAGATCAACAGCAATAACCAGTCTACAGGCGCCAATGACGGCGGTTCGGAAAAATATAATTCCTTACAGGCCGCCTATGCCTATTCACCCGCCGTAGGCATTTTTGACAGCGCCGGCAATTATACAAAGACCCTGAACACAGAGATCACCAACCCGGGAGCATTCCTCATCATCCAGGATAAACTACAGACAAAGGGCGTTTTTGTCGCCCCTAACCTCGAGATAAAAGTCTTAAAGGACTTTAAGATCAATATAGTGGGTGGTATGGATAAGAACACGTCCACCCGCCAGTTCTATCTCCCCATCGCGGCGGATAATTTCCTCTTTCCCCAGGGTATGGCACAGTTGTCCTATCAGAGCATCCAGAACTACAGCGGGGAAGGATATGGCACGTATAGTAAGACATTCGGTGATCATAGCCTGACGCTTGTCGGTGGTGGCGGTTATTATAAAAGCTTCAGCGTGTTCAACTCCATGCAGGGCGTTGGTTTCTTCACCGATGCACTGGGATATAACAACATCGGCCTCGCCACCAATACACAACAGAATTTTGTCCAGTCCAACAGGTCCCCCGATGTCGTAAAGATCTCCCAGTTCTTCAGGGCCGATTATGCCTATAAAGGAAAATACATGCTGCAATTCAATGCACGCAGGGATGGCTCCAGCTCTTTTGCAGAAAATAAAAAATATGGGTTCTTCCCGGGCTTCTCTGCCGGATGGCGCATCAGCGAGGAATCTTTTTTGGTTGACTCGAAGATCATATCGAATCTTAAACTGCGCGGGGGATATGGCACCGTGGGTAATGATGCGAACCTGAACGCACTCGCCCTTTATTCCGCCTCGGGCGGTAACTTCCTCATTGGGAATACCTTTTTCCCGAGTGTATCTCTTTCACAGATTGCTAATCCTGATCTGTCCTGGGAAACCATCCGGTCAACTAACATCGGTGTCGATTATGGACTGTTCAAGGACCGCATCACAGGTAGTATCGATGTATTCAAAAAGGACAGGCTGAATATCCTGGCCAGCGTAGCCCTGCCGGAAAACAATGCGGTGAATACCCTGAATGTAAACCTCGGCGCTCAAAGCAGTAAAGGCATTGAGTTCGCCATCACGACAAAGAATTTCGAGGGGGCATTCCGGTGGGAAACCAACTTTAACATCGCTAATTACATCAATCACTGGACAAAGCGTAATCCCTATGCAGCCCTCCAGCCCTATGAACACCCCAATGACCGTACCGATATCGTCTATGGCTGGAAGACGGCAGGGATCATACAGAATGCGGCGGAAAGACCTTCCTATATGCCCAATGCATCACTGGGTAACATCATCTACAAGGATCTCGATAAAAGTAATACCCTCGACTCCAAAGATGTGGTCAGACTGGGGTACTCTTCCCCTGCCTGGAGCTTCGGACTGGGGAACAAATTCTCTTACCAGCATTTTGACCTGACTATCTTCATGTATGGCGTACTAAAACAATACATGCTCAATAATCTGTCTGGTTTTTACAACCCCTCCCGTATAGCCGGCAACAGCGGACAGAACACGCTGGCGGAAGTAAAGAACGCATGGTCGAATGACAACCCCACCGGCACGCTGCCGGGTATTGCGCCCAATCCCTATGACGGAAGTAACCCCAGCGGGAACAATGATTTTTATAGGAAAAATGTAAACTACCTGCGGGTGAGGAATATCACGCTGGGCTATACGGTGAATACGCCGAAGGTCATCCGCTCTGCACGTTTTTTTGTAGATCTGCAGAACCTGGGGCTATGGACCAATTATAAAGGATATGATCCGGAGATCGCAGGAGGAAATGAAGGGAATCCCTATCCCGAAGCACGCGCTACCACGATAGGGGTCAACGTAACTTTTTAAAAATGTTTATTTAATTATTTGAGCCATGAAAAATTATAAAACAATACGGGTAACGCTTCTTATCCTGGGAATGGCTTGCCTGTCTTCTGTGATCAGTTGTAAAAAACAGCTGGAAACAAAAGTATATTCTCAGCTGACACCCCAGAACTTTTACCAGTCTGATGCAGATGCCAATGCCGCACTGATCACCCTGTATGTGCCTTTTACTTCCAATTGGGGTAATACGGATCCCGGCAGCGGCATCTGGTATGCAGGTCTCTATAATGCAGACATAAAAACCTATCTGTCAAAGTCCCTCATCAGTACAGATGAGATATATAACGTAGGAGGAGATGTCAATACGGCTAATCTTTTCAACTTCACCTGGGGGTCTTCTACCTGGACCCTCGCCAGCGGGAATGAGGCCAATTATCCCAAGATCACCTATGTAGCCAAGGCCACCGATATCATAAATGCCATTGGTAGCTCCGGCAACATCACTGCTGCGGCCAAAAGCAGGTACATCGCAGAGGCAAAGACGCTGAGGGCCTGGCTCATGTTCGTATTATATGACTTCTACGGCCCGCTGAATGTAAAGACAGATCCCGCCACACTTGCAGATACGACTGTGACAGCCCGGCTTAATACGGCGGACTATGTTGCACAGATGATAAAAGATCTGACAGCTGCCCTCCCGGACCTGCCGGCTTCCTATAATGGAGATGCTACCAATTGGGGAAGGATGTCCCAGGGCGTAGCCAATATGTTGCTCTTAAAAATATACATGCGGTTAAAATTATGGCCGCAGGCAGAGACGGCCGCACGGAATATTATGAGCATGAACACGTACTCTCTCCTGACAGGCCCGACAGGATATATGAATGTCTTTACCCAGTCGGCCAATAGCGAGATCATCTATGCCGTTCCGGCCAACAGCGCCTCCCCGAATTTCTGGTCGCAGGAGGTCTTCCCGCAAGACTTCCAGTCCGCCCCCGACGCCTATGTGCCCATCTCATCCAGACCCGTCGGCTGGCTCACACAGTATATGCCATGGCCATACTATGATAAATATGATGCAGGCGACATCAGGAGGAATACCACCATCCTGGATCATTATACCAATACTTCCAATGTCGTTATGAACAGAAGTAACGGCATGCCCGGCGCAATCCCCTTGAAATATACGCTGCTCACTTCCACTAACCCCGCACAGTCCGTAGATGTGGTGATCTTCCGTTATGCCGAAGTGCTGCTCTCGCTGGCTGAGGCCATCAATGAACAAAGAGGCCCTGCTGAAGCCTATCAGTATGTAAATCTTGTACGCGAAAGGGCAGGAGTAAGCGATTTCTTGGGCATGACACAGGCCACTATGAGAACGGCATTACTGGATGAAAGAGGACGGGAACTATACGCGGAAGGTGTCCGCAGACAGGATCTTATTCGTAATGGCACCTATATTTCCGGCGCCATCGCCAGGGGTAAGAATGCTCAGCTATACGATACGCTCTTCCCAATACCCAATACAGTGATCGTACAGGGTAGGGGGATCATTGCGCAAAATCCGGGATATAATTAATGATCATAAACAACAATAACTTGATCCGCTGTCAATAATCATGATTCGTACAGCCGTAACTACCGATTGACTAAAATCTCTATGTCTATGCGTGCGTTCAGAATGTTTTTTACTGTCTGTCTTGTGTTCGTTTCCGCTTTTTGTTTTGCACAACAGACAATCCCTGCCCGGAAAAAGATAAACATCGACGGGAACTGGAAGTTCCACTTCGGTAATGCGGCCGACCCCGTCAGGGATTTTAACTACAGCATCGCCACCGTTTTTTCAAAATCAGGGGGCGGCAGGGGAACGGCCATCGATCCGCGTTTTAATGACAGCGCCTGGCGGATGCTGGATCTTCCCCATGACTGGGCGGTGGAGCTGCCCTTTGTCCGGGTGGATGATCCCAGCGTGGAGTCACATGGATACAAACCGGTAGGAGGTATGTTCCCCGAGTCCAGCATCGGATGGTACCGGAAACATTTTTCCATCTCCGGAAAGGATTCCGGCACCCGCTTTCAGGTCCAGTTCGATGGCATCTTCCGGAACGCCAACATCTGGATCAATGGTATTTTTCTTGGCAATAACCCCAGCGGGTATATCGGGGTGGCATATGATATAACGGATTATATAAGGTTCGACAGGGA
>Ga0206926_1080_pt1 | contig 20236 bp, 16 predicted proteins | sample Alteio_BWOrgHeat_59_FD_152955 | JGI IMG/M metagenome (GOLD analysis project Ga0206926, IMG submission 152955) | Enriched cells from forest soil in Barre Woods Harvard Forest LTER site, Petersham, Massachusetts, United States -... | ecosystem: Environmental > Terrestrial > Soil > Temperate forest >... | reverse complement strand
TCGTTCCAGCAACCGCCCCGCCGCCGGGCTTTCACTTCACACACTTTTGCTGGCATTGCTGGCGTTTTGGATTGCCGTCCCCGGACTACAGGCTTCCCTGATCCGGGAAGGAAACGCAGACTACAGCACGGCGCCGGGCTATCAGTTATCGGAACGGCGGTTCGAAGATCCGGGAAATGTCTTCTGCGCCGATCCATTTCGGGATCCGCGTTCCGGAATGGCACAGGAGAATCCCTACTTGAGCAACGCGAGCGAGCCAGAAACCTTTGCCGTTCCGAGTTGGTCGCCGATTCTTGCCGATTCGCTGGAAAGCGAATCGCTCGACCCTCGGCACAGCTCAACCTCGCCAGAGGTCTCACGAGTCAACGGGTTCTGGATGGTGGCTTTCACCCCGTGGCTGGGAAGCGTGCTGATCTGGCAGCTTCGCCCGTCACAATTACGCCGCCGGAGACGCCGCCATTGAGGTTCCAGGCGCAAATAACGCCATGCCTGGCCACCGCACACCTACTTGAAGTTCAGCGTCTTCGCCGACACACTGGTATACACGATGTAAGCAAGATCCACACCGGAAGCCGTGAAAGGTTGTGGCGTACCCGACAAGCCCACATACATCACACCCGTGGGAACCCCAGCCACCACGGCACTGGGAGGTAACGCCAGCAGCGTCGCCGCCGGAATGGTGTACTGCCCCGCGCTGTTCTTTGCAAAGCAGGTGAAGTTTGCCCCAACGGCGTTGGCATCGGTACCGGATGCCGAACTGCCCCCGATCAGCACATAGCCGTTGGGATCCCCCGAAACAGTCCAGCTAACAGACTGACCAGACGCTCGCGTTACATCAGTCAGCGCAGCCTGGTTGGTCCACGCGAGAGTACCCGGGATAGTAACCTTCGCCGTGAAACCACCGACGTCCGGACCCGCCGGACCCGTCACCGTATAGTTACCCGGATCGAGATAGCCGGTGCTTCCCGTCGCCCCGATGGTGCTCAACAGACCGGAGTAGAGAATGATTCCACCAGTTGTGGATTTTGTCAGCTGTTTGGTCCCGCCCGCTCCGCCGCTCACGGTTAGAGCTGTGCCGGCATCCAGATACTTCGGTAGCGTTGGATCCGAAGCCGTTGCCGATGCGCCTTTGAAGTACGAAACCGTGCAGGAGTTGTACAACTCGGTTCCGAACGGATTCTGCGCGCTGTCGAGTTGCTGCGCGGTATAGCGGAGAAATGAGCCGCCGCCAACATCCGCGTTCGTAGTGATCGAACCGAAGCCTGGCACTGAAATCGATGTCGATGTTCGAGCCAGCGTGACAACGCCGATCGACGTATTACCCTGTGCGGTGTATTTGTTCAGATCGGCTGCGCTCGGTCCACCCGGATCGGAGCATGTGCGCGAACCCTTGGCAGCAATCGCGATCGTCGTATTGTTGCTGACGATACTGCTGATTTTGACGGTGACCGGAACACGGCATCCGGTAACGGCGGGCACCGTGAAAACAATCTGGTCCAGGCCCGCACAGCATCCGGAGCGTCCTCGATAGGTCACGGTTGCTTTGGTATCGCCGACGTACACTTCAACCGGAAGATTGGGCAGATCGCCCGGAAGAGCGCCGCCCGCTTCATTGCCGGTTACGGCGGTGAGCCCGGTCCCCCAGATCACGGCAGCATCGTCGGGATTCGCTGAAGTGGTCAGCCCGTATACCTGCGAATTCGCATTCGTGATGACGCCTGGTCCGGAACCCCCGGAATTCGAGGCAAAGATTCCAAAACTGGATGCCGCGACGGTAAACGTCTGCGCCGCGCTGGTTGCGCCGCTATAGGTAACAGTCAGGCTAGCGGTACCCGCGGGTATTGAGGATGGAAGCATCGCGGTCAACTGGCTGGCCGACGACAAAAACAGATATGCCTGAGCCGTTGTGGACCCTGATGTCACTTTCACGCTGGTGCCGCCAAGCGTCGTCGGCAACGGATACGCGCCCGACTGGGCAAACTGTGCAGGCCCCAGGTTTGAGCCGAACACCGCGAATATGGAGCCGGGAGTAATCCCGCCCGACGGAAGTCCGGCGTAGGCATAACTGGCGGCATTCACGATGCCACCGGCGTTAATCGAAGGTGTTTGCGCTGCGAGCGAGCACGCTCCCGCGAGCGTGAGACACAACAGAATGCACGATGTTTTCAAGTCAGGTTCTCCGGAGTTGGTTTTCGAATCTCTTCCTTGTGGATGAGAATGAAACTCCCGGATTACCTTTGCCCGATCATTTATTCGATAGTCGGTTCGCAGCCATGCTCTGCCTGATTTTCAATATCAGTGCAGCCCCGGCTGGAGACCCTGCATTGGCATCTTCCAGCCGTTTCAAAGCTTCGTCGGCCTCTGGAAACATCGCCAGTCTGGCAGCCGTAAGCGCCTGCGCAAAATCTGAAGCCGGCCTCAGGTTAACTGCCGAATTCCACTCTGCCGCCTCGGCCATTGTCGCCACGCGAAAACGCGCTTCAGGCTCGGGCGAACGCGGCGCGGTGAGTCGTTTACCTCCAACTGTTGCAGAGACGGTCCAGATGTAAGTCGTGCCCTGCTTGAGCACATCCGGGCAATTCCATTCGGGCGTCGAAAGTTGAGGGCTCCGGACGACAAGGTCGAAATCAGTCGAAAACACCGAGACCACAAAACGCGCAGCACTGCCGGGAGCGTCCCAGCGAAAATGCGGCGCAGTCACTGGCACCACGGAACCTGCGGGAGTGAACGAACGAATGGCATCGGCGGACTGCGCACTGCCCAGAAGCAGTTCCCGGCCCGCGGAGAGGCCCGATGCTCCCTCCGATTCCGGCAGCCTGCCGCTCCTCAGCGCTGAATCGGCCAGCGCTGCAATAGACGGCGGCGCGCCCTCGAGACCCTGAAGTTTGCCGGTCGAATCCAGCGAAATAGTCCGCCCGGAATCCGTCAGCGACGCAATAAGGGGTGAAGCCGGGATGTCCTGAGATTTCCTCAAGTTCGGCCACACCAGGAAAAGCAGGATTGCCACCAGCACCATTCCTCCGGCGGCCAGCAACGGTAGTCTCCAGCGCGGCCCCGCAGGCGGCGCCTGGCTCGCAAAGAGCCGCAGACTCTCAAACTCCGCCGTGCAGGTCTCGCAGCGTGACAGATGGAAGTTGAAAAGAGTCAGATCGTCGTCGCTGGCCTTGCCCGCTACAACAGTTTCCAACTCTTCATAACTCAGATGCTCGTCACCCCCCATCAGTGAAGCCTGCAGCCGGGAATTATCCCCTGCTTCGAGAATCCATGCCCGGCACTCGCCGCAGGACGAAAGGTGTTGAGCGACAGCGTTGACCTGATCGGGTTGCAGAGTTTTTTCCCGCCACGCGGCGGCGGCTTCCCGCGTGATGTGATGCGATTGCGTCATTCAGCCCTCCTTCCCTGAAAAAGGCGGCGGACCGCCTGAGTAGCAGTCCGCAGAGAGCGTCCAGTCGTCGTGACTGGCCCTGCTGCAGTGGATGAAGAATCGCCTGAAGTATTACCAGGCGCAGCCTGCAGACGTGACGTATTACCTGGCTGCACACGGCGGACCAGTCGCGCCCGGCCCGATTTGCGTAAATTGATCACCTGCTGCCTCGTGAGCCCCAGTCGGCCACCTATCGTGGCGTCGTCGAGTGGCAGGTCGTGCCAGACTTCCGCCAGTTCCTTTGCGGACATGTTCATCGAATCAGCCAGTTCCCCGAATGTCGCCAGACCCGTAGCCGGAATCAGTTCGATGACCCCCTGGCCCGACTCGTCGCGCAGGTTGAGCAGTAATGCAGCGCGTTGCAATGGCGGAAGGGTCTTCAATTCCATCCAGAGGCTGCGCAACTGCTCTCTTTGTTGCAGGGTATCCTCATGCGGAGGTTGGGCAGACGGGTGAACGTTATCGTCAATCGGTGCGTGCGGATCATCTCCCCCCCAAAGTTCAACCGCCAGGCCGACAAGCCTGCTGAAAGCAACCGGGCCGCCGGCCTGATCGAAAACCTTTTCGAGAAATGCAGCAGGATCGGCTGGCGCGAACCCTACTATCGGTGTCGGCGCGGTATTGGCGCTTCCTGCCCAACGCGCTAACCCCGCAATCTGTCCTCCCGGTCCGGCCCAGATCGCAAAACGCGGGTCATTGCGCAGCACGTAGTGGAGTTTGTTTTGTAACTGACAGCGGCGTGGCGACCGGGCGCGCAGACGCAAAAAAGTGGCGTTATAAACCATCGACGCCGTGTAGGCCCTCAGGTCGCGAACGGGCGGCTGGCCTGGCTCGCGAAGCCGGGTCAGATGCGCCGTAAGCTGGAGCCTCACTTCAGCCTGAATTTCTTCCGTTTGCTCGATCCGGTCGGAATCGCGTTGTCCGGCGCGGCGAAGTGCGCTGGCAGTCAACTGCCCCAGCCAGGGATCGATAAAACGGCAAAACAGGTCTTCGAAAAGCTGGCGCGACTGCGCCGGGTCCGCCTCGGTAAGCCAGGACCTCAACAAGCTCCCTGCATCGCCGGTTACAAAGTTATCGGTGTCTTGGCCCGCCTCAAACACGTTACCTTATATTAAACTTATGCTGTTTGTGCGCTGGGCTGTGCGGATATCGCAAAATTTGTTGTTTCTGGTCGTGGCCATGACTATGTGTCTGAACGCACAGACTCCCACTGTCGATTCGCGCTCCGAGCCGTTTACCGCAGCGTGGCAAACTGCGAAAACCGAAGCTGAACGCCTTGCGGTCGAAGCGAAGTTCGGCCCCATCGACCTGCCCCTTTTATCCGTCATTTCTTCCGGGGGAGAAAATTTACAGAAGAAGGGTGACTTTCCGGCTGCCCGGATTCACTTCAACGTCTGTGCTGAAAGCGCGATTCGCGTCTCGAACGACCTCTATGCGAGCATCTGCCTTCAGCTTTTGGGTGGTCTCGACCGCCTGGAAGGCAAATACGACGATGCCGAACAACATTATCGGCAAGCCCTCGATTTCGCCCAAAAGCCGACCGCTAGCCGCAGAATTCCATTCGTTCTGAACAATCTGGCCGGAGTCTATATCGCCCAGGCCCAATATCCCGAAGGTCTCGAAATGCTCCAGGCCACCATCGACTACAACGCTAAGGCCGGAATCATCAACGACGCCGCACCGGTCCAGAACATGGGTTCCGTTTACGGCCTGATGGGTGACAGTGCGCGAGCGATTCCGTATTTTCTCCGCGCTCAAACCATGTACGAAGCAAAAGGCGATGACCGAAAGCTTGCTCTCGTGCATTACAACATCGGAGTCCTCTACTCCAGGCAGGCGGATTACGGTTCCGCCAGCCGCGAATTTGATGCTGGCCGCGCCCTCGCGGAAAAGACCGGAGACACCACTTCCCTCGCCATGATCTACGGCGACGTGGGACGCATGCGCGGCCTCGAAAACAAGCCCGCGGAAGCGATCACAGCTCTCAATCGGGCTCTCGAGCTGTCAAAAGGCATCGGCTTCAAAGCCGCCTACAACGACGCTTTGCTCAATATCGGGAATTTCGAAGTGGATCGCGGCGACCTCGCGAAATCGAAAGCCCACTTTGAAGAAGCGCTCCAGGTCGCGGAACAGTTGAAGGACGCCCAGAACCAGGGTCTTGCCCTCCGCGGGCTGGGCCTGGTAGCGCGTCGCCAAAAAGACTACCGCGCGGTTCTTGGATACGCGGAAGACGGCGTCAAACGCGCCACGCAGATCGGTGATCGCAACGGACAATGGCAATCGGAAGCTCTTGCAGGTATCGCATGGCGCGGTCTCGGCGACAACGCGAAGGCGCGGGAAACTTTTCAGCGCGCGGTAACTGTCATTGAAGAGCAGCGTGGCGTAGTTGCGGGCGGCGAAGTGGAAAAGCAGCTCTTTTTCGAGCAAGCCGCCTTTCCTTACCAGGAACTCGCGCTCATCGAAGCCGACGCAGGCAACACAATAGGCGCCCTGCAGGCCGCCGAGCGCACCCGCGCCCGCGTACTGCTCGACATCCTGGAGGCCGGCCCGAGTCCGATTGACCGGCTGATGTCGGACCAGGATCGCGCTGAAGAGAAACACTTGCGGGCCGCGATCGCCGCCGCCAATTCTCATGCTGCGGCAATCAGAGAACGCGATCAGGCCTGGCACGCCTACGAGTCTTTCCTCGCAAATCTATATTCAAAGAATCCCGAGTTAAGAACCTGGCGCGGCGATTCGCCCGTTGTCGCGGAAAAGGATCTCGAAGCGTTGGTTCCGGACGCCAGCACCGCCATCGTCGAATTTCTCAGCGGTCAGGACCAAACCCTGGTTTTCACACTGACACGGGTCGCCGGAAAGCTTCGGGTAAAGACGACGAGTCTCCCAGTCGGACGCGAGGCCTTGACCGCACTCGCCGGCCGTTACCGCTCGCAACTCGAAGGCCGCGATCCGGGCTTCCGCGCCTCGTCCCGCGAGCTTTACGACCAACTTCTGAAACCCGTCGCCGCCGATTTACGCATTCCCAACCGCGTGTATATCGTCGCCGACGGACCACTTTGGGAATTGCCGTTCCAATCGCTGCCCGGGCCTTCTGGCGGCTATTGGATTGAGCATGCGGCGATCTCCATGACGCCTTCGATTACTTTCCTGCGCGATGAGAACGCTTTGGCCCAAAGTAAGCAGCCCACGTTTGCTCATGCTCTTGTGGCGTATTCCGGTGTGCCCGAACTGGATGAACAGGTCCGGAAGATCGGCACCCTATATTCTCCAGGCCGCACCATCTTGCGCACGGGCGGCGAATCCCGTGAATCAACTTTCAAGACGGATGCGCTGAATGCCAGAGTTCTACACCTCGCCGCTCACGGCGTGGTGGACCGGCAAAACGCTCTGCATTCGCGCATCGTACTTTCTTCGCCGGAAAGTAATTCCCAGTCGGAAGACGGCTGGCTCGAAGCCTGGGAACTGATGCGAATGAATCTCAATGCCGATCTGGCAATTCTGAGCGCCTGCGAAACCGGGCGCGGGCGTGTCGCCGAAGGAGAGGGCATGGTCGGCCTCACCTGGGCCATGTTTGTCGCGGGCGTCAGGACAACCGTCGTGAGCCAGTGGCAGGTCGAGGCCCGCAGTACCACGCAACTCATGATCGGCCTCCATGAACGCCTGCGGCACGGCGACAAACCGGCCGAAGCGCTGCGCGGCGCCATCCTCGCTTTAATGAAGAACCCGCGCTACAGCCACCCCATGTACTGGAGTGCATTCGTAGTCACCGGTCTTTAGGAAAAAGTAAGATCGCAGGCCGAAGGCCTGTCTTACATGGCATGTAACTCATTGGCGTTCTATGTAAAGCAGGCGTTTTCGCCTGCACAGTGGGCCGGGTGCGGTACTTTTGCAGCGACGGAAAATGCGCAGGTGTAAAGCAAGCCTTCGGCCTGCGACCTTACTTTTTCGCCAAACTGGCGTGTGTTCGGGTAGAAGGCATTCTGCAAAATATGACTGCGCGCAGGTTTCACCGTACTTGCGAAACTTCGGGCCTGCCCCTTTTTGCCCCGCGAATATTTCACCCGCGCAGCCGTTCGCCTGAACAGAGCGTCGTATCGCTATTGCGGCTTCTTGCCGGCCGCAATCTTCCGCTCGACAGCCGCCATCAGGCGCGAATGCACATCTTCCGGAATCGTGCAGCTTTCCATGCCCTTATAGACCTGGATTGTTTTCTTCGTCGTATCGCAGATTACCCAGCAATTCGGGCATTCCGTGATGTGCCGTTGCAGCTTGTCGTGAAGCTCCGAACTGGTCTTCTCGTCCAGATAGTCCGACAACTCCGTCAGGAACTGTTTACATGTAAGCAAAGGCGTCGTCTCCTTTGCGTTTGAAAAAACGGTTCAGCTTATCGCGCAGTTGCAATCGCGCTCGCAGCAGGCGGCTCTTCACCGCCGGAACCGAAAGATCGAGCGCTTCGGCCGTCTCTTCAGTCGACAACCCATCCACATCCCGCAGCGTGAACACCGTCCGATAAATCGGCAGCAACCCGTCAATCGCCTCAGTCAGAATCTTGTTCATCTCATCGCGCGAGAACTGCTCCTCGGGATCCGGATCCCAGGCCGCAACCTCGCGGATGACCATATCCTCGCCAGTGTCGATCTGCTCGTCGAGCGAAATCGTCTTGTCGGTTTTCCGCTTGCGCAGCTTCATCAGCGCCTGATTGACGGCGATGCGCACTACCCACGTATAAAACTTCGAGTTTCCCTGGAACTGATCCAGGTGTTCGTAAGCCTTGAAGAAAGCTTCCTGCAACACATCCTCGGCATCTTCCCGATTCTGTGTGATATTCATCGCCAGCCGAAAAATTTTGCCGTCATAACGGTTGATCAGGACCGAAAAAGCGGCCCCATCGCCCGCCCGCGCACGCGCCACCAGCTCCAGTTCGTCACTGGGAGCTTCCACGGGCGCTGCTGGAATTGTTTCAATTGCCATTTCGCGCAATGCTCCATTCTCCCACGTACACCCGGGGACATAGCCACCGCTGCACCCGCAGCCGGAGCCGGATTGGGCTGATGCAAGGATCATTCCCGTTTTTGATGACCCTGCAAGCCAAAAGTTTCAGATTTGCCGCCAGTCAGCCCTATTTGGGGGCGGACGGTGGATTCCAGGCCTTCAAAACCCGCAAAATATACTCCCGGGTCTCCCGATACGGAGGTACGCCATGGTACTTATCGACAGCCGCCGGACCGGCATTGTACGCCGCTAAAGCCAGAACTACCTGGTCCGGGCTATCCTCATATCGCGCCAGCAGATCGCGCAGATAACGAGCGCCGGCGTCGGCATTCTCCGGCGGCTTATTCGGATCCACGCCGAGACTTCGCGCCGTATCGGGCATCAGTTGCATGAGGCCGATCGCGCCCTTCGGCGATACCGCTTTCGCATTGAATCCCGACTCAGTCTTCATCACGCCTGACACAAAAGTCGAAGGCAGCGAATACTTCAGGGCAACCGCGGCGGCCAGTTGAGCGGGCGTCAGAGTTCCGGCGGCAGGCGGCTTCGGCAGTTCAACGATGGCCAGCGGTTGCAGTTCGATCGCGGGCGGCAGCTCCGGCGCAGGCGGCGACACCAGTTCCACCCGGGTCACCATATTCAGCGCCATCTCCGTCACGCCCTCGCCGGCATAAATCCGGATCTTGTCGCCAAGTACTTCATGACGATCCGCCGCGAACTCGTACCCGGTGCGCAGCACGATATTCTCAGTGGCGAAAGTCGGCAAAGCCAACGCGCACAACCCGATAATATGTAGGTACCTATTCATGCCTCAAACCTGTAAGACGCATTTAGAGTGCAGTTTGTGCAGCAAAATTTTCGACGCCGGCCGCGCCTGGAACCTCTGCGACTGCGGCGGACCCCTTCTCGTCCGCTACGATCTGGCCCGTCTCCGAGCCGAATGGCCCCGCGAATCCCTCACGGGTGCGGTGAATAGTATGTGGCGCTACGCCCCCGCCCTGCCCGTCAGCCACCCAAATTCAATTGTCTCACTCGGCGAAGGCATGACCCCGCTCCTGACCACCCGCCGTACCGGCAATCGTATCGGAGCGCACAATCTTGTGATTAAGGATGAAGGCCTGAATCCGACCGGCTCTTTCAAAGCCCGCGGCCTCTCTTGCGCCATTTCAATGTGCGTCGAGATGGGAGTGAAAGTCCTGGCAATCCCCTCGGCCGGCAACGCCGCCAGTGCCCTCTCCGCCTACGCCGCCGCAGCCGGACTCGAAGCCCACATCTTCATGCCCGCCGACGTCCCGCAGGCCAATTTCATCGAATGCAAAGCCTACGGCGCGCACGTCACGCTCGTGGATGGTCTGATCAGCGATTGCGGCCGCATCGTCGGCGAGAAGTGCAAAACTACCGCTGGACAACCAGGAGCCTGGTTTGACATCAGCACCCTCAAAGAGCCCTATCGCATCGAGGGCAAGAAAACGATGGGCTACGAACTCGCCGAGCAGCTCAACTGGATCCTCCCCGACGCCATCCTCTATCCCGCCGGCGGCGGCGTTGGCATGATCGGCATGTGGAAAGCCTTCGTCGAAATGGAAGCTCTCGGCTGGATTTCCTCTAAACGCCCCAAAATGATCGCCGTCCAGGCTACTGGTTGCCAGCCGATTGTCCGCGCCTTCGAAGAAGGAACCGAAGCGAGCCGTTTCTGGGACGGCGCGTCCACCGTCGCTGCCGGTCTCCGCGTGCCAAAACCTCTGGGCGATCGCCTCACCCTCCAGGCCGTCCGCGAAAGCGCCGGGTGCGCCATCGCCGTTTCCGATCGCGACCTCATGGACGCCGGAATCCGCCTCGCCTCCGAAGAAGGCATCTTCGCCGCACCCGAAGGAGCGTCCTGCGTCGCCGCCACCGAACGCCTGATCCGGGAAGGTTTCCTCAAGCCCGACGATCAGATCGTCGTCTACAACACCGGCTCCGGCCTCAAGTATCTGGAAGCATATTCCGTCAGGTTCCCGCGCACGGCAGCCGGGCAAACCGATAAACTCGGCGGCCTGATCACACCACGCTGAGGATTCCTGACACCGCAGTCGTATGATGAGGTTGAGTGCGCCGCGGAATCTTCGCGAGCATCGGCGTCATCCAAGGATATTGAAAGGTTACGAATGAATAATTCCGTTCTGGTCCCCATGGTTGTTGAGCAGACTTCGCGAGGCGAGCGCGCCTACGATATCTATTCGCGTCTGCTGAAAGAAAACATCATCTTCCTCGGTACGCCGGTCGATGACAACGTCGCCAACCTGATCATCGCTCAGTTACTGTTCCTTGAAGCGGAAGATCCGGAACGCGACATATCGATCTACATCAATTCACCCGGCGGTTCTATCACTGCGGGTCTGGCGATTCTGGACACGATGGCTTTCGTGCGTCCCAATATCGTCACCATCTGTGTGGGACAGGCCGCGTCAATGGCCGCTGTGTTGCTCGCCGCAGGCACGAAAGGCAAGCGCTTCAGCCTGCCGAATTCGCGCATCATGATTCACCAGCCCTCTATGCAGGGTCTGGCCGGTCAGGCCGCGGATATCGACATCTACGCCAAGGAAATCCTGCGCATGCGCGAGATCCTGAACAAGATTCTGTCCGACGCCAGCGGCCAACCGCTTGAGCGTGTGGCGCGTGACGTCGATCGCGATTACATCATGAGTTCGGAGCAGGCTGTCGACTACGGCATCATCGATCGCGTGATCTCCAGCCGTGAAATGGCGCCGACGCCGGTGTCAAAGCCCGCATAACAAAACTCGAAAGGCGCAGGCCAAAAGGCCTGCGCCTTTACTTGTCTTTCGTCCCCGAAAACGTCCCCGTCACACCAGCTACCGCAATATCGCCCTTCATTGAAGTCCCGGCCGCGTCCAGCGTAGCCGTATACGTCAGATCGTAAGGCTGTTCCCGCACAACGTGATTCTGAAGCGTCGCCTTGTTCCCTTCGAAAGTCCCGCTGGTCGGGCTATCGCCAAGCCCTTCATATTTGCAGTTCCCCGTCACTTTCGAGCCATCGCGCGCCAGCACGCATTTCATATTGATGTTGTTGCCGACAACCTCACCAACGATAGTCCACGTCCCGGCAATATCAGCGGCGGAAGCCGTTTCTTTGGGAGTTTCGGCGGCCTTCTTCGCTGAAAACGTGCCCGTAACTCCCGCGACCGCAATCTCGCCTTCCATCGACGTTCCGGCCGCATCCAGCGTGCCCGAATACGTCAGCTCGTACTGAGTGACCGTGTGAGTAAAAACCGCCCGATTGCCCGTGAAAGTCCCCGCAGTTTCGACGGATCCCGCAGGCCCGCTGCAAGTGCCGCTGATCTTTTCCGCCGCCTGCTTAAAAGTACAGGTCATGTTGAGCGCATTCCCCACAATGTCGCCCGTCAGTGTCCACGAACCCGAAATATCGGCTGCCACCCCAGGCACTACGAATACTGCGACCGCCAGAATGGCCAGCGTAATGTTTTTCATGGCTCGATTATATTTCATAAATCCCCGGACGAAAAATCTCCATGTGTTTCGACGGATCGTCCAGTTCCGCAAAACCGAACTGCTTGTATAGCCCGTGGGCATCGCGGGTAGCCAAAGCAAAGCGGCGCAACCCCTGCAAATCCGGATGCGCGCAAATACATTCCATCAGCCACTTCGACAGTCCGCGGCCCCGATACTCCTCGAGCACATAAACGTCGGCCAGATAGCCATACGTCGCGCGATCGGTAATAACGCGGGCAAAACCGATCTGCTCCGCGCCTTCAAACAACCCGAAGCACAGCGAATTCTGAATCGCCCGCTCCACAACCTCAATCGGGATCCCGGGAGACCAGTACGACCTGGTTAAATACGCATGAACCGCATCCACGTCGAAGCACGATGGATCGGTCGATACAGTAAACCCCTCACGATGCACCACCATATCGCCGCCGGCTACCTGAAATCAAACGAAAACGGTGTCATCCGCATCATGCCGCCGTGCATCCAGACCCGCACCCGGCTGTCCCGTAACGCCGCTCGCAAAGGCTCAAACCCGGCACGAGATGCAATAGCTGCGAGCGAATCCAACTCGTCGTCGCCGCCGCTGCCCGCTGCCTGCATAATGTATTCCAGCAAAGATTTCTTCCCTGGATAAAGCACAAGATTCACATGGCTCGAGGCAGGAATTTTCGCCAACTCCCGCGCTTTCCGCACCGCGGCATCGATCCCGCCCATATCGTCCACCAACCCCTTGTCCTTCGCCTGATTGCCCAGCCACACGCGCCCCTGCGCAACCGGCGCAATTTCACTCACCGGCTTCTTACGAGCCTTCGAAACCTTATCCAGGAAATCGTCGTACGTAGCGTCGATCCCTTCCTTCAGCTTCGCCCGCTCGTCCGGCGTCAGCGACGAATAATCGGAATCAATCATCGCGTACTTGCCGCGGCTCACCGTATCTTTCGTAATCCCGAGCTTGTCATAAAGCCCATGCAGATTCGGCTTGCCGAACACCACGCCGATCGACCCCGTGATCGTCCCCGGATACGCCAAAATCGGACTCCCCGTCATCGCCATGTAATACCCGCCCGAAGCCGCTTCGTCCGCCATCGAAATCACAATCGGCTTCTTCGCCATCAGCTGATTCATCGCGCGCCACATATCATCCGAAGCCACCACTTCGCCTCCCGGAGAATTAATCCGGATAATGGCAGCCTTTATCGTGCTGTCGTTTCCCACCCGCTCCAGCATGCGGTCGAATACACCCGATTGCAGGCCGCTCGTATCGGCATCGTCGCCCCGCGCTATCGTACCTTCACCCACCACAAACGCAATTTGCTCAGTATTCGCACCCGACCCGCCCAGCCCCGCCGAAGCGTCGGTCACACGCGAATAATCATGCTCTGAGGTCTTCTTGAGCGAGGTCTGGTGCAGTGTAGTTTTCACTTCGCCGAAAACTTCATCCTCATACCGCAGATCATCCACCAGGCCATTCGCCTTAGCCTGCTTAGCCAGAAACGGGCCGTTGTCGATGATCGCCTTCACCGCAGCCGCATCTTTGCCGCGGCCTCTCGCAATCACATCCACCAGATCGCCATAAAGTCCGTCCGCCAGACTATTCATGACCTCCTTCGTTTCCGGACTCATCGACGCGCGCGTAAACTGATCGCCGTAATCCTTGTAAGCGCCGGCATGCTCCACATCCACCTGAACGCCCAACTTATCCAACGTGTTCTTGAAATACATCATCTGGAAGCCGATACCCTTCAGGTTCAGCATGTCGCTCGGCGGCATGTAAATCTTCGAAGCGGCGGTCGCCATGTAGTAATCGCGCAGGCTCGGCGACTTCAGAAACGCCACCAGCGGCTTGCCCGATTTCCGGAAGTTCTCCAGATCGGCGCGAATCTCCTGCATCGTGCCCCAGCCGACCCCAGCCTCTTCAGGCTCGAAGATCACAGCCTTGATCCGAGAATCCGAGGCAGCACGCCGCAGCATGCTCCACACATTTTCAACCGTGATCGAACTCCGCCCACCCAAACCAGGAATCGAGAACTCAACCGGAGGCTTCTCCGGCACCTCACCCCAAAGATGCAGAATCAGCGTGGAGCCATCCGCAATCGTCACCGGCTTCGAACGCAGCGAGGCAATCGCGAAAAAACCGATCACGCCAATAAGAACAACCAGAATCGCTCCAGTCAGCAGACCGAGCAGAAATTTACCCATGCCCGGAGGTTATCACGAGTCCCGCGAAGTACACGTCCGCAAAATCGCGCCTAAAGCGTTATTCTGCTCTTGAGAGGTAGAATTCTGCAAAGCCTGAATCTGAATAACCCCAGAGTCTACGCATCAGGTGCAGAGCTCTCGGATCTGACGGGCGAAACCATAACGTCCGCCGTAATCACAGCCCTTGAGCAGAGCCTGGCAAGAGAACTTAAGAAGAACGAATCGGGCCGGAAGGCGGAGCGAATACTGGCTTTGCAAGGAAGTTCTCCCCAGGGATGAAGGCGGATAGCCATTCTTCGGATCATGCAGCGCTGTTGGGCAATGACGGACTACCGCAGTGATTGTGAAGACGTAACAGTGGGATTGAACTATGGAGATTGCTTCAGCTACGCGCTCGCAAAGGTGTTCCGCGAACCGATTCTCTTTAACGGCGGAGACTTCGGCCACAACGACGTCGAAGCTGCTCAGCCCTTACCCGGCGCCAGCTTCAAAGCCTCAATAGACGCGCCCCGAGCCCCAGCCGTATCCCCATTCGGCATAATCCGGATCGGAATATCCGCCTGCTCCACACGCTGCCCAGGCATCCCGGCGCGAATCTGCTCAATAAACCAATCCTGAAATTCAACGCCGGTCTCAATCGCGCCGCCACCCACAATCAGCGCATCCGGATCGAAAGTATTGACCATCTCATCGAAGAACAGTCCCAGCGCATTCGCCTGCACCCGGAAAATCTCCCGGCACATCGCATCCCCGCGCTCAGCCATCCCGCGAACCTTCTTCGACGCGCCAGGCCCCGCATTCGCCAACTCATGATCCGGATTCTTCGCCAGAAAATATGGCAGCAACGTCGCGTCAATCGCCGTCAGCGAACACAGCGATTCCAGATCGCCCGTACGCCCGCAGTTGCAATAGGGCCGCATCCCTTCAATCCCCGGAATGCTCTGGTAAGGAATCAGCACATGTCCCAGTTCGCCGCCGAAACCCTTGCGCCCCGTGACGACGCGGCCTTCCACAATCACTCCGCCACCCAACCCAGTCCCGATAATTGCCGAGATCGAACTCGCAGTCACGCTGTTCCCAAAAATATTGAAATGGCCCCAAAGCGCCCCCGCGTTTCCGTCATTCAGATAAGAAACCGGAATCCCGAGCTTCGCTTCCAGCCCCGCGCGAATATCGAAACCGCACCAATCCGCATGCACGAAGTTTGTCGAACCCCGCGCACTAAATACGCCACCCGCGCTCGCAGGTCCCGGCGTATCCAGCCCCGCCGACGCAATGTCGTTCACCTGAACGCCGGCCCGGGCCGCTGCCATCTCCAAACCGTCCGCAATCTGCTGCAAACAAATCGCCGGACCCTCTTTCGACCGCGCCGGATGCTCGCACAACCCGTCAATCAGAAACTCTTCCTTCTCATTGAGAAATGTATAGTTAACCGCCGTCCCACCCAGATCGATTCCCGCTATAATGCGCATCGGCTTTAGAATATACTGCCCGTTTGCGCAGCCTGAACCTCAGGGCGGATAATGACTGCATCGTTAGGCAACCGGTCATGACAAAACAGGAAATCCTCCTCGCCCAAAAAGAATTCATCTTCCCCGCGGTCTTCAACTATTTCAAAGAACCGCTGGTCGTTTCCCACGCCAAAGACCAATACGTCTGGGATATAGAAGGCAACCAGTACCTGGATTTCTTCGGCGGCATCGTCACCGTCAGCGTTGGCCACTGCAACGAACAGGTCAACGCCAAAGTCCAGGCGCAGATGAACAAGCTGGAGCACGTCTCCACTGTCTTCGTGAATGAGCCCCAGGTCGCACTGGCGAAGAAACTCGCCTCCATCACACCAGCCGGCGCCCTGACGAAATCGTTCTTCACCAACAGCGGCAGCGAAGCCAATGAAACCGCAATCACCGCCGCGCGCTGCTTTACAGGCTCCACCGAAATCATCGCCCTCCGCCATTCCTATCACGGCCGAACTTCAGCCACCATGGGCCTCACCGGACAAGGCGCATGGAAACTCGGCCCGCCGCAACCCGGCGTCGTGCATGCCGTCAATGCCTACTGCTATCGCTGCCCCTTCGGTCTCGAATACCCATCCTGCGAAGTGAAATGCGCGCAGGATGTCGAACAGGTGATCCGCACCACCACCTCAGGCCGCGTCGCCGGACTCATCGCCGAACCCATCCAGGGCGTCGCGGGCTTCATCACGCCGCCCAAAGAATATTTCAAGATCGTCACCGACATCGTCCGCAAATACGGTGGCCTCTTCATCGCCGATGAAGTCCAGACCGCGTGGGGCCGCACCGGCAGCAAGTGGTTCGGCATCGAACATTGGGATGTCGTGCCCGACATCATCACCAGTGCGAAAGGCATCGGCAATGGCCTGCCGATCGGTGTCACCATCGCCCGCCCCGAAGTAGCCGACGCCATGAAGGGCCTCACCATCTCCACCTTCGGCGGCAATCCCGTTGTCACCACCGCCGCCCGCGCGGTCCTCGAATACATCGAAGAAAACAATATCCGCCAAAACACGGAAGAAGTCGGCTCCTATCTCATGAATGGCCTGCTCGATCTCAAAGAGAAACACCGTCTGATTGGCGACGTTCGCGGCAAAGGACTTCTTCTGGCTCTCGAACTCGTAGAAGACCGCCGCACCAAAGCCCCCGCAACTGCCGCGACTCTGCAACTCATGGAATGCGCTCGCGAAAACCGAGTCATGGTCGGGCGCGGCGGCCTCTACGGCAACGTCATCCGCATCTCGCCCCCCATGAACATCAGCCGCGCCGATGTCGACGAATTTCTGCTGCGTCTCGGCGCCAGTCTGACCGCGTGCGAAGCCGCCATGTTCGCAGGTGCAAGAGCATGACCGCTGCTGAAACCCGTACCCTCGTACCATCTCTCGTGGACGGAAAATGGGAGCACCTCAATGGCGTCTCCCATCCGGTATTCAATCCCGCGACGGGCAAAACCATCGCCACTCTCCCCTATGCATCCGCCGCCGACGTCGACAAGGCCGTCGAGTCCGCCCACGCAGCCTTCCAGCAATGGAAAGACACCCCCGTAGTCGATCGCGTCCAGCCGCTCTACCGCTACAAGACTCTCCTCGAAAAACACGCCAATGAAATCGCCGATATCCTCACGCGCGAAAACGGCAAGGTAATCGAAGACGCCCGCGTCGAAGTCCGCCGCGGCATTCAAATGGTCGAAGTCGCCTGCGGCATGCCCAGCCTGATGATGGGCGATTCCCTCAACGACGTCGCCCGCGGCATCGATTCCCGCACCGTGCGCGAGCCCCTCGGCGTCTGCGTCGGCATTACCCCGTTCAATTTCCCCGCCATGGTGCCGATGTGGATGTACCCCTTCGCGCTCGCCTGCGGCAATACTTTCATCCTCAAACCCTCGGAAAAAGTCCCGCTGACACCGACCCGGTGCATTGAACTCCTGCTCGATGCCGGTCTGCCCGCAAACGTATTCCAACTCATTCACGGCGGCAGGGAAACAGTCGACGCGCTGCTCGCTCATCCGCTCGTCAAAGCCATCTCGTTCGTTGGCTCAACGCCGGTCGCGAAGCATGTCTATACAACCGGTTGTTCGCATGGCAAACGAGTGCAGGCTCTCGGCGGTGCAAAGAACCACCTCGTCGTAATGCCCGACGCCAACATGGAAAAAACCGTCGAAGCGATCATGAGTTCCGCCTTCGGCGCAGCGGGCGAACGATGCCTTGCAGGCAGTGTCCTCGTCCCTGTTGGCGAAGCCGCGGGACCGCTCCTGAAACTCCTGACCGAAAAGACCCGCGAAATGACTGTAGGCGATGGCGCCAAAGAAGGCATGGGCATGGGCCCTGTCGTCACAGCCGACCACCAGAAGAAAATCCTCGGCTACATCGACAAAGGCCAGGACGAAGGAGCCGAACTCATCTGCGACGGACGTACCCGCTCGAAGCAGGGTCCCGGCTACTTCGTTGGTCCGACCATCTTCGATAAAGTGCAGCCCTCCATGACGATCGCGCGCGAAGAAATCTTTGGCCCCGTGCTTTCCGTCATCCGCGCCGAAACACTCGACGAAGCAATCCGCCTCGTCAACAGCTCCGAATTCGGCAATACGACCTCAATATTCACGCAAAGTGGCGCCAGCGCCCGCGAATATCAGTCCCGCGTCGAAGTCGGAATGATAGGCGTGAACATCGGAGTGGCTGCACCAATGGCCTTCTTCCCCTTCGCCGGCTGGAAGAATTCCTTCTTCGGCGATCTCCACGCGCACGGCAAAGACGCAGTGCATTTCTACACCGAACAAAAAGTGCTGATGACCCGCTGGTTTTAATATCAATCCACGCCAAACGGACTTACAATAGGCGTTATGAAACCAGTGGTCGCCCTGTTGTTGCTTGGAACTTTTGTGTACGCCCAGGTGCCCGCGCCAACAATAGAATCACTCACGAACGAGCTCACCGCCGCCCGCAAAAAACTAGTCGATTGGGGCGGTCTGGTCGTCTACGGCAGCGACAACACCGAGATCCCCGCGCCCAAGCCAGGTGAAAATCGCGTCGTCTTCCTCGGCGGCACGCTCACCGCGAATTGGGGCAAAGGCAAAACGCCATTCTTCCCAGGTAAGCCATATTTCAACCGCGGCATCCCGCTGCAGACAACTCCGCAAATGCTCGTCCGTTTCCGTCAGGACGTAGTCGCCCTCCAGCCTAAAGTAGTTGTGATCGAAGGAGGCTTCAACGATATCGGCATGGTGATGGGCCCCGGCAGCGAAGGCACCATCTCAGATCATCTTCATTCGATGATCGACATCGCGAAAGAGCACGGCATCAAAGTCGTGATCGCTTCCATTACACCGGTCTGCGATTGCTACGACAGCCAGATCAGACTTCGCCCGGTGGGAAAGATCGCCGCGATCAACGGAACTCTACGCGACATCGCCACCGAGACCGGCTCCATCTATCTGAATTACTACTCGGTGTTAGTGGACACGGAAGCGGGCACTCGCCAGATGAAGAAATCGATGACAAACAACGGCATCGATCCCAACGACGACGCCTACGCCCTCATGGCGCCGCTAGCGGAAAAAGCGATCAGTGACGCCCTCGCGATGAAATAGTCCGCCCGACAGCGCGATCCACCCAGGCCCGCGCATCTCTCACAGCGGCAATCCGCCAAATCGCGATCGCCACTACAAACACAAACCCGACAACCACGCCAACCTGTTCCATACGGCTGATCTCCATGTGGGGCCAACCACCAACCCTACTTCCCCAACCCAAACGCCCAAAACGTACCGTCGTAAGTCCCGAGATACAACTTCCCGTTTGCAATCGACAACCCGGCAAAATGATTAAACGAGGTAATCGTATCTCCGCTCGACCATAACTCTTTCCCGGTCTGCCCATCCAGCGCATAAATCGTAGCGTGCGTCGATTCCGCAGCCCGTAACGACGAATCGAAATTCAACCCGCGTTCCGGCGTGGCCTGCTTCGTAAACTCACCGCTGCCATACGCATAAACAACCCCATTGGCAATCACCGGAGGATACCCGCGATGCATATCCCGCGAAACCCAGGCAGGCTGCAATTCCAGCTTCCCACCGGCTTCCACTAACTTGAACGCCGCTACCCCGCCTTCCTTCGTCACCGGAGTATTCGTAATCGGAAACTTAAACGCCGGATGCGCCGGACCCCAGAACGGCGCCAATATCCATCGCGTTCCCGAAGCGTCTTCCCACGTCGAAAGCGCGCCCCAGCTGCCCTGATCCTGGAAGTCCGCGTCTTCATTGCAAAATAGTGGAGTCTTATACAGCGGAGTATGGTGATCCGCCCCGCCGGGGCTCTTCGGGTCCAGCAAAAACAAGCGGCATTCCTTGCCCGAGCCAACCATCAGTTCCCGGCCCTTGTACGTAAAAAAAGTCGCCGTATTATTCGGATCCAGATCGCGCTTCCAGAGCCAGTACCAGTTCGGTGGCGTGAAATAGTCCTTCACTTTCACATGATCGCCGTCAATCGTGAACGCCACCAGGCTGTTCGCAATAATCAGATTTGTCGGATCGCTCTCATCCACATTGCCATCGCCGGTCGTCGACCAAACCGTGCCAGTCGAATCCACCGCCGCCCCACGCAAA
>Ga0206926_1079_pt1 | contig 20413 bp, 11 predicted proteins | sample Alteio_BWOrgHeat_59_FD_152955 | JGI IMG/M metagenome (GOLD analysis project Ga0206926, IMG submission 152955) | Enriched cells from forest soil in Barre Woods Harvard Forest LTER site, Petersham, Massachusetts, United States -... | ecosystem: Environmental > Terrestrial > Soil > Temperate forest >... | reverse complement strand
TGCCAGGATATAGCGATCCTCGAAAGTATAGACAAGCCGTCCGTAATAGGATAACAGGACAGTACGCGGCTTATCAAAAGGATGTAAAGGAATGGAGCTCTTATTGACCGCATTGAGGGCATTGACAACAGGATAATAATAGTTCCAGGTAATATTATCGTAATAACCCGTACCTGCCGTTGCTGTCAAATGGCTTTTGATCCGGCTGAGACGCTTGTCATAGCTGAAATAAAACTCCACCACTGAATTACCGAGCTTGTTTTTATACTGGTTGTTCTGGCCCGTATCCAGGAAGTTCTGGGCTGCATAGACAGGCACTTTGACGGTGCCATATCCCCGGGCTATGTCATAACCCAGGTTAAGATTGGCATGCAGATCGGGAATAAAAGGGATCTTATAATCCAGCAGGATATTGCCGATGCTTCTGCGGACATCACTGAGGTTGTGATAGAGATCCAGCAGCCCCATGGGATTGCGGGGAGCCAGCTTATTGAGGATCACGCCGCCGGTAGTGGGGTCAGGACTGGTCCATTCAAAGAAGTTGCCATAATCCGATTTGGCATGCACCGGCTGGGTAGGATCAAAGTACACCGCCGAAGAAATGGCCGCCTGGTTGGCAAAGCGGGCCTTGCTAAGCGTCCCTTTCAGATTGATCTCCACCTTTAAAGCCCCGTTCAGCAACCGCGGGCTCAGGGACACGCTGCCGGACATACGCTGAAGGTTATCTGTTCTGAGGATCCCATCCTGGCTCAGATAGCCAAGGGACACCCGGTAAGGCATGTCCTTCATAGAACCGGTAATACTGAGATCATTGTCTGTGCTGATGGCCGTCTGGTAGATCTGTTTCTGCCAGTCGGTGCTGGCGCTTCCCATCAGCGATTTCCAGGTATGGGTGGCGTCATAATTTGTATTACCCAGACTGTCAACCAGGGTCCGGAACTGACCCGGCGACATGACGGCCGCTTCTTTGATCAGCTTTGACAGGGACACCTGGGTGGAAAAATAGTATACAGGCCGGCCGGAGCTGCCTTTTTTTGTAGTGATGATGATGACGCCATTGGAGGCCCGGGAGCCATAGATAGCGGTGGCGGCCGCATCCTTCAGGACCGTGAAAGACTCGATATCAGCGGGGTTCACCATGCTGAGCGGGTTGGATACCCCATCGATGCTATTCCCGCTGAGCGGCAGTCCGTCGATGACGATCAACGGGTCGTTGCTGGCGTTGATGGAGGCGCCGCCACGAATGCGGATGGTCGTTCCTCCGCCAGGAGTGCCACCGGAAGATGTGATGGATACCCCGGCTACCTTGCCCGCAATAAGCTGCTCAGGAGACGTGATGCTGCCTTGCTGAAAATCTTTTGAAGTAACGGTGGTGATGGCGCCGGTTACCTCTTTCTTTTTAAAAGAACCATACCCGACGATGACAACATCGTTGAGAGAGGTGCCCGCAGGACGAAGGACGATGTGCATGCTGCTTTGAACGCTTACCTGCACGGTGTCATAACCGATATAGCTGATGACCAGCGTAGCGTGCGGTCTGGCATTCAGGCTAAAATTCCCTTTATCATCCGTTACCGTGCCCCTGGCCGTGCCAAGGATGGCCACGGAAGCCGCCTCGATAGGCTGGCCCTTTTCATTCCTGACCGTCCCTGTAATAGGCATCGAAGGACCCTGACCTCGAACACCGGGAATGGAGAGGAATAACAGGATCACAACAATCAATAGCTGTTTAGTTTTGGAAAGCGACATATATGACAAGATTAAAGTGAGTTAAAATATGAAACTTATCTTTTCGTCATCGTTAGTGAATAGTCTTGTTTTTACAGGCGCTCCCTGCTCCCCCGCATCGCCGGGAAGAAAAGAAAAGCGCTCGTCACCCCCACATCCATGCAACACCAGTCTTATAAAATGGTAATGCGAGGACCGCTGTCCCTGTGGCTTATCCAGGGTGATGGTGTGCGCCGCCGGATCAAAGCGCAGGGTACGCTGATAATAATTGCCCTTTTCGTAATCATAGGTTTCCCCGTCGTCCTCGTACAAGCTCAGACTGTCTTTTTCAGCGCCGGCATATACGTGCAGGTCCAATGTATCAGCGGGCGCCTGACCCGTGTATTGTACAAGGGATTGCCGGGGGATAAAGCTGCCGCCCTTGACAAAGACAGGCAGCCGTTCGGCGGACAGCTCGAGTATCCTTTCCTGTCCACCCTGATACTTTTCACCGGTATAAGCATCATACCATTCTCCCGCCGGCAGATAAACTTTGGCAAAAGAAGCCGTGCTTTCCTGGGGCATGACCAGCAGGGCGCTCCCAAACAGGAACTCATTCTGATAACGGGTGTCATAAACATGCGGGTCCCCTGTATACGCAATGGCAAGGGATCGCACTACAGGCATACCATCCGTCGACGCTTCCCTGAAAGCGGCATAGATATAAGGCAACAACGTATACCGGAGGCTTATATACTTACGACAGATCTCCGTTACTTCCTCTCCGAATGTCCAGGGCTCGGCCGACTTTGAATTATTGGCCGTGTGATTACGGAAATAAGGGATAAAAGCGCCCAACTGCATCCAGCGGGTGTATAACGCCTGCGTGGGGTTACCCGTAAAACCGCCGATGTCCATGCCCGTAAAGGCCACACCGCTAAGACCCAGACTGGTCAATAGCCGCACGCCGGCCAGCATGTGGTCGTCCTCAGCACGGTTATCTCCCGTCCAGATGGCGGAATATCGTTGAAGACCGGCATAACCCGATCTGGAAAGGATAAAAGGCCGTTTGCCCGTCGCCGCCCGCATACCTTCATTGCTGCTGCGGGCCATTTCCAATCCAAAGACATTGTGCCCCTGCAAATGCGTACCCCTCTTTCCATCCAGGTCAAAGAGCAGATTGTCCGGCATTTTCTGACCCCATGTAGAGATCTCATTCATATCATTCCAGATCCCGGCAACACCCGCATCCGCATATGATCTGATCTCTTTTTTCCACCATTCACGCCCTCCGACACTCGTGAAATCCGGGAAATGACACCAGCCCGGCCATACCTGCCCGGTATAGGGCTGGCCATCGGAATATTTTAAAAAGATGTTCTCCGCAAGACCGCTCTCATAGGCAGGGTATCCTTTTTCCACTTTAATACCCGGGTCTACGATCACCGTAGTCTTAAATCCCATCTGCGCCAGCTCATCGGTCATGGCCCTGGGATGGGGGAACCGTTCCGGGTCCCAGGTGAATAATTTATAATGATCCATATAATGGATGTCCAGGGTGATACCGTCGGCAGGTATCCGCTTCTCCCGCAGCGTGTGGGCGATCCGCAATACTTCCGCATCCGGGTAATAGGAATAACGGTTTTGCTGGTAGCCCAGGCTCCATAAAGGAGGCATTTTCATACGACCTGTGAGATCCGTATAGCTTTTTATGATCCCAGCTACATCGGAATGATAGATAAAATAATAGTTCATTTCCCCGCCCTGGGCGCCAAAAGAGGAACATCTGTCGTTGCTGGCCCCGAAGTTGAAATCGGTACGATAGCTGTTGTCCAAAAAGATCCCATAGGACAGCCCCCCATGCGTGCCGATATAAAAAGGTATATCGGAATATAAAGGGTCCTGATCGATGTGATACCCATATACATCCGAATTCCAGTTGGTATAGGCGTTGCCCCGCCGGTCCAGGTTCCCCGTCTTTTCCCCCAGTCCTATAAAACGCTCCCCGGGCTGAAGGGTTTTGTACGTAGTCACCTGCGTGCCTATCCAGGAAGTGCCCAGCCCTTTTTCGTCCTCGTTAATAACCTTCCCCTCCAGGGTTAGGAAGGTGATGGAAAAGGGGGATTTATGAATGATCAGCTGCAGGGAGTCGGTTGTCACCGTGATAGCCGCAGCATCCTGCGCCCATTTGACCGGTTGTAGGGCAGGGGAGGCGACAACGGCATAAGACTGGTCTTTGAAAAAAGGACGGTCCGAAAGCCGGACACGGATGATATTGTTACTGTAAACAGTGATGAAGGCAAATGCATTTTGCGTGCGGAGCGACAATCCGGGACCCTCCTGGCTGACGGAGGTCACGGCCCCGGGTGTTATGACCTGGTCCTGGGCAGGAAGCCGCAGGGGGAACAGGGACAACAACAGCAACAGCCGGATAAAAATAACGGGTAGACGGGGGGGCATACATCTCATATAGCAAGACGGTTTTTAAGTCGTCAGTAACCCAAAGAAACTTTGCTATAAGACCCGCACCAATTTATACAGACCGAATATGGAAAATATAGACAATATTGGAGGAGATTAAATTATTAATACATTGATATGCATACAATTGCAAACATATATGTATTTATTTAATATAGATGGCTTAGCCGCTTTAAATGCTATTAATTTCCATGACCCGGGTCTCAAAATCTTCATTGGCCACCGTACTGCGGTTCTTGATCCGGGTCTTATAGGCATAGATGGTATTGACGGAATAGCCAAGGATCTGGGCTATCTTGTCATTGTCGCTGATGCCCATCCGGATAAGGGCGAAGATGCGGAGATCGATGTTGAGCAGCTCATTTTCCTTTAGCTTTATCTGGTCTTCCTCTTTAAAAAGCGCGTTGAACCTGGCTACGAATTGGGGGAAAATGCGGAGAAAGACGGTGTCAAAGCTCTTCACCAGGTCCTCTTTTTCTTTTTTTGGCTGTATATTATTGACAATGAATTTGATGTCTTCAAATTTCCTTTCCGACACCTTCTGATCGAGAGTTCGTTTCAGCCGTTCCAGCTTGGCAAAGAACTCCGAGTCCAGGTTAAAGAAATAGCCGATATATTCTTCCTTTATCTTATTGGCCTCTTCCAGCTTTTCGTTGATCAATCGTTGGGCGGCATGCGCCTCGGTGATCATCAGTTGAGCCTTTTGTAATTTTTTCACCTGCCGGCGGATGACGATAATAAGGATGGCCAGCAGGATCATCAGCAGGGTGACGACGGAGGCATACCCGATCAGCTGTCTTCTTTGGGATTCGACAGCATTGATCCTTTCACCTTCGATAAGGGATAATATACTGCTCACCTGCACTTTTCTTTGCCGGGCGCCGTATAATTCGGCATTGGCAATGGCGGCCTCGATGCAAAGAGAAGCATGCTTTACATCTCCCTTCTTATAGAGGAGATCGGCCAGGTTAAAAATGGCGTAGGTCTCCTTGGTGGAAGAGCGGATGTCGGCGATGGCAGCCGTGATCATCAGGTCGATGGCTTCATCGGTCTGTCCTTTTTGCTGGTAGATGCCGCTGAGCGTAGAGGCGGTCAGGGCCAGCTGATGATCGGACAGCCGGCTGCTTTTTAACAGATTGTCAAAAAACATGGCAGCAGAATCCAGCTTGCTTCTTTTAAAATAGAGCAGACCACTGTAGTATTCGTATTCAAAGGAATGCTGCGGATAAAAGGAAAGGGCCGAGTCCATATAGAGATTGCCCTGTGTGTCATAACCGGCGGAATGATGTTTGCCATCAGAGTCATAATTGGCCAGGTCATAGAAATATCTACCCAACAGCGTATAATAAATCGCTTTCAGCGAATCCGGCTCGTCCCTGATGTCCGTAGAACGCAGGGAGTCATAAGTCTCTTTAAAAAGGCCGGATGACAATAATATAAAACAAAACCGTAAACGGGCCTCGGTGATCAGGTGTTTGTCTCCCTGCCGGTACGCTATTTCCTGGAGTCTTTCGGCATACTGGTAAGCGGAGTCGTAATTAAAGATGCGGTATTCGTCATATAATGCTTCATAGAGGGAGAAGAGATGGGATGCGCTCCCTGTAGACAGTGCATCCCGGAGTAGCCCAATCTGTTTTTCCTTCCCTACATCATAGGCGGGCACCCTTGCAATGGCCGCAGTTAGCTCATTCAGGAGGCTGTCCGTGCTGGCTGCTGCCCTGGCGAAGACCATCGTTAAGATAAAAAAGAAGAGTAACCGCTTCATTTCCTTGAATCCGGGATTTAAGCCGGAAAGATAAATAAAAGACGGCATTCTGCTATCACCGGGTGATGGTCCGCACCTGGATCCTGGTACCCCCGTCGTTTTTCCCGCCGGCCTTATTAAGACTGTAGGTAAAGCTCAACAAAGCATATCGCTGAAGGACATTGTACCGTGAATTATAAATATATCCGGGTAAGGTAAACTGGCTGATGCCCGTATTCTGGTTCAGGATGTCCTGCACGCTCAGCTTCAGCTGGCCCCGATTGTTCTTAAACATGGACTTTGCTATCGACGCATTCCATCGGGGCAGGCTTACATTATATCCATTGGAATTACCGGTGTTAATGGTATAATTGAAATCGGAATTGATGGATAAAGTAGAGGATAGGTAGCCCGTCACATCTATATCATAACTCTGTTGCCAGTAGCGGGTGTTCGTGATTGTCTGCGGTGAATAGTCCGTTTTATTAAGGGTCACGCTACCCCTTAATGAAAGGTCTATTATATTGTCCCGGCTGAAATTATAAGATAGGGCAGGTCCGATAATGGTGTTGGTAGTGAAATTCGCGACCCCGTTGATATAAGAAAGGTTCTTTCCGTAGGTAAAATTGCTGCTCATCCCGATGCGACCCATTCTTGCCGGCAACGTAAGGTTATAACTGATGTTCCCGAAAAGATTGGACACTCCATTGGTATTGACAGGGTGGCTGAATCTTTTGCCATAGCTGGTAACGGAGTCGCTGTTCACGATGGAATTGGTAATTTTGGAAAAGGAGGCGGTAAAGAAGAGATTATTCCCACCGGAATGATTGTTCAGGTTATAGTTGAGAGAAAGGTCATGGGTATAGGATCGTTTCAATTGCGGATTACCGGTGACGACCGACAATGGATTGCTGACATCTGTCACCGGCAGCAATTGCGTGACGGAAGGTTGTGAAATGTTGGTGTTATATGTTACCCTGATGTCCTGCAGTTTGGAAAAGCGGTATTGGAACATGGCGTTCGGCAGGATGTCTGTATAGGAGTGCCGGATCTCCGCACTGTCCAGGGTAAGATTCTTTCCACGAAGCGATGCCGTCTGTAAAGAGGCTCCCAGCGAAAGGGTGGACTTTTTCTGGTTGGCCTGGAAGCTCAGATTGGCGCCACGGTAAGTATAGGTGGTGTTGAGGTCATTGCTGAGGAGCCTGTTGGCAAGGTCGTGTTTTCCGGTGAGACTGTTGTAGTCATAGGTATGTGTGTTGTTATTGTCTGTATTGATGTTGAAAAAGCCTTTCAGGGCCAGCAAAGATCTTTTTCCAATGGGTTCGGTATAGATGATATTGTTTTGCAGATTATAGTTACTGGCGCGTTGATTGCTCACCTGGTTGATAGAAGAATCTCTGCCGGCGCTGCCTCCTGTATACAGCGTATAATCGGAGAGCTGGCTATTGTCCTGTACATTGGAACTATACGCCATGTTCAGGTCTGCGGAAATAGTTCTCCCTTTTTTTGCCAGCCGCTGCCTTATCAGGACCTCCGTTGCAGCATTAACCGCATCCGAGGAACTGGCTGTGTGGTTTTGTGAATCATTCAGCTTTGACGAGTCTGCCGCCAGGCTGGTAGCCCTGTTCTCATTTATTGAATGGGAATGCAGCCACCCAATGGAAGGCGTCAGTTTGTAAGAGAATTTATCGTTCACTTTATGGTCAATGATCATCGAAAGCTGGTGCTGGATCTTATCCGTCACCGATCCTGAAGTATCATAGGTATTGTACCCGACGCCGGGCAGGACGTTCTGGGTGAAGGAATGCTGGTTAACGACTGTGTGATTATTATTGCCGATATAGCTGCCGCTGAAGTCTGTTTTACCTTTATTAAAGAGATTATTGTAATTAAACCCTGCTATCTGTGAGGTGGTAATGCCTTGTGGATCCGGACCGACCCCGGACAGGGGAAGGCCACCGGGCAGACTAAGGCCGCCACCACCTCGTCCCAGGCCGCCGGAGAAGCTCAATGCGTCCATGATGGAGATGCCCTGGCGATTGATATTGTTAGCCATGCCCAGAAAAGACATTTGTTTGTCGCCCTGGAACAGGTTTACATTGGCCTGTGCATCATAACGGGTGCCACCCCCTCCTGTTAACCTGCCGAAGATGGAATGATCCCGGCCCTTTTTGAGTTTCAGGTTGATGGTCTTCTGAGCGATGCCATCATCGATGCCCGTAAAAAGGGCCTGATCACTTTTTTTATCATAGACCTGGACCTTGTCTACGGCATCTGCCTCCAGGTTTTGAGTAGCTACGGTCGGATTACCAGTGAAAAATCTTTTCCCGTTCACCAGTACATTCTGAACCACCTTTCCATTCACTTTGATGACGCCGTTCTTATCAACGGTCAGACCGGGCATCTTTTTTAGCATATCTTCCACCACCGCATGGGGCCTGGTCTTGAAATTCTCCGTATTGTATTCGACGGTATCTCCTCTGAACTCCACCGGCGGTCTTCTCGCCACCACATTCACCTCCTGCAACTGGGATATGTTAAGCGCCACCGTTCCGGCATCATAAATTTTTTCTGTCCCGGGGATGGACAGCGATCTCCAAATGGCTGTATAGCCCGTATGCGACACCGAAAGAAGATAATTCCCTTTCGACACTTTATCCAGCTTAAAGTCACCGGTAGAGTCCGCCATCGTATAGGTCACGAGGGCCGAGTCAGATGCATTGACCAGTGAAACAGTCGAATAGGGCAGCCCCACGACGTTGGTTGAGTCCGTCACCCGGCCTTTGATGGCCGTATGCTGAGAAAATGCGGAAAGGGAGATGAAGGGAAGTGTGAGAGAAAGCAGGAACCCGACGAGTATATTTTTCGGCATGTTCTTTTTTGCCAAAAGTAATGCGTAGCAAGGGCCTTATCGGTTAATGAAAGTGGACGGATCATTAATGAAGGTTAAAATTAAGATCAGGATAATACGAAACGATACCCGACGCCCTTGATGGTCAGGATCTCGATGTTTTGATCGCTTTTTAGATATCCGCGTAACCGTGTGATATAAACGTCCAGGTTCCTGCTATTGAGGATGGAGTCATTCCCCCAGATGGATTGCAGAATGTCTTCTCTTGGGATGATATGGCTGCGGTGTTGCCATAAATATTTAAGCAGCTCACTTTCCCTGTAAGATAATTTTCGTTCTTCATCATCACAGAGCAACACTTGTCTGTTCAGCTGGAATATATACCGCCCGATAGTAAGGGTCTCTGCAGGTGTTGGCTCCGGCGACGGTTCATTTCTCAGGCGAAGCACATTTTCGATCCGGACGATCAGCTCTTCCATGCTAAAAGGCTTGCGGATATAGTCGTTGCCACCAGTTCGGAATCCCTTTACCAGGTCGTCCGTCCCGGCCATGGCAGTTAAAAAGATAATGGGTATATGACCGTTCAGACTACGGATGGCAGCAGCTACCTCGTAGCCATCTTTTCCCGGCATCATAATGTCCAGTACGCATACGTCGGGTTTCTCTTCCTCGAATACCTGCAGGACCCTGGCGCCGCTGGTTTCCATGATCACCTCGAAGCCCCTGCTCTCCAGGCTTTCTTTTACTATCTTGCCCAGGAACAGCTCGTCCTCCGCGTATAGTACTTTTATTTTGCTCATAATGCCGGAAGTTGGATGATAAATGTGCTTCCCTGCCCTTCTTTACTGTCCACGCTGATGACGCCATGATGCCGTTCTACAATATGACGGACATAACCCAATCCAAGCCCATATCCTTTTACATCATGACGATCCCCCGAAGGAACGCGGAAAAAGTTCTCGAAGACCTTTTGCTGGTACGCGGCTGGAATGCCGATGCCATTGTCCCTGACCGTGATCATAATGCCTTTTGCATCATAGGAGAAACGGATGTTAATGACAGGTTTTGAATGGCTGTATTTAAGGGCATTGTCCAGCAGGTTGACAAATACACCGGTCATATGCAGCTTGTCCGCACGGACAAGGAATCCGTCTCCGTCGCTGCTGAGACTGGCAATGGCGCCGGCCTTGTCCATTTGTAGTTTCATGCTGGCCAGCACTTCGGCCATCAGCTGATAGAGGTCGATGACCTCTGTATTGAGAATGATCTCCTTGTTTTCATAGAGGGAGAGCTTGAGCACTTTGTCCACCAGTTGGGAAAGCCGCTGTAATTCCAGCGCTGAAATATCAAGGTATTCCCGGGTGCGTTCCGGGTTATCGAGGGCATTGAACTTTCTCAACGCTTCGACTGCCACATTTACCGTGGCAATGGGGGTCTTTAGTTCATGCGTAATATTACTGATAAATCCATGCCTGATGGCTGCCAGGGTTTGCTGTTCCCGCAAATTTCTGTACATGAATATGAAGGACATCAGCGTAAGCCCGAAAAGTGCCAGCCCGAACAGGATCGGCAGCTTTAACCGGAGCAGGAGATAATGTAAAGGATTGCTGAATGTAGCCTGGAAGCCATCCTCGTGCGATATACCGACAAAGACCGGGTCTGTTTGCAGTTTCTGCGGGTGGGGAACCTTACCCGGAAGGGTATCTGCCGCTTTGAGCTTCCGCAATGTAAAGCCAATGTCGACGCCTTTGCGCAGCAGCTCATTTTTGTAAGTGGTATCGATATCGTGCAACTGAAGGGGCTTATCATTGTTAACGATACTGGTAATGATCCGGATAAAGGTTGAGTCCGATCCGATCTGGATCATAGGCAGAACAGTATCGACAGGCTTCCCGGAAAAAGTATGCATACTGTCGGTGCGGAAAGAAAAAGAAATGCTCGTCTTAACAGCGTCGCTTTTTATGACACCTGTTTTTCCCGGTTTTCCCATTTTTACCACGAGAGATCGCTTGATACTGTCGATCAGATCAAAGGCAAAGAGGTTCACCGGCAGATTAGCCTGCATAGCAGTGGGGTGGCCGGTGAACCGGATAAGCTGGACCTTATACATGATATCCTGGAAAGTTACATTGGTCGTCTGCTGTAGGTTCTTCTGCTCTTCCCGGTAGAGTTTCCCGATCCAGTATGCCTGGAAAGCAGCTACCAGCAAGAGCGTGCTCGTCATCAGGATCATAGATAACCGAAGGACATGTATGGAGGTTCTTTTCATTTTAGGTAAGCGAATATAATAAAGTGTACGGTTTCAGACAGTTGAATTAACCTTAATTAACCTTATAGCAAGTTTGCTTAACGGGGAGGGGCTCTACTTTTGATTCTTAAAAAATGTATATGCAAAGAATAATAGCCCTGCTCGTCGTATTTGCTTTCGGGATCGTAGCACATGCACAGATCTCACAAGGCACCATTGTATATGAAAGGAAATTCGACATTGCCCGCCATGTACAGGATGAACAGCTTAGGCATTTGCTGCCCGCCTGGCAGACCTCCAGTTACCAGATGATCTTTAAAGACAATACAAGCATCTATCTGCCGCTACCCCCGGATGAGGCGCCTGACCCCTTCGCTACACCGGCCCAGAAGATGATGGTCTTTGCCGGCAATGTTGAAGAGGGCGCTGTTTATTGCGACTTTCACACCAATAGGCAATTGACGGAAGCCAAAATAGCCGAAAAAAAATACATCATCGTCGACACCCTTCGCCCGGTGATGTGGAGGCTGGAAGACAGCACGAAGATCATTTTAAAGCACATCTGTAAAAAGGCTGTCATGGGCAAGGGGGACAGCACCCGTACCATCGTATGGTATGCGACAGACATCCCCACACCCCTCAGCCCTTTCTTTTTCGGCGGCGCCCTGCCCGGCGCCATTCTGCAATTGAATATGAACAATGGGGATATAATATTAACAGCCACCAGCATCTCGCCTAAGGTGGATAGCAAATTACTAAAAGCCCCCGTTGACGGGGAATTGATCAGCCGGATGGATTATAATGCAAAGATGAAAGTGGCGATGCCAAATCAAGTGGAAATTAAAAAGACCATTCTGTAACTCATTCATGGTTAAGTGTTCATAAGCCGTTCCAGCAAGGGGCGGCTTTTTTTATAAAAAAGATCTGTCTCCTTGTCCTAATTTCGTCCCGGAGATTGACATGCTATCATTATTTACTAAAAACACTTTTTATGAATCAATTCCTGATCATTGTAAGAGGTAGCGATCATTCCACAGCATCCCCCGAAAAAAAGCAGCAGCGCCTGGAACGGTTTAATGAATGGGTGGGGAAAGTACTGAATGGCCGATTTGTTTCCGGCGCCCCATTGGAAGATACGGACGCCCGGTTCCTGAAGAGCAGGACGGAAATCCTGACGGATGGCCCCTTTATAGAGGCAAAAGAAATGATCTCCGGCTATATCGTCATCCAGGCCAAAGACATACAAGAGGCCACGGAGCTCACCAAAGAATGCCCGCTCCTGGACGACTTCAAGCTGGAGCTGCGCAAGATGATACCCATGCAACAATAAAGCAATGACGGAACTATCACCGGATGCAAAAGCCCTGGTCGACCATCTTTTCCGCCAACAGGCAGGAAGGATGGTCGCCATTTTAACCCGCCTTTTCGGGGTGCATAACCTGGAGCTGGCGGAGGATGTGCTACAGGACACCCTGCACCAGGCCCTGAAGGACTGGTATACAGGTAATATTCCCGACAACCCCGCCGGCTGGTTGATGACGGTGGCCAAACGAAAGGCCATCAATATGATAAGAAGGGAAAGGCTGCAACGCAATTTTGCTGCGGACATGGACAGGCTGCTCAAATCCGAGTGGACGGCATCCTATACACTGGATCATATTTTTCTCGAGCACGAAATAAAGGACAGCCAGCTCAGGATGATCTTCACCTGCTGTCATCCCGCCCTGCCCATAGAAGGCCAGCTCGCGCTCACGCTCAAAACGCTTTGCGGTTTTAGTATCCCGGAAATAGCCTCCGCTCTGCTTACCACGGAGTCCACCATTAATAAAAGGCTTTACCGCGCCAAAGAAAAGATCCGTAACGAACAGCTCGATTTTACCGTGCCCTCGGGACCGGATCTCTTCGCAAGACTGGATGCCGTATTGCTGGTCATTTATTTATTGTTCAATGAAGGCTATAACAGCAGCTGCGATGACCTCGTCATCCGAAAAGACCTCTGCCTGGAAGCCATGCGGCTGGCCATGCTGCTCACTGAGCGGCCCATCATGAAGGACTATCCAGAGATTTATGCCCTGCTGGCCCTCATGTGTCTGCATGCTGCCCGTTTTGACGCCCGCATCGACAGCAATGGCTGTCTCGTCATCCTCGAAGAACAGGATCGGGCCCTCTGGGATCAGGACCTGATCGCAGAAGGTATTCAATTTCTTTCCCGTTCAGCTTTCGGCATCTCCGTCACGGCTTATCACCTGGAAGCAGCCATCGCCGCAGAGCATAGCGTGGCCGCCAGTTTCAGGGACACCGGCTGGAATAAGATCTACGATTACTATGTCGCGCTGGAAAAACTAAAACCCTCTCCCGTGATCCGGCTGAACCTGGCCATCATCAAAGGAAAAACAGACGGCCCGCAGGCGGCCATCACCGCGCTGCATGCACTGGAAGAATCCGGCAAGGTGGCCGGGGACAGTCTCTTCTATGCTTCTCTTGGAGAGTTTTATGCACAGACAGGATGCAGGGAGGAAGCCGTCGATTATTTATTGGAAGCCCATGCAATGACAAGGTCCGCGGCGACAAAGGAATTGTTACAAAGAAAGATAGGCGCACTTCGCAGCTGAATAAACAAAAAGCCTGCCCGATCTTTATGACCGGGCAGGCTTTTTTATTGACGGATCAATAGCCCGTATTCTGTATCAGGTTTGGATCATCCGTGATATCCAGCACCGGGATAGGATATAGGAGCCAGTTATCCGACCAGGGTTTTTTGTAGCTGAGTGCGCTTAACACGGAGGACGCCTGTCCTGTCCTCTTCAGATCGAGCCAGCGATGTCCCCATTCCGCGAAAAGCTCTACCTGTCGCTCATGTGCAACTGCAGTCAGCAGATCGGTTGACGTGGAAGCGCTGGTATTCGCCAGGCCGGCCCGGGTCCGCACGGCATTCAGGTCGCTGGCAGCGCCGGTGAGGTTAGTGCCTTGCTGGGCCCGCGCTTCTGCGCGGATCAGGTATTGTTCCGCCAGGCGCAGCACGGTATAATACTGCGTAATGGCGCCGTTAAGCGTGCTTACCTTCAAGGTATACTTGAACGCAAAATAATAAGGCACGCTGTTGTATGGAGCAGTGCTGGGTGTAGCAGTACTGTCCGTCCAGGTACTTCTTCTCTTATCTCCTGTCTCGAAGTTGGTCATGAAACTATTGGTCAGGCAGTAAGGAGCCACGAGGAAAGCTGCGTACGAGGGGAAAAGGAAAGGATTGATGAGCGAAGCCTGGGTGATCGGGTCATAGGTGGTGTACCGGAAGGTCGGCACAAACTCATATGCTTCCCAGGTAGTATTGTACGGCAGGACCGTAGCGTTCTCCTGGAACTGCAGGATGGACTCGGAACTGTTTTTCAGGAATGCATTGGCAAGAGTAGGCAGACTGAACAGGCTATTGCCAATGACGGCGCTGGCCTGCGCTTCCGCATCGGCCCAATCCTTCTGGTAGAGATAGACCCTCGCCAGTAAGGCAGTAGCCGCCCAGTAATTGGCCCGGATGCGTTCTCCTTTCCCTACGGAAAAGTCCTTGGGCAGCAGGCTTTGCGCATCTTTCAGATCGCTGATGATCTGTTTATAAACGTCGGCTTGTGGCGATTTCGCCAGCAAGGATGTCTTATTGAAGTCGGTAGACAGGACGATGGGAACATCCCCGAACAGGTTCGTCAGATAGAAATAACAGAATGCCCGGATGAATTTTGCCTCTCCCGTCAGCTCGTTGCGGATGCTGTCGTCCAGGGCATCAGGCGCTGCCGCTGTCAATCCTTCGATGCAGGCATTGGCGCCATAGACAACGGAATAAGCGGGGGTCCAGAGATAGCTGGCCACAGGACCATTGGCGGACGTCAGCTGATTGGTATAGAACTGGTAGTCCATTAGATTGGTGGTGCCGGAAAAGTTCAGCAATTCGTCGGATGAAAGGCCGGCGTAAATGCTAATGGCCCCGTTGCTGAAGGTCAGGCTGCCGCTATTGCTCATCATTTTGGAATAGAGGCCCGCCATGGCGGAATTAGCGTGTGCATTGGAAGTAAAGACCTCGCTCAGCGTAATAGAAGTGTTGGGAGCGGGGACCTCCACCAATTTTTTACAACCGGAGGCAGCGACTGCCATCCAGACAATAACCAGTGTGGTGAATATTTTATATTGTGTTGACATAAGCGCTTTTTTATAGGTTAAAATGAGCAGCTAAGACCTGCCGTGATCGTCCTTGCCGGTGGCATCCCCCCGAAAGTGGGGACCTCAGGATCTATCCCCTTGTAGGAGGTGATGATAAAGATGTTCTGTGCGCTGAGCATAAAGGCCATCCTGCTCATGCCTGCCTTTCTGGCCCATTTGTCGGACACCGTATAAGAGAGGTTGAGGGTTTGCAGACGGATAAAGCTGGCATCTGACCAGTTGCCGGTCGATGAGCTGAAGAGCCCGTCAGAGTAGCCGGGCTTCGTAGTCAACCGGGGCGCCAGCGCCTCCTGACCGGGAGATTGCCAGCGATGCTGGAACTGCCAGACGGAGGTATTGCCCAGCGTGCCTGCCGTATAACCCAGTGCATTATTGCCCGTTTGTTTCCGGAACGTGAAAAAGGCGGACAGCATCACACGCTTGTAGGTGAACTGATGTCCCCAGCCACCGGAGAATTTGGGGTTGAGATTGACTGGCACGAAGCGGTCATCATTCCCTGTCCCTCTGGGTATGTTGTCATTGACGATGATCGTATCGTCGTGGTTCCTGTCATAATAGCTATAGTGCCCGTTCGCAGGGTTGATGCCGGTGTATTTGAGCAGATAAATATTATCCAGGGACTGACCGATCTTCAAAGTGTTATAATAAGGCGACTGATCGATGTGAGGATAGCCCAGTAGCTTATTCCGGTTGAGGGACAGGTCAAAGTTGGTGGACCAGGAGAAGTTCTTCTTTTCAATGATCCTTGCGCTTAATTGGAATTCCCATCCCAGGTTTTGCACATTCGCAGGGGAATTGGCCGTGACGGAAGAGAACCCGGTAAAAGAAGGGGTGGGGAATCCGATCAGCTGATTGTTACAACGGTTCCTGTAATAGGCCGCTTCCAGGTTGATATGATCTTCCAGGAAGCTCAGGTCCAGGGCGCCTTCCAGCTTCTTATTCACCTGCCAGTGAAAGTTGGGGTTGTCTTCGATGAGGGCTACCAGCGCAGAATAACCATCATAGCTGGAGATCTGAGGGCTGGAATTATTGCCCCACTGAGACAGGTACTGATAATCTCCTACGGCATCGCTGCCGGTGATGCCATAGCTGCCGCGCAATTTGACAAAGCTGATGGCCTTGGGCAATACTTTTTTCATCCAGCCCTCTTCGCTCATGATCCAGGCTGCACCTACCGAGCCGAAGTCGCCGAACTGCTTACCGGGACCAAATCGGCTGCTGCCATCTCTTCTGCCGTTCAGGTTGAGGATATACTTGTTGTCCAGCCGGTAGTTGATCCTGGCGAAGATGCCTGCGTATTTGTACATACCGCTGTTATTGATGGCGGTGATGGTTAGCGCATTAGAGATACTGCGCAGTAATACATCATCCGTATATCCGCCCCCTGTCACTGTCTGAGCAACCGTGCTATTGGCTTGCACGGTTGCCCCACCGAGCACATCCAGCGCGCCTCTTCCGATGAAGCTGGTGTATTCCAACTGTGGCTCGATGATCCAGTTATGGAGTTGGTTGGTGCCAAAGAGCGCCCGGCCTGTTGGTTTGGTTGCGGCATGGGGATCCTGGGAAGAGATGGGTTGCAGCTGTACCTGGCTGTTCATGGACAGGTTATAACCGAAGGACGCACGTGCGATCAGTCCTTTCAAGATGTTATAACTGAGGCTGAGGTTGCTGGTGAGGAAGTTCGTCTTACTTTCATAGGTCCATCCCATCGAAGTAAAAGGGAAGTTGGTGCTGCTGGCATCCCATTGTGCATAGTTGAAATTACCAGTGCTGTCATAGATAGCAGGTGCGTTCGGCGCGAGGGTGGCTACACCGGTGATATTATTCATATTGTAATCGGTGTAGGTGAAATTCGCGGTAAAAGCTGTCTTAAAGCGCTGGTTAACATTCGTGGTATTCAGGTTAACGGCCAGAGAAGCTTTCTGATTGGCGCCGTGGAAGGTGGAGATATCGGTGGTCCTGCCATATCCGGCAGCCAGCCTGTAGGTGGTCTGAGCTGTACCGCCTGAATAGGCGCCCTGTACATTGGTCCATTTACCGGCATTGCCAAAAAGATATTTCTGCCAGTTGGTATACCGGGTGGTGTCCCAGATATAAAGGTCGGGCGCAAAGCCGGTACCAGCGGCTGCGCTGGGGGTGATGCCATCATTCTTAAAGGCTTCCCTGCGCATTTGCAGGTATTGAGGCGTGTTTAGCATATCCCAGTAGCGGGTGATATAGCTGAGCCCCTGGGAGACATCCAGGTCAAAACGGCTCTTGCCCGCCTTGCCCTTTTTGGTCGTAATAAGGATGACGCCGGCGGCGCCCCTGCTGCCATAGATGGCGGTGGCGTCGGCATCCTTCAATACTTCAATGGATTCGATATCGGCAGGGTTGATGCTGGCCAGCGGACTCTGACCGCCGATGAATGAGATATGCGTCTGATCGATCCCTGCGCTGATAGCATTGCTGCTATAAGCGGACATATGGACGCCGCCTACGTCCAGGATGGTCAGGGGAACGCCATCGATGATATAAAGCGGGTCGGAAGTGAAGAGGGGGTTGACACCATTCCGGCCACGGATCTCTACCTTGATGGGACCGCTTTCATAGCCGGTTTGAGGTGTAATGACGAGTCCTGCCACTCTTCCTTCGAGGGCCAGCAGGGGATTGGTGACGGGCTGCTTCCTTATATCTTCCGCTGTTACCACCCCGATATTGCCCGTTGTGAAGCGTTGGCTGGTAGTGCCGTAAGCCTGTACCACCGCTTTGTCCAGCTCGTCATTGGACACTTCCAGCACTGCGGAGATATCACTCCTGCCTGCGATCTTTATTTTTTGGGTCTTATAACCTACATAGCTGATGATCAGCTCATCATCCGGCGCCAGTCCCATTATACTATACTGTCCTTTCGCATTGGTCTGTACGCTTTTTTTTGTTTTCAGGGAAGTGACGGATGCATTCACCAGCGGTTCGGCCTGCAGGTTAATGACCCTCCCTTTGACCTCCAGCGTGTCTTTCAGGATGTCGGTCGCCGTGTTATCCGGCTGATCCTGCCCGGTGGAGGTGACGACCACCACTTTGTCAAATAGCTGGTAGGTAAAGGGCAGACCGTCAAATACTTTCCGGAGCGCTTCAGACAGCGGGACATTGTTCAAATGAACGCTCACCGCGTAGCTCTTGTCGTTCTTATGTTTGGTATACACAAAATAGTAACCTGTCTGCGCCTCGATGTCCTCGCACACTTTTTCCAGGGGCGCGCCCGATACTGAGAGGGACACCGTCTGGGAATGGCCGCTGGCGGCCACATGCAGGCATCCCGTTAATAATAAGATTGCTGTTAAACGCATTATCAGCAAGATTTTCCGACCGGCGCCAGGAGCTGCCGGTCTATGAAATGAAAATTCCATACCTTCGTTTTGATGGGTTATGCAATAAGGAGATCCGACAAGATTTTTGAAATGGGTAGCCCATCACGACCGGTTCCCGGGGCAACGGGAGGCCGGTTTTTTATGAGGGGTATCCATGGTGGGGCAGGCTTTTTTAGCCGGGGTTGTCTGGTGAGTGCGTGTTCATAAGCGTTTGTTGTTTTTGTTTTGGTTTATAATTGTGTTGGTTGGCCGGTCCATTAAGGATCTACGATGATCTTCTTTCCTTCTATCGTAAAATGTACTGAGCCGGTGGATGCTAATATCTTCAACAGCGTCGACACCGGTACATTACGGGGTATCTTCCCAAAAAACTCCTGGTCTGTTTTTCCGTGATAGACGACGTCCACGTCATACCAGCGGGCCACCTGGCGCATGACGGACTCTATGGAGTCTTCCCGGAAGAGGAAGAGCCCATTCTTCCAGGCGATGACATCCGACGCCTTTTTGGGCGTGACCACCTGCAGTGCGCTATTGTTTTCATTACCTAAACAGGCCTGTTGACCGGGTTGCAGCAGGGATTGTTTGTCGCCTGCGGATACCCTGACGGCGCCTTGCAGCAGCGTGGCTTTTTGTTCCTTCTCATCAGGATAGGCTTCGATGTCGAATTGCGTGCCCAGTACGACCACCTGCATAGGGCCGGTCCGGACGGTAAATGGCTGCTGGTTATTCTTTGCTACTTCGAAATAGGCTTCACCACTTAGCTCCACCTGTCGTTCCGTAGGGGAGAAGCGGGTGGGAAATCGCAGGGAGGATGCTGCATTCAGCCATACTTTCGTGCCATCGGGTAAGACCACGGCATATTGCCCGCCCCTTGGCGTCGTGATGGTATTGTATGTTTCCGGGCTGCCCGCGGAACTGGGCTCACCAGTGGCCTGGTAGGCCAGCTGTCCATCCGCCAGCTTGATGACCCGGGTCGCTCCCTGGCGAGCGAGGGAGCCATTCATGGCGCTGTCGAGGACGATACGGCTGCCATCCGCCAGCTGCAGCAGGGCCTTGTTCCCGCCGGGCGCGACGTCGTTGAGGGCATGCTGCGCCACGGGAGGCCCCGTCTGTTTTTTACGGATCATAAGAACAGCGGCGGTCCCGATGACAGCCACTATTGTCACTGCCGCCGCTGTATATTTGTAGAGGCTTAACCATCGGCCTGGTTTCCATAGGGGCAGGAGGAGACGGCGCTCATCCGCCAGAATTTTTTTTTGGGCATCTGCCAGTGCGCCGGACGTATCTACGCTGTAGAGATATTGAAGGGCGGACCTGATCTGTTCCCGGTCTGTCATTTTCTCCAGGCGGGCCCTGCGTTCAGGGGCCTGCTGCTGAAGCCAGTCCTCCAGCGTTTGCCGGTCGGTCTCGCTCAGCGAATGATGCAGCCGTTGAAAGAAAAGGTCTGCAATGTGTTGTATCTTCTCCAGTTCCAGCTTTTGCATGGGCATCTTATAACAAATTGATAAGGATTTAAACGAATTCAGGAGAGGAACGAACTACTGTCCGTCAATCCATTTTTGCCTGCTGGATCTTTTTGATCCTTGCAGCGATATCCTCCAGGTGGATGCGGCTCATATCGTCCTTTACCCTGGGCAGGGCCGCTGCTATTTCCCCTTGTACATACGCAAGGTCGGCCCTGATGATGGAATAAGCATCTGTTTCGGTATCTTCCGGGGTGCCCGAAATTAGGACATCTTTTAATGCGCCCAAGTACGATTTCTGCAGGTTACGCCGGCTGACATCGATGACAATAGCCCCCGGACTGTGCAGCTCTTTCCAGATGCCTT
>Ga0206926_1074_pt1 | contig 20961 bp, 7 predicted proteins | sample Alteio_BWOrgHeat_59_FD_152955 | JGI IMG/M metagenome (GOLD analysis project Ga0206926, IMG submission 152955) | Enriched cells from forest soil in Barre Woods Harvard Forest LTER site, Petersham, Massachusetts, United States -... | ecosystem: Environmental > Terrestrial > Soil > Temperate forest > O... | reverse complement strand
TCCGTCGGTACCGGAGGCACCAGTACCAATTCCAACCAAGCCACCGCCACGACAACTAGTGGAGGAACGATACCTGCGCCGCCGACAGGCTTGGTCGGCACGCCCGGTGATTCGCAAGTAGTCCTTAACTGGAGTCCCAGCACCGGTGCGACGAGCTACAATGTTTATCGCTCGCGGACAGGTGGGCCGCCATGGGGAGCGGCTCGCAGCGCAGGCTCGGCCACGACCTTTACCGATACCACCACGGTCAATGGAACGGCCTATACCTTCGCGGTCACAGCGGTTAACGCCAGCGGTGAAAGCGCGGTTTCCAACCAAGTCACCGTGACGCCAGCGGCGGGCGCAACCGAGGTGGTCGATGATCCCTTCACCGACGGCGGACGGACCAATGGTAGCGACCCACTCGATGTGGCTTGGTACACGATGTGGGGCGCCACCAGCACGGGCACCATCGTCAACGACAACGTCACTGGCGGAATCAACGCGGGCAACGCCCTGGAACTCGCGCCCACCGCAGCGTTCGACGGAATGGTTGCCACCTGGCCCACTCCGGTCAGTCTCGCCGACGGCCAGAGTATCGTTTACTCGTTCACTTTCCGCTATACCGGGACGACCAATCAGAACGTGACGGACAATCTGCGCTTCGGGATCTATAATTCCAACGGCACATCCACGACGGTCGATGATGATGATAACGCCACGACGAATCTAAGCGCGTCGCGTCAAGATGACTTCGGCTACTATACGCTCACCAATCCCGGATTGAGTGGCACGGCCACCGAAGTGGGCAAGGAAACCGCTGCCGACGAGATCCTGCAGAATGCGGGACGAACCAACCTCACCACGGGCGGTGTTTCGATCAACGCGGGTACGACGGTGCATGCGGTGGTGATGACTCTCACCCATAGCGGATCGAGTTTGATCATCTCCACCAGCATCGACGGGCTGGCCCCGACCACTGCGACCGACACATCCCCCGTGACGACGACGTTCGATGAGATCGCTTTCTGCTTTGGAGGCACCCAGCCATCGCCGATCATTATCGACAACATTCAGGTTTCCTCCTCGCCGTAATCTTTGGGTTCATGGTCGTCCTGCCGTGCAAGGCAAACGGGTTTTTGAGGCCTGTTTCTTTGCGCGGCAGGTAAGGGGATGTATGAAAATTGGAATTCGATTCCTGACGCGGGCAGAGTCAACAAAGCTTCGGTTCAGCGGGAAAGCCATTTCTTGGAGCGCGCCCGGAGGCAGATGCGGCGCGTACGACATTGCGCGTTGAATAAGATGCCTAAAGCTTGCTAGCAGTCTTAAGGCGCGATAAAAAGACCCGCTTGAAAGATCATATTCGTGTCATGGTCGATATGACTGCCGCTCTTCTGGAAAGAGCCGGTATACCTCAGGTTGCCCGGCAAACGGCGTGGCTTTTGTCCCAAGACCCCAAGATATCGACGTCGGCCCTTTTCCTGTCCATCCACGAGTTCAGCAAGGCGGACCGCTATTCCGTAAAGAGGAAACCGCCTTTGTCGATGAGGGACGATGCGGAATACCTGGCGGACATCATTGGAAACACAAAAAAATCCGGCAGCGAAATTTTCGATGCCGTCCGGCGCGTTTTACGGACGGCTTCCGTCGTCGGTAATCCGCTTATCCCGTTTGAACCTGGACTTTTTACCGATGTTATTTGGGAAAATTACTTTGCCCCGACCCTGCCTCCACATTGCCGCGAATTTCTCCCCCAGATCGAGTTATATCGCAGTCCCTTGACCCGTGCCGAAACATTACTCCGCCTGCGCCTGCCCTTGCCGCTGGCCCGGCTGAATACGTCAGACGTCGATTTTATCATCTTCCAAAACCCGACGGCCATTCGCGTCTCGTCCAATACGATAAAAATCATTCGCCTGCACGATCTCGTGCCCTTGCTGCGGTTTGATACGCAGCCCCAGGTTGAATATGCCATGCAGGACTTTTATGAGTCCCTGGCCCACTGTGTAAAGGACAGCTACTTCGCCTGTGTATCCGAATCAACGCGCAAAGAGCTCGTGACTCTCTTTCCGCAGGTAAGCTCGAAAGCGTTCGTTATTCCCAACTCAGTGACGCTCACGTCTGCGGAAGCTCCGTCCCTGCCGCAGCCACCTCAAGAACCTTATTTTCTTGCAGTTGGAACGATTGAGCCGCGAAAAAATTATCGTCGATTGCTTGAAGCTTTTCGTACTTACCGGGTGAGACATAATTCGTCCCACCGTCTCGTCATCGTCGGGCATTCCGGATGGCATAACGACGACATATTGAAAGAACTGACAAGGGCCGAAAAGGAAGGCTGGCTGACCTGGCACAAGCAGGCATCGCCGGATGAACTCACGGATCTTTATCGGAATGCCTTTGCCCTGATAGCCGCAGCGGTGCACGAGGGCTTTGGCATTCCTCCCATCGAGGCGGCCGTTTTTGGAACGCCATCGGTTCTTTCCTCGCTGCTGATTTTTCAGGCGCATTTTGGAGACGCCGCCGAATATTTTGACCCCTACGATCCCGTGTCCATCGTGCAGGCCTTGATACGCATGACTTCGGTCCGGCGTGATCACTTGGGAAAGGAAGTCCGGGAAAAAGCCCGGCAGTTTGAGACCCGCAACGAGTTGCTTCAATGGCAGCGAATCTTTTCCGAGGTGGCTCCTTCCAAATAAAGTCCACTAGGGCCCTTAACGCTAAGAATAGGCCTGTCCCAGAGGGACATTTGAAAATAGCCCGGCAATTTATTGCCGGGGGTAGCCGGGAAGAGGGTTTCCGTCCCAGCGGGACGGTTGAAATCGGTTCAGCCACTTCATGTGGGACTCCATCCATCAAGCGTCCCGATGGGACGCAGCCTTTTGCCTTCCGTTACCCGGCAATGAATTGCCGGGCTATTCTCAGGCGTCCCTAACGAGACTGCGGAGCTATCCGGGGGGCGTTAGCGTTAACAGGCCCTAAGGGATCCCAGACAAACTGCAGGAAAAAGGCCGAAGCAGTTTTGGGAATTTAAGAGATCGAAGAACCGCTGGCCTTTATCTCTGAGTCTGATAGAAGGTAGATACAAGTTATCAATATCTTGCATGGAATCCCGGCTCGCGAAACCGGGTAAATAAACTCTTCTCTCAAAGAAAGGTGCCTTACATGAATACCCCTACAGATGCTCCATCTGGCCCCATTCGTACGGAAACCGACAGTCTTGGTGAGGTCAAAGTCCCTGCCGACAAACTCTGGGGAGCCCAGACCCAACGCTCACTGGAGCACTTCAGTATTGGCAAAGACCTGATTCCGCGCGAGATGATCACCGCGTACGCGATCCTGAAAAAAGCGGCGGCCCAAGCGAATCATACAGGCAAGCGGCTTGAAGAAGCGCAGTACAAATTGATCGTTCAAGTCTGCGATGAGATTCTTTCCGGACAGCACCACGATATGTTCCCGCTGCATGTGTGGATGACGGGTAGCGGCACGCAGTTCAACATGAACGTGAACGAGGTCATCTCGAACCGTTGTTGTCAAATCGCGGGGATGCCGTTGGGGAGCAAGAAACCGGTCCATCCCAACGATCACGTCAACATGGCCCAGTCGTCCAACGACTCGTTTCCCTCTGCCATGTACATCGCGGCGGCGGTCAACGTGAAGGAACGGTTGATCCCGGCGGTGAAAGCGATGCATGACGCAATCGCGGTGAAGGTCGAGGAATGGAAGGACATCGTCAAGATCGGGCGCACTCACATGCAGGATGCCACGCCGCTTACCCTCGGTCAGGAGTGGTCAGGCTATGCGGGGATGCTGGCGGACGATCTCGATCGATTGGAAGACGTGTTGAAAGGCGTTTACCGCCTTGCTCTTGGCGGCACGGCCGTGGGCACGGGTATCAACTCGGCGCCCGGCTTTGCCGAGGCGGCTGCTGCGGAAATCGCCAAGCTGACCAAACTCCCTTTTATCAGCGCGCCGAATAAATTCACGGTGCAGGGTTCTCACGATGCGCTGGTCCAGCTTTCCGGAACCTTACGCACACTAGCCGTTTCCCTTTATAAGATTGGCAATGACATCCGGTTGATGTCCTGTGGACCGAGGGCGGGCTTTGCCGAACTGATCATCCCGGAAAACGAGCCGGGCTCTTCCATCATGCCGGGTAAAGTGAACCCGACTCAATGCGAAGCGCTGACCATGATTGCCGCGCAGGTCATGGCGAATGACGTGGCGGTGGGTTTCGGCGGAGCCGGGGGTTATCTCGAGATGAATGTCTACAAGCCGCTGATCATCTTCAACCTGACTCATTCCATTACGATTATAAGCGACGGGTGCGTCAATTTTCGGAAATTCCTGGTCGAGGGCACGAAGCCGAATCTCAAGAAAATCCAGGAGTATGTGGACCGCTCGCTCATGCTTGTCACGGCGCTTGCACCGGTCATTGGCTACGACAAGTCATCGAAGATCGCGCACTTTGCCATGGATCATGATCTCACGCTGAAGGCAGCGGCTTTGCAACTGGGCTTCGTTACGGAGGCTGAATTCGATCGGGTGGTCGATCCGAAAAAAATGGTCACGCCTTATGTTGCCACCGGTCAGTAAGCGGTTGGATCCGGCAACAGCCTTTGAGCTGCTCTCGATCAGCGCGAAGCTTCTGTTCACAAACGGCCAGACCACGGAAAGAATGGTGGCGGCGGTGGAGCGGCTTGCCGCCGTGTTAGACTTTCGGGCCAGCGTCTTCCCACGCTGGGGCGAACTGGTCTTGCGCATTGAAGGCACCGCAGGTTCACATTATGAAATCATCGCAGCGGAACCCGCCGGCGTGGACATGAACAAGGTCGTCGCGGCGATGGAAGTCATCGACCAGGTTTGCGGCGGACACATGGAGGCCTCGGCAGCGCGATCGGCTCTTGAGGCAATCACCCGATTTCCACCTGTCTCGATTGTGCGTTTCGCATCAATGGCTGCGGCTGGAGCTTCGGCCCTCGGCGTAATTTTCGGCGTGGCCCATCTGTTAAGTTTGGTCTTGATCGCACTGAGCGCGGGAGCGGGTGCCTGCCTCCGTCGATGGCTGGCGGGGAAGAGTCATAATTTATTCGTGCAGCCTTTCAGTGCTGCATTGCTGGCCGGCATTTTCGGTGCGATTATTGTCCACCTGCAACTCAGTTCCGTGCTCAGGCTTGTCGCGGTTTGTCCATGCATGGTGCTGGTACCGGGCCCGCATTTCTTGAATGGGATGATCGATCTTGCCCGGGCGCGTATCGCGTTGGGCGCGGCGCGCCTTGCCTACGCGGGTCTCATCACGCTCATGATCTGCACCGGCCTGCTCCTGGGGCTCGCCATGGGTGGCGTAAGTCTTCCCCCTTCGGGATCATTCCAACCCGCGCCCTTTGTATGCGACGTCATGGCCGCAGGCGTCGCTGTTGCCGCGTATGGCACGTTCTTCGCGATGCCGTGGCGGATGCTGCCGATTCCCATTCTGATCGGAATGCTCGCGCATGCCTCCCGATGGGAAGCCATATCGATGGGAGCCAGCGCGGAGATGGGCGCTCTTGTCGCGTGTCTCATCGTGGGAATTATCACCGCACCGATTGCCGACCGACTCCGATTGCCTTTCGCAGGTCTCGCCTTCGCTTCTGTCGTGTCGTTGATTCCCGGTGTGTTCCTGTTTCGCATGGCTGGCGGAATGGTCGACCTCGTGACGCTCGGAGACCAGACATCCGCCGGGCTTATCGTCCAGATTGCCTCCGATGGGACGACGGCTCTTTTAATTATCCTGGCGATGGCTTTCGGCTTGATCTTTCCGCGGATATGCATTGACTGGCATTAGCTATTTCGTCGGTGACGGTCGTCACTTTCAATCCCAAACCCATCTAAAGAGGAGGATCCATGTCACAAAAAAGCATCGCGGAAATTCTTGTCGAAACTTTGGTCGCTGCGGGAGTCAAACGGATTTACGGAGTAGTGGGAGATTCGCTCAACGGTATTCTTGAGGAGATCGGCAAGCGCAAGGACATCGAGTGGATTCCGGTGCGCCATGAAGAGACCGGGGCCTTTGCCGCCGGTGCGCAGGCGCACCTGACGGGCGAACTGGCGGTCTGCGCCGGAAGTTGCGGGCCGGGCAACATGCATCTCATCAATGGACTCTATGATTGCCATCGCAGTCGCGTGCCGGTGCTGGCCATTGCCGCGCACATTCCCAGCAACGAAATCGGAAGCTCTTATTTTCAGGAGACCCATCCCGACCAACTCTTCAAGGATTGTAGTCACTACTGCGAACTGGTTTCCCAACCGGCCCAGATGCCAAGGATCTTGGAAATTGCGATCCAGACCGCACTCACCAAACAGGGAGTGACTGTCATCGCCATTCCGGGCGACATCGCGCTCAAGAAAATCACTTATCGCAAGCCCAGTGCCAGCGTCAAACGGGTCGAACCTCTTCTTCGTCCATCGGAAAGTGAAGTCGCCAAGCTTGCCGCAATGCTCAATAAAACGAAGTCGGTGACGATTCTCGGCGGTGCGGGATGCGCCGGTGCCCACGGAGAATTGATGCAGTTGGCGGAGAAACTGAAAGCGCCCATCGTCACGACGGTACGGGGCAGGGAACATGTCGAGTATGACAATCCTTATGACGTGGGGCTGACCGGATTGATCGGTTATTCCTCTGGCTTCCACGCCATGATGGAAGGTGAGACGCTTCTGATGCTCGGCACCGATTTTCCTTACACGCAATTTTATCCGGAAAAAGCCACGGTCATTCAAGTGGACCGCCGGGGAGAAAATTTGGGACGGCGCACGCGGCTTGATCTGGGCCTGATCGGCGATGTGAAAGAAACGCTCAACGCGCTGATGGACAAAATCGAGACCAAATCCGATGACCGCCACCTCAAAAAGTTCGTCGCCCATTATCAGGACGTACGGAAAGGCCTGGATGATCTCGCAGTGGGGCATCCCGGCAAAAAGCCGATTCATCCGCAGTATGTGGCGAAGATGATCGATGAAGTGGCCGCGGAGGATGCGATCTTCGCCTGCGATGTAGGCACGCCCACAATCTGGTCTGCGCGTTATTTAAAGATGAATGGAAAACGACGTTTACTTGGTTCGTTTAACCATGGCTCCATGGCGAATGCCATGCCGCAGGCCATCGGCGCGCAGTTGGAATTTCCTGGCCGTCAGGTGGTCACTCTCTCCGGTGATGGCGGAATTGCCATGCTGCTGGGGGATTTACTCTCCCTGCATCAATTGAAAGCTCCGGTAAAAATCGTCGTTTTTAACAACGGCGCACTCGGCTTCGTGGAACTGGAAATGAAGGCGACGGGCTTTCTGGAAAACGGCACCACATTGATCAACCCCAACTTTGCCGAACTGGCGAAGACTGCGGGCATTCACGGCATCCGGGTGGAAGATCCGGCGGACGTTAAACCGGCTCTCATCGAAGCCTTCAATCATGATGGTCCCGCTTTAATCGACGTAGTCGTCAACCGAATGGAACTTTCCATGCCGCCCACCATCAAGTTGGAACAGGCCATCGGTTTCAATCTCTGGGCCATCAAGGCGGTCCTGAGCGGACGTGGAAATGAACTCGTCGACCTAGCTGCCAGCAATCTCATTCGGTAAATATAAATTGTCGTCAAAAATAAAAAATCCCATGACTACCCCCAATTCAACCACCGCAGTCCAGTCGGACGTTGTGCTCGTCGGAGCCGGAATTATGAGCGCCACGCTGGCGGTCATGCTGAAAGAATTACAGCCCGACTTGAAAATCGAAATTTACGAATCGCTGGAAAGTCCAGCCATGGAAAGCTCTAACGCCTGGAACAATGCCGGCACGGGTCACGCGGCCCTGTGCGAACTGAACTACACGCCGCCCAGAAGCGACGGGAGCATCGATATTTCCAAGGCGCTGGAGGTCAACACCGAGTTCGATCTTTCCCGGCAGGTCTGGAGCTATTTGGTAAAAAAGGGCGCGATCAAAAATCCGCAATCTTTCATTCATCCCGTGCCTCACTTTAGTTTTGTGCGCGGTACGGAGAATGTGGCGTTTCTTAAAAAACGCTTCGAGGCGCTTTCGGCCCATCACTGTTATCACGGGATGGAATACTCCGATGATAAGAAGCAGATTGCGGAATGGCTTCCCCTCGTCATGGAAGGTCGCGATCCACTCGAAGAAGTTGCGGCTACGCGGATGGTAACTGGGAGTGACGTCGATTATGGCGCCCTCACCAGGAACCTGCTCGATTCTCTCGACGGCAAGGAAGGTTTCTCCATCCACTTTTCCAATCGCGTGCAGGACGTGCGCCGCGATGGGGACCGATGGAGCCTGCGAATCAGGAATGAAAAAAATGGTGAACACCGGGATGTTCATGCCAAGTTTGTTTTCCTCGGGGCGGGTGGCGGCTCGCTGGCCCTCCTGCAAAAATCCGGAATTCCCGAGGGAAGGGGCTACGCCGGATTTCCCGTAAGCGGAGTCTGGCTTCGTTGCGACGATCCGGACGTTTCCTCCCGCCACGATGCCAAGGTCTACGGGAAAGCTTCAGTCGGATCGCCTCCGATGTCCGTGCCCCATCTCGATACGCGCCATATCGAAGGAAAAGTTTCCCTCCTGTTCGGTCCTTATGCGGGCTTTTCGACCAAGTTTCTCAAGCATGGATCTTATCTGGATCTCTTCAGTTCTATCGATCCGGAAAACTTGTTGCCGCTTCTGGCCGTCGGCAGGGACAACGTCGCTCTTACCGAATATTTGATCGGCCAGGTGATCGAATCTCCCGAAGCGAGATTCGCCGCGCTCCGCGAATTCTTTCCCAATGCAAAGAAGGAGGACTGGCGGGTCGAAATTGCAGGTCAACGCGTGCAGATCATCAAGAAGGATCCCAAGCACGGCGGCATCCTGCAGTTTGGCACGGAGCTTGTCGGCGCGGCCGACCATTCCATTATTGCGATGCTCGGCGCTTCACCAGGGGCGTCCACCGCCGTCTGGATTATGGTCAAGGTCATCGAACAATGTTTTACTGATCAACTGAAGAGCAACTGGACTCCCAAGTTGAAGGAAATGATTCCGTCTTACGGCCAGTCGCTGATCGATGACGCCGACCTTTGCAAGAAAGTGCGGGCAGACACCGCCGCCGTGTTAAATCTCAACAATATAAAGTCATGATCAAAGCCTATTACTTGTCCACTGGAGCGGACGGTCAATCCCATGTGGTTTCAGGGCGCATCGCGGTCCATGAAACAGTCGCGGTTGAGTCGATTCATTTTGAGGAATCGCCTCCTCACTCGTCGCTCGAATGGCACGTTGCGCCGACCACCCAGTATGTGATCACACTTTCGGGCACCTTGGAATTTGTGACGCAGGGGGGAGAAATTTTTACGATCAAACCTGGAGACGTGTTGATCGCGGAAGACACGACTGGAGCCGGTCACAAGTGGCGGCTGATCGATGATCAACCGTGGAAACGCGCCTACGTCTTATTTAAAAAGGACGCAAAGATTAACTTTCAGGCTGATAGTTCGAAGTGACGGTGAGCAATAGTCGAATCTTTCTCAGCGGTTTAATCACTTTAATCTCTTGGGTCTAATTCTCCGAAGCTTGCTTCGGCATTGCCTTTTTCGGGTGGCCCGGGCTACTTGTTGCCCGGGCGCGCGAGGGACTTGTCCCACGCGCGCAGGAGGTCACCAGAAGATTTTGTTCATTCCTGAAGGGGAAGAAAGTCAGGGGTCACCTCCTGTGGCCTTCGGCCACCCGGACAAGCAAGTTGTCCGGGCCACCTCAAAATGCCTCGGAGCTTTAGCAATTGTATGACTGCCGAGGTCAGGCAACAAATATCGCACAGCATTCGGCGGTCCTAGACTGACTGCCGCCCTAGATTTTTATCAAGTGCCTTATCACTTAAGTGCTTGATTATAAATAGTGCACCAATGTGCATAAAATGTCTTTGGAGAGAGAGTCGCAACTATTACTCACAGATGACACAATGCAGTTTGCACTAGAGGCCAAATCGACCTAAAACAGTATAAGCTGAAGAGGTCATATAAAATTGGGCTATTGATAAATTAATAAGATCAAATCTTTCCCCCTCCGATGGATCATACGAGAACAACGCCTAAACTGCGCATAAGGAAAAATATCTTCCTTGGCGTTGGGCTTTGCTTAATTTTTCAGTGGACGACAGCCTCTTCGAGTTGGGCGGCAATTCCCGCCGGTGGCTCGACTGCCACTACGGGCCTCGGTACAGGATCGGGCACATCGACGTCGTTCGCGTTGGAGCGCGCTGCACCGGCCTCCTCCGTCAAAGTCAGCGGGACACCGGGATGGATCGATGCCCCCAACGTCACCCTTAATCCCAGCGGTGACTGGAGCATCTATGTCGCCACCATTGCTCCCGTCACTACCAGCTCCAGCGCCTTTTCCGGAACGGTCCTCAGCATCGGCACTGCTTCCAACACGTTGTTCACGGACACCGGCCATCTCGATATCACCTGGTGCCAACCCAATAACAACAATCCAAGCAATCCCTGGAGTTACAACAACACATACGGCAACTCATTTGTCGTCACGGGAAAAGACGATAACGGAATCGCCGTATCGACGCGCGTTCCACCCTACATCGATGCCTTCTATGGCCAGGTCGTAACTCCGCTGGTAGGGCAGGGCGGTTTTGACGATGGAAGGATGCACGGTCTGGTGGTGCAGCGCCGTAGTGGCGTGGTTGAATTTTGGAGTGTCGATGATGCCGGCCCGCGGATCATGGACAGCGGCGTACTGGGGGCCTCCGGTTCAACCAAGTCCTTTTTTGGCGGAATCACAAACAAGCCTCTCCGTATCGGCGCGGCACTTTTACAAACGCAACCCACCACCATTCCAACAACCTATTGGAAACAACCGATCCAGAGTGTAATCGTTTACAATGGCGGTTGCATGACGCCAGTACAAATGGAGCGCTTGTTCAGAGGTGCCCATGCACAGGACGTGCTGAGTTTCGATCCAGCCCGCGGTGATCGCTATTATCCGGGTACTCTCACCAACGGCACGACTCTGGATGAACTGGTGGGCGGTCAAACCGGCACGATCAGCGGTACGGTGACTGCCCAGCCCACCATTTTGCCCACAACGGTGACCGACGATGTGATTGTCGATATGGATGGATATGGCCAGATCATTCCGCGTGATCCTCCGCCGGCGACAACCACGAAGGCACGCTTCTGGGGAACACGTTCAGGCAATACCACGGACATTCAAATGCGGGTCGTGCAGTGGGGCGCTCCGAATCCGATCACCGATCCCACCACGCAGGTGATCGTTCCCTGGACAACCGTGGCAACCGCCGTGCAGAACGGTCAAACATGGATCGGTGACTTGCCCGGCGTTCCAAACTCCAGCTTTGCGAATTACGACTGCGAAGTTTCGTGGAAAGACGGCAATGGCAACTGGACCGCCCCCAAGCGTCTCTATCGGGAGTGGTCGCTCGGAGTTGTCGCCAGTATCGCGGGACAATCCATTCTGCAGAAACAACGCGACGATAGTGGCACCGCGCGCAGTTTCAATTCAAAGGTCGTCGGGTTCCTCCGTTCTAACTATAACATGAGTCAGTATACGAACGGGTATGAGGACAACGGCATGGCTCAAGGCTGGCAGACCCGTTATACCCCGGTTGCGCCGAGCACCAGCGGAACCGCTTTCGGAGAATGCCGCATGATGGAACAAATGGCATTGCTGGCGAACTGTCCGATCGGCATCGGCAGCTACGCCATTGGCGGCACACCGCTTTTGCCCTTTCTGGACACGGCCAACGGCAGCACCGATCAATGGTTGCGGTGGAAACTTTTCATCCAGCGCAATCGTCCGCAATTCGGAGTCTGGGGCAACGGGCAGGGTGACCAAGGCGAATCCCAAGCAACGCGATTTTCCCAACTGGACCAGTTGCTGGCGCAATTTGATTCCGCTGTCCAAACGGCTCCCGGCGGTCCGTGGAACTACATGTTTTACGTGTTCCCATGCAACGGCGACTGGGGCGGTGATTTGGACGGCGTCCGTTCGGAGGATATTCAATGGGCGCTTTCGAGAGCGGCCATGGGCAAACCGGTCGGCATTATCTGCTCGCTGCTCGATGAAGCAACCCAGGATGGAACGCATCCGAGCGACAACGACGCTGGCGGCGGCTTGCTGGCCAGTCGCATGGCCCAGACATTTATCAGCGGGGCCGGGCTTGCCGCGAACAGCGGTCTCGGTCCGCAAATCGATCAGCAAAGCAGTTCCTGGAGTGTCAGCGGCGGTGTGACCAAGGTGAATCTCGTCGTCATTCCGAACGGAGGAACCTCAATCGTCACCGAAGGTGGCGGTGCGCCTTCGGGCTTTTACATCAAGGTCGATAGTGGTTCCTATGTCGCTCCGGCCAGCACGTCGATCATGGATGCGACTCATATCCTCATCACGTCCAATACGGCGGCCACCAGTTCCGTGACGGTGACCTATCTGGCCAATGGTCCCGGCAATGTTTACAATAACCAAAGCACGACGAAGGCCCAGGCGGGGACCGATAATGCCGTTTACGACAATCGCGGCGATATAACGACTCTGGTGCCGGGATTCCCGATGTCGCCGATTACGCAGACCAATCCGTTTGTGGTTCCCCAAAAACCAGCTGCTGCTGCGGCAGCGCCGACGGGCTTGCTGGCGACGCCCGGCCTCGGGCAGGTGGCGCTGACTTGGACGGCCAGCACGAATGCGACCGGTTATAGAGTCTATCGCTCGACGACCAGTGGCGGACCTTACACGATCATCAACGGCGCTTCAGGTGCAGCTGCCACCTCCGCTACCACTTACTACGATCTGACGGCAGTCAATGGTACGACCTACTATTATGTGGTCACCGCCGTCAACGGCGCGGGGGAAAGCGCCAACTCCGCCCAAGTCAGTGGGGCGTCCAGCATAACTGTGCCCATTCCATCGGTTCCGACGGGCTTGGCCGCAACTACGGGCATCTCGCAAGTGGTATTAAGTTGGACGGCAAGTAACGGGGCGACCAGCTACAATGTTTACCGCTCGACGACCAACAACGGCCCTTACACCACGTTGGTCGGCAGCCCGAATGGAACCTCCATCACCGATACTGGCCTGACCAACGGCACGACTTATTATTATGTGGTGGCTGCAGTCAACAGCACTGGCGCCAGCGCGAACTCCACGCAACTCGCCGCCACGCCCAACGTGCCTCCGCCGTCTCCGCCAGCCGTACCGACGGGCCTGTTCGCGATCGCGGGCAAAGGACAGGTCATGCTGAATTGGACGGGCAGTGCGGGAGCGAGCAGTTACAACATCTATCGCTCGACGACCAACGGCGGTCCTTATACCACACTGGTCGGAAATACGAGCATGCTCTCCCTCATCAATACCGGACTGACCAACGGCACGGCTTATTATTATGTGGTTGCCGCTGTCAGTGGTAACGGCGCCAGCGCAAATTCCCCTCAAGTCAGTGCCACTCCCTCATCGACGGGAGCCGCGCCGGTTCCTCCGTCCGATAATACCGCTGCTCCTTATTTGGGACTTTATACATGGGGGCTTGGAAGCCCTGGCAGTAATGTCAGCGCTTCTTTTAGCGCCTTCACGGCTTCATGGCTCAATCGCTCCACGCCTTTGTGGGTTCTGGAGTTCAACCAAACAGATAACTGGGATGATCTTGACAGCGCGTGGTGGACATTCGATCCGGCGGCATCATGGAACGAGTACAGTCCCAACACCCCTTACGTCTTTACGGCGGGCATGCTTCCTGGAAATGGAGATACACCTCTCAGCGGCACTTCGCTGGCGAATGGCGCCGCCGGCCTGTACAATAACTATTTTACCATAATGGCCCAGAACCTCGTTACTGCGGGAGTGGCCAACCGAACGATTGTCCGTCTTGGTCATGAGTTCAACGGAAACTGGTATCCATGGTCGGTGGCGACGGATGCGGATGCGCTTAACTATGCCGCTTTCTGGCGTCAGATCGTAACGACGATGAAAGCAGTTCCCGGTGCGTCCAATCTTAAGTTTTGTTGGTGCGGAGCCACGGGCTGGGCACCCTTCGATTTAACGCATGCATATCCTGGCGACGATATTGTCGATTATATCGGATGCGATATCTACGATCAATCCTGGGCGACCACCACCTACCCCTATCCGTTGAATGATACTCCGGCCGACATGCTGGTGCGGCAAAAAAATGCGTGGGCATCCAATGCAGGCACCGCCAATAACGGGATGGCGTGGTTTTCGGCCTTTGCCCAGAGCCATAGCAAGCCGATGTGCATTCCGGAATGGGGAGTGGAGTCGCGCGCCGATGGTCACGCGGGCCTGGACAACACATATTTCGTCCAGCAGATGTACAATTTCATCCAAGACCCGGCCAACAACGTCGCCTTTCATATGTATTTTGACGTGAATGCAAGCGATGGCGGCCATCAAGTCGTTCAATATCCTGGAGGGAGCCCCACGCAATTTCCCAACTCCGCCGCATTGTTCCAACAGCTCTTCTCCGCAGCGCCACTTCCAACCAACAACGACATTGGGACAGTGGGACTCGCGGGCAGCGAGACAGCCTTCATCGTTAACGGTGCAGGGGCCGGTTTTCTGGCAGGCGGGACGTCGGACAATTTCCATTTTGCGTCCGAAGCAATCACGGGAGACACCATGTTTCTTGCCAAGATCACTTCGATGTCTCTGCCAACGACTGGACAAAGCGGAATCATGCTTCGACAGAGCGCGGCAGCGGGCGATCCGTATGCGGCCCTTTTCATCGCCAATGGACATTGCATCTTCCAAAGCCGCACGACGGCCGCAGGAGCGGCGGCGCAGAACCTTGTCACCAACTCCGTTACGGCTCCCGTTTGGCTGAAATTGGTGCGGGCAGGAAATGTGATCACCGGTTACGAATCGGGCGATGGCCGGAACTGGGCTTTCGCCGGAGCGCAAACGGTTCCCATGACAACGGCGGCCCTGGCTGGCATCGCGGTCAGCAGCGGCAATACCACGACGTTGAATGCCACGGGAATGCAGTTCGTGAATCAGTCCAGCATCAACGCGGTCGATCCGGGAATTCCTTCGGCCATCATTATCGATCCAACCACCACAGGGTTCGCGCAGACCGGCAGTTGGGCGACGACTGCATCCACTAAGTCTTATGGGGGATCTTACATCAGCACCACCACCACGGCTAGCGTGACTGCGACGCCGACGATCCCAATAACCGGGCAATATGATGTCTATTTCCGCGCTTTTGCCAACTACCAGAATGGTGATCATATCCCAGTAACCGTTACGAGCACAAATGGCACCTGGTCGGGAACAATCAACGAGCAGCTCAACGACCAGCTCTGGATCCGCTTGGGCACCTTCAACTTTGCCGCCGGGACCTCGGGTAATTTTTCGATGAACAATAACAATTCCCTCGCGGGTAGCTGGGGTTACATGACCATGGATGCGGTCATGTTTGTGCCGGTGCCCGTGGCCGCTCAAACTGCCCCGGCAGTACCGACCAACTTGCAGGCGGTCTTGGGCAATAATCAAGTGGTCTTGAGTTGGGTGGCGAGCATCGGAGCGACGGGCTACAACGTCTATCGTTCCATGTCGAGCAGCGGGCCTTTCGCGCTCTTGAGCACCACCACGGACCATGCTTATACCGACATCGCCGCAGTCAACGGCGCAACTTATTACTATGAAGTCTCGGCAAGCAACACCATCGGGACCAGCGCCAATTCGGCACCTACCAGCGGCACGACGCCCAGCATACCGGTTCCCGTGCCTCCGGCGAGCGTGACGCCGACCGCTGGCAACGCACAGGTCGCGCTCAATTGGCAGGCCAGTCCATTTGCGGCCAGCTACACGATCTATCGCGCCACCTCCAGCACGGGACCCTTCACGACAATTTTGGGAACTTCTTCGACCTTCAGTTACACCGACTTGACGGTCGTCAATGGCACGACTTATTACTATGAGGTCTCGGCGACAGATAGCACCGGGACCAGCGCCAATTCCGCAGCAGTCAGCGCCAAACCAAACTTGCCTGCGCCAACAGGGCTCGCGGCAACGGGTGGCAACGCGCAGGTGGTGCTCGGCTGGACCGCGACCACGGGAGCGACGAGCTACAATATCTATCGCTCCACCGTTAGCACAGGACCCTTTACGGCCATTCTCGCCAATTCCACGACCAACGCGTACACGGATACAGCCGTCGCCAACGGTACGACCTATTATTATGAGATTTCTGCGCTCGGCAGCGGTGGAGCTAGCCCCAACTCCGCGGCAGTCAGTGCCACACCAAGCTTGCCCGTGCCAACCGGGTTGATGGCAACAGGCAGCAACGCGCAGGTGGTGCTGGGCTGGACAGTGACCGCGGGAGCGACGAGCTACAACGTCTATCGGTCCACCACGAGCACCGGTCCGTTTACGACCGTTCTCGCCAATCCCACGACTAATGCTTATACCGACACGGCGGTAACCAACGGCACGACCTATTACTATGAGATTGCGGCGGTCAGCAGTGGCGGAACCAGCGCCAATTCCGCGGCAGTCAGTGTGACGCCGAATCTGGCCATTCCATCTGTGCCAACCGGCTTGACGGCGAGCAGCAGCAACGCGCAAGTGGTCTTGGGCTGGACAGCAACCGCAGGAGCGACGAGCTATAATGTCTATCGTGCCACTGCCAGCGGCGGTCCCTTCACGACGATTCTCGCCAGTCCCACGACCAATTCCTATACGGATACGGCAGTCGTCAATGGCACGATCTACTACTATGAGATTGCGGCGCGCAACAGCGCCGGAACCAGCGCGAATTTAGCACCTGCAGTTTCCGCCGCACCACCAGGACTGCTCTCGGGCTGGACCGATGTCGATGTGGGTGGCCCAAGCCCGGTGGGATCGGGAAGTACCACGAGCGGCGGGACCTTCACCCTGACTGCCGGTGGGGTGGATATCTTTGGCGCTGCCGATCAGTTCAACTACGCCTATCTGCCGCTGAGCGGCAATGGCACCATCACGGCACGGGTGGTCAGCATCACCGGCGGCGGTGGCGACGTCAACACCAAGGGCGGCGTGATGATCCGTGAAACGCTGACGGGGACCTCGACCCATGCGTCCGAGTTCCTCGCCGCAGGCGCCGTCATACAAACGCTTGACCGCACGACAACGGGAGGAAGTGGCACGGATGCCGCCAGCTTCAGCGGACATGCCGCGCCCTGCTGGGTGAGAATGGTGCGCAACGGCACCAGTTTCACCGGCTACTATTCGACCAATGGGACAACGTGGACCACGACCACGACCATGACCATCTCCATGGCGACCAATGTCTATATCGGGCTGGCCGTATGCAGCCACGTCACCGGCACGCTTTGCACGGTCACCTTCGACAACGTCAGTGTGACATCGACCGTGGCCGTCCCCTCCGTGCCGGTTGGACTGACGGCAACGGGTGGCAATGCGCAAGTAGTATTGGGCTGGACGGCAAGCACCGGCGCGACGAGTTACAACGTCTATCGGGCGACGTCGAGCAGTGGGCCCTTCACGACGATACTGGCAAGTCCCACGACCAATGCGTATACCGATGCGACGGCTGCCAACGGCACGACTTATTATTATGAAGTTGCCGCCGTCAACAGCGGCGGAGCCAGCGCCAATTGCGCCGCAGTCAGCGCAACGCCGAACTTGATCACCCCGGCGGCGCCGACGGGTTTGACTGCCACCGCAGGCGATACACAAATATCGTTGAGTTGGACTGCGAGCACCGGCGCGACCAGCTATAAAGTTTATCGCTCACAGGTCAGCGGCGGTCCTTACGGCACTCCCGTCACGGTCACGACCACCAGTTACAACGATACGACAACGGCCAACGGCACGACCTATTATTATGTGGTCACGGCTGTTAATGGCGGGGGCGCCAGCGCGAACTCCACTCAGGTCAGCGCCACGCCGTTTAGCACCGCCTTGCCTTCGGGCTGGACCGATGCCGATATCGGCACTCCGGGCGCGACGGGTTCGGCTACGTATACCAACGGAGTTTTCACCGTGAAAGGATCTGGCGGGAACATCACCGGAGTCTCGGATGATTTCAATTTTGCCTCTCAACAAGTCACCGGAAATTGCATCCTCGTGGCCCGCGTGACAAGTGTGCAGGCCACCGATCCTGCGGCGGACGCGGGAGTGATGATCCGGGAAACGCTGGTGAACACGTCGAGCGAAGCTTCGATCTATATGACTCCGAGCAGCGGCGTGGCCTATATCAATCGTCCCACCGATGGGGGCTCGGGCGTTGCCGCCACTGCCAAGACCGGAGTCACGGCTCCCTATTGGCTCAAGGTGGCGCGTAGCGGAAATACCCTGACGTGTTCCTACGCGCCCGATGTCAGCGGCGCGCCCGGCACCTGGACCAGCGCCGGGTCGGTCACCATCTCGACGCTGGGAAGCAGCGCTTACGTGGGCCTTGGCGTGTGCAGTTTCGTCAGCGGCACACTTTGCACGGCCACTTTCGACAACGTGACTCTGACCACGGTGCCCTCCGTACCGGTGGGATTGAGCGCGGCGCTTGTCGCCAACCAGGCGGCATTGTCGTGGACGGCCACCAGCGGCGCGACGAGCTACAATGTCTACCGCTCGACGTCGAGCAGTGGCCCCTTCACCACGACGTTGGCCAGCCCCACCACCAACAGTTATACCGATACGACCGTGGCCAGCGGCACCACTTATTACTACGAAATCGCCGCCAGCAACAGCAGCGGGACCAGTGCCAACTCCGCGTCACCGGTCAGCGTCACCACGACGGCGTCTGTACCCATCGGCATGACGGCGATAGGTGGCGCCAGCCAGGTGTCCGTGTCGTGGACGGCGAGCACGGGCGCGACCAGTTACAACGTCAAACGCTCCACGACCAATGGCGGGCCGTACACGATTCTCAGCAGTCCGACGACTGCTACTTTTTCCGATCTGACGGCAGCCAACGGCACGACCTATTATTACGTCGTATCCGCCGTTGATGCCGGTGGTGAGAGCGCCAATTCGAGCCAGGTCAGCGCCATGCCCACCGTGCCTGCTCCCGCCGCGCCTTTGGGCGTAGCGGTAACAACGGTCAATGGGCAGGCATCGCTTTTATGGACAGCCAGCACAGGCGCGACTAGTTACAACGTCAAACGTTCCACGACAAGCGGTGGCCCCTACACCACCGTCGGCAACCCGACCACGATCAGCTATACCGATATCACCGCTGCCGGTGGCTCTCTCTATTATTACGTGGTTTCCGCCGTCAATGGCGGAGGAGAAAGCGCCAACTCCAGCCAGGTGTCCATTACCACGTTGCTGACGGTCGCCCAATGGATGACCGCGAATAATCTCACGGGCAGTCCCACCGACACACCGCAAAACGACGGAGTCTCCAATTTGCTGAAATACCTTTACGACATCAACCCGTCTCGCCCCATGAACGCATTGGACCGCGCCGCGTTGCCGACAGTGAGCATGGTTACCATCAGCGGGAAGCAATACCTCACGCTGACCTATCGTCAAAATGCGCTGATGACCAACGTAACGATCAACGTGCAAACCTGCTCTGGTTTACAGACATGGAATACCGTCACCCCGGATATTTCCCAGCAGACAGGAACCGATTCAAATACCGGCGATCCTATCATGAAAGTGGGAGTCGATATCACGGGCACAACCCGTAAATTTATCCAACTAAATGTGACCTCGCCATGAGGAGGCGCTTTCATCCAAGTCTCCATTGACCGGTACGGGCCAAGAAATTCACTAATCTCAATGTCACAGGTCTCTGAACAAGCTTGCCATCCATGCTCTTTCTTTTAAAATCAGAGCCGACTTTGAAACCTCCCGTTCTTAAATTCCTTGGCATTCTGCTGCCTCTCACTCTGGTGAGCTGGCTCGGTGCGCAGGCGTCCAGCTTCAGTGTGGTGTCGAATTTCAATCCTACTCCCAATGGGGCATTTCCTACTCAACCTGTGCTGGCCAGTGACGGAAATTTATACGGTACAACCGAGGCTGGAGGCGCTTTCAATCAAGGTGTCTTTTACAAGTTGAGCACTACTGGGGACTTCACTCCCCTAGGTTCGTTCACGGCCAATAATGGAACGAACATTAATCCCATTATCCAGGGCAATGATGGAAATTTTTACGGCACCGCGGCGACGGGCGGTGCAGGGGGCCAGGGAACCGTGTTCAAAATTACTCCCACGGGTTCGATCACCAATTTGGGTTCTTTTTCCGGATCAAACGGCGCGACTCCAGTGGGTCGTCTCGTTCAAGGCACGGACGGCAATTTTTACGGTGCCACTAGCGGCGGCGGTCCTTTCTCAATGGGTGTTGTGTTCGAGGTCACGACAACAGGATCGCTTACCACTGTGGCGCCATTCACACCTGGTACAGGAGAGTATCCCAATGCAGGTTTGGTGCTCGGCGGTGACGGCAATTTTTACGGAACAACCGAGAACGGCGGTCCTATGGGGAAGGGGACGGTTTTTCAGGTGACACCTACAGGGACGTTGACCACCTTGGTTCCCTTTGTCACCGCGAACGGGGCTCTGCCTTTATCTCCGCTGGTCGTGGGACCCGATGGCAACTTTTACGGAAATACGTCCAGTGGTGGAACGTGGAACGGAGGTACCATTTTTAAGGTAACGCCGACCGGTACCTTGACGACACTCTTTTCATTCATTCCCCAAGCGGTTGGTATTCCTTTCGGAGGCATGACTTTTGACAGCAAAGGTAATCTCTATGGTACGACTACGATTAATAGTAGTTCCTTTTCGGGGGGAACTGCTTTCGTGCTTACGCCGACCGGTACGTATATTCCGATCACAAGCTATTCGTCTACGTTTGGTCCAATTACTCTCGGGAGTGATAATAGCTTTTATGCATCAGCTGCTGCCATTACTGGAGAACCCTTGGGCAGCATACTCAAGCAGCCGTCAACGCCTTCTGGCTTTCTGGCCCCATTACATGTGTTTCTCCCT
>Ga0206926_1073_pt1 | contig 21312 bp, 21 predicted proteins | sample Alteio_BWOrgHeat_59_FD_152955 | JGI IMG/M metagenome (GOLD analysis project Ga0206926, IMG submission 152955) | Enriched cells from forest soil in Barre Woods Harvard Forest LTER site, Petersham, Massachusetts, United States -... | ecosystem: Environmental > Terrestrial > Soil > Temperate forest >... | reverse complement strand
CTCCGCCATGCCGACCCATGTCGTCGATTGCGTGGCCAATACACTCGCGGCGGCAGGACAGTCGATGACCGGAGCGCGGATTTTGTTGCTCGGACTGGCCTACAAGGCCGATGTGGATGATGACCGCGAATCGCCCGCCTACGCATTAATTAAATTGTTCGAGCAGCGTGGCGCCACCGTGGCTTATCATGATCCATTTGTACCGGTAATCCGGCCAACTCGCGAGCACCCTGAATACGCCGGGCGCAGTTCCTCCGCTCTGGCTCCACAAGGATATGATCTGGCGGTGGTGGTGACCCCTCACACGGTCTTTCGCCAATTTGATTTTTCCAGCTGGAATATCCCCTTGGTGGACACCCGCAATTGTGTTTCGCAGCGTCCGCCAGCGTATTTTCGCGCGTAATTATTTTTGTGAATTCTGTTTCCACCAACATTTCTGCGGGTAAACATTCCCGGGGAGGCATTGAGCAGGCGGTGACGGGTCTGATTACGGCGTGGCTCGTCATCCAACCCTGGCTTATGGCTGGTTGGTATTGGTGGATTCAGGCCTTGAGTGCAGTGGTGGGTGTAGTGGCGCTGGCTCTGGCCTTAAGCACCAAGGAAAACCGCCGAACTCTTTGGCGATTTCCGGTTTTCTGGTTGGGTCTGCTATTTTTAAGTTATGTGGCCTGTCAGGCACTCAACCCCTGGGCAATGGCAGTGCAACATCGGAAGGATGTTTTGTTGTGGGACTTGTATCTCCATCCGCATATAAGCTGGTTGCCCTCGGGAATCAGCGCTGATTATTTTGAAATTAGCACCTGGCGGATGTTTGTCTATTGGCTGGCGCCCTGGTTGCTTGTCTGCGCATGGTGGGCAGCGGTGAAGCGGCGGCGCAGTGGGCGGCGGTTGGTGCTCATTGTCTTTTTAAATGGACTGGCCACGGCCGTGATCATCCTGGCGCTAAGAATACATCCGCCAGTCAGATATCTCTGGGTTTATCTCGATACGTCAATTCCGCTGGGGGCGGCGCACACCGAATCGGCTGGCTTTGGGAATTGGGATCATGCGGGAATGTTTTTGTATTTGTCCTTGGGTGCTGGCATGGCCTTGGCGGGCCGATTCATGGCCAGTGCCCGGAAGGAGGGCCGTGATACGGGTTTTGTCTGGATCGTGCTTTTGGGCTGTCTGGCGCTCGTCGGACTGTTTTTTAAATTGGGCAGCCGGAGCGGCTTGGTCGTTGCTTGCGTGTGTTTTGTACTGGGTTTGATTATGCTGTTGGTAACCTCCCTGCGCACAGGCGAAAAATTACCGGGATTATGGGCCGGGGTAATGGTACTTTTAATCAGTCTCGCGGGATTGGTCGCCTATGAGTTTCAAGGAACTCATTCCTGGACTCTGGAGCGTGAGCGGTATTTGCGAACGCTCACGCGGGATGACACCCGTGCCCAGTTGCGCCAGGAAACATTACGGATGATGCAGCCGCGCTTCTGGTTGGGGTGGGGGGCGGGTAGTTATCGGTATGTTTCGCCGGACTATTTCCGCGAAGATTATCTTTTCCATGATTCGCACTATTGGGGCGGTCTTGAAATTTACACGGATTATGCCCACTGTGACTGGCTCCAATTTGCCATGGAGCTCGGAGTTGTCGGTGCGGGCCTGGCATTGGCCATTTTAATCTATTGGTTTGGGTATGCCCTCTGGTTGTGGCGTCGATTGGGTGTGGAGGGCTGGCTGGTCCTCCTGGCCACTGCGGCAATTCTTGCGCATGCGGTGATAGATTTCCCGATGTATGTCCCGGCGGTGTTCACTTTGTTTTGTCTTTTGGTGGCCTCGTCGATAAAGACTGCCTCACTTGAACCGCGGGCGATGGTACGAAGGTAGTTGTTTATGGCTCCAGCTTTCATCATCACGATAGACACCGAAGGCGACAATGTGTGGGCCCGTTCGCCGCAGGTGGCTACGCGCAATGCCGCGTGGCTCTCGACGTTTCAGGAGCTCGCGCAACGACACAATTTTCGCCCCACCTGGCTGGTGAATTGGGAAATGGCCCATGCCCCGGAATGCGTGGAGTTTTTACGCGATGTGCTGACGCGGAACGCCGGTGAGGTTGGGCTGCATCTCCATGCCTGGAATACTCCGCCCCTGGAGGCGCTGACCACCGATGATGCGCAATACCACCCTTTTCTCGGCGAGTACCCTCTGCCCCTGTTGCGGGCCAAGCTCGATCGTTTGGCTGGAGTATTGGAAGATACTTTTCAGCGTCCTCTGCGCAGTCATCGCGCTGGTCGGTGGGCATTGGATGGTCAGACCGTTCGTTGGTTGCGCGAACGCGGATTTACGGCGGATTGCTCGATTTGCCCAGGCATTGACTGGCGCTCAACGATGGGCAGTCCACGCGGGACTGGCGGACCGGATTACCGCCGCGCGCCCCGCGAACCTTATTTTCTCGATGAAAAAGATGTAACTCAACCGGCCGTGCATTCTTCACCGGACAGTCTGCTGGAGGTACCGATGACCATCCGCCCTCCGCGCTGGCCATGGGCGAGAACTATTTTCGAGTCTTATTCGAAACGTCATTCCTGGCTGCGGCCCAACGGTCGCAATGGAGCCGCGATGCGCGAATGTGTGAACGAAGCCGTGGCCAATAATCGCGCGCATCTTCTCTTCATGCTGCATTCGTCCGAGTTAATGCCGGGGGGCAGTCCCACCTTCCCGACGACTGGCTCCATCGCCCGGCTGAATGAAGACTTGGCGGCCTTGTTTGCTTATGCCAAAACCTGCGGTTGTCGCGGACGTACCTTGGGTGAGTTTGCAGCGGAATGGCGCGCCCGCGTTGTCCAGAGGGTTTAACGTACCTTTATGTCGAAAAATTATGCAGTCATCATGGCTGGCGGTCGTGGCGAGCGGTTTTGGCCTCAAAGCCGCCAGGCTCGGCCCAAACACTTGCTGCCTATCGTGGGAACCCAGCCGATGGTGACCCAGACGGTTGCACGGCTCGAAGGTTTGGTTCCACCAGAGCAGGTTTTCATTTTGACCAATATCGAACATGTGGCGGCGGTGCGGGCGGCTTGCCCAAACATTCCGTCTGAACAAATTATTGGCGAGCCAGTGGGACGGGACACGGCGGCGGCGGCGGCGCTGGCTGCTCTCCTGGTGCGTCGACGCGACCCGGCCGGGGTGCTGGCGCTTTTGCCCGCCGATGCCGCCATTCACAATGACGCCGGATTTCGGGCCAGCTTGGGCGCGGCGTTTGCGACCGCCACCAAGGAAGATTCCATCCTGACCATTGGCGTAAAACCTTCCTACCCCGCCACCGGGTATGGTTATCTCCGCTGCGGAAAAAAACTGGGGGAGCAAACCGGCCAGCCCTGGTTTAAAGTCGATAAGTTTGTGGAAAAACCCAACTTGGCCACGGCGGAAGGCTATCTAGCCCAAGGCGGGTACTTCTGGAATGTCGGCATGTTTATTACCCGCGCATCCGTTCTCCTGGCTGCCTTTCAGCAGCACGCTCCGGCCATAGCCGCCGGTATGGAGGAATTGGATCAGCGACTGACTGGCGGTGCCACTTTGACAGAAACACTTGCCGCAGTGTACCCGGGGCTGCTCAAAATTTCCGTGGACTATGCGGTCATGGAAAAAGCCACTAATGTGGCAGTGTTTGAAGCAGCTTTTGACTGGGACGACGTAGGCGAATGGCCTGCGCTCGTCCGCCATGCCACGGCGGATGCTGCTGGCAATGTTATACGCGGGCACGCAGCTCTTTATGAAGCGCGGGACAACATAGTTATAAGTGAGGGCGGGCATTTGGTGGCTCTGCTGGGCGTGCAAGACTTGGTGGTGGTGCAAACGCCTGATGCGACCCTCGTCTGCCCGAAATCCCGTGCCCAGGATTTGAAGAAACTCCTGCAAAATGTGGCGGCCCAGCCGGGCGGCGCCAACTGGCTTTAATCACATGGCTCAATATTTGGTAACCGGAGTGGCCGGGTTCATTGCTGCGCGCGTGGCGGAAATGCTGCTCGCGCAAGGGCATCAGGTCGTCGGCCTCGACAATCTGAATGATTATTATGACGTGCGGGTTAAGGACTACCGGCTGGCTCACTTGCTGGGAGGAACCAGCGGGGCCTTGGGCCAAGACCCGCGCACGTCGCGATTTGCCGGGCGGGGCAGGGCGGCCTCCCGCGATGGGCGTTTTATTTTTGAACCGGTGGATGTGGAGAATTTCGCCAGTTTGGAAATGTTATTCAAAGAATTTCGCTTTGATGCTGTTTTTAATCTTGCGGCGCGGGCCGGGGTGGCGGCCAGCCTGACCAATCCGCATGTGTATTTGGCCACAAATACGCAGGGCGCCCTGAATCTGTTGGAATGTATGCGCCAAAATGAAGTCCGCAAAATTGTGCTGGCCTCAACCTCGTCGCTCTACGCGGGTTGTTCCTTGCCGTTTACAGAGGATCAGCCAGTCAATACGCCCCTTTCGCCCTATGCCGCTTCCAAGAAGGCTGCGGAGCTGATGGCTTACAGCTACCACCGGATGCATGGAATTGATGTTTCGGTCGTGCGCTATTTTACCGTCTTTGGTCCCGCTGGCCGTCCCGACATGAGCATTTTTCGTTTTATTCAGGGCATCGCCAATGGCCAGCCGATTCATTTGTTCGGCGACGGCCACCAGTCGCGCGATTTCACTTTTGTCGATGATGTCGCCCGTGGCACCATTCTCGCGGCTAAATCGCTCGGGTATGAAATTATCAATTTAGGTGGTGGGCGGGTGCCGTTGAGTCTGAAAGAGATGATCGAACAAATTGAAATCAGCTTGGACAAAAAGGCCATCATCCAAGTGCAACCACCCATGGCAGCTGATATCAAAGCCACCCGTGCGGACATCACCAAAGCCGCCCGTGTTCTCAGCTGGCAGCCGGAAATTGACTTTGAGACGGGGCTGCAAACCACCATTGCCTGGCATCAGGAAAATAATGAGTGGCTCAACAAATTAAGCTAAAGCGATGAATCCCATTGGCATCATGCAAGGTCGTCTGTCCTTGCCATCGAATCGGACGAGGCAGGTTTTCCCCATGGATACCTGGCGCGAAGAGTTTGAGGTGGCGGCACAACTCGGATTGAACACCATCGAATGGCTGGTGGAGGCAGAAACGCTTCAGATCAATCCTTTGCTCTCAGCTAGCGGCCGGCAGGAAATTGAGCGTCTGGCCAGGCAAACCGGTGTGCGGGTGGATTCGGTCTGTGCCCATTGTGTCTTGCAATGGCAACCCTACGACGAAGGCGGGTCCGCCCGGCTTGAACCGCTCGCCATGATAATTTCGGCGGCTGGGGCTGCCGGTATAAAGCACGTTATCATTCCTGTCCTGGAGGCGGCCACCACCCGAAAAGCCAAATCATTGAATGCCGCCGTCGCCCTATTTAAAGAGGCGATGGCTGCAGCGGAAAACTCTCAGGTGAACCTGGTTTTTGAATTGGATCGTACTGCCGAAGACAGTCTTGAGTTTGTGCAAGGTTTTGGTTCCGCAAGTGCAAAAATTTGTTATGACAGTGGAAACGCCACCGCCGATGGGCGCAATATTGTGACGGAAATTGAACAACTACTGCCGGTGGTGGCGGAGATTCACCTCAAAGACCGACGAGTGGGAGGGGGCAGTATGCCTTTGGGACAAGGCGACACTCCGTTCACGGATTTTTTCAAAACTTTAAACGCCAATCATTGGCGCGGCCCTTTTGTGATGGAAACACCGGTGCGAGATAATCCTATCGAGCAAGCCCGGCAAAACCTGGCATTTGTCCGAAAAAATTGGATATGAAGCCATTGACGGTTTTATTTGCGGGCCTGGGCAGCATCGGCCAGCGACATTTGCGCAATTTGTTGGCCGTGTTGCCTGTGCCGCCACGCCTGCTCGCCTACCGCACTCGTCGTGATGACCGCATCTTCTCCGATGATTTGCGGGTAGAGGCGCTGACGGGGCTGGAGCAAAAACACCAGATTGAAGTATTTTCCGATCTAAACATTGCGCTGGGGCAGCAACCCGACGTTGTTTTTGTAACTAATCCAACCAGCCGTCATCTGGAAGTGGCGCTGGCCGCGGCACGCGCCGGCTGCCATATTTTCCTGGAAAAACCGGTCAGTCACCAATGGAACGGGGTGGAGACGTTAATGGCGGAAATGAATCGCACTGGCCGAGTTGGCTATGTTGGTTTTCAGTTTCGCTTTCATCCCGCCTTCGAGAAAATTGCCCAATGGGTGAAGGAGGGAAGGTTGGGACGGGTGGCGGCGGTGCGCGCAGAAGTTGGCGAATACATGCCGGATTTTCACCGCTATGAGGATTATCGGGAAACTTATCCCGCCCGCGCGGACCTGGGTGGCGGCGTTGTCCTTTGTCAGATTCACGAATATGATTTGCTCTACGCCCTGTTCGGCTTGCCTGACGAAGTTTATGCGGTAGGTGGACACGCCAGCCGGTTGGAAATCGATGTCGAGGACACAGCCCAGGTTCTGTTCCGCTACCGTCGTGAAACCGGCGCAGACCTCTCGGCGCAGATTCATCAGGATTTTCTCCAACGGCCAGCGCGCAGGAATTTTCAAATCATCGGCGACGAAGGCTCAATTTGGTGGGATTATCTGGGTAAGACGCTGCAGATTTCCGGAGCCGACGGCGAAGTCGTGGTGAAGGAGAGTTACGCGGAGCTGCCGCGCAATCATATGTTTGTGGCAGAAATGCGACATTTTCTCGCCTGTCTCGATGGACGTGAACATCCCCGTGTTAGCCTTGGTGATGGCGTCCAGAGTTTGCGCATGGCGCTGGCCGTAAAAAAATCCATCGCAACCCGACAGGCCCAATCTCTCCAAGTATGAAAAACCGCAACATATTGGCACTCATTCCGGCTCGCGGCGGCTCAAAGGGTATTCCCCGCAAGAACGTCCGCCTCATCGCCGGCCGGCCGCTGATTGCGTATTCCATCGCTCATGCGTTGCAATCGCAACTTATTGGCCGGGTCATCGTATCGACGGACGACGAAGAAATTGCCACCGCGGCTCGGGCCGCCGGGGCGGAAGTTCCTTTCCTGCGCCCAGCGGAATTTGCGCAAGACCTTTCACCCGATCTGGATGTTTTTCGCCACGCCTTGCAATGGTTGCGCGAAAACGAACAATATACGCCGGAACTCGTTGTCCATTTGCGCCCCACCGGACCCGTGCGCCGGATTGAGCTGATTGACGACGCCATCGGCCGCATGCTGGCCGCCCCGCAGGCTGATGCCTTGCGCTCCGTCAGTGTGCCGACTCTGACGCCTTACAAGATGTGGCGTTTGGAAAATGGCTTCCTTAAGCCCCTGGTTTCTGTCCCAGGGGTGGCCGAGCCCCATTCGATGCCGCGTCAGATGCTTCCGGAAGTGTATTGGCAGAATGGCTATGTGGACATTGTGCGTGCGCGTACCATATTGGAAAAAAACAGCATGACGGGTGACGCACTGCTGCCCTTCATCGTCACCGACCGGATCTACGAGTTGGATTACGTGGAATCCATTCCGGAGGTGGCGCGGGTACTCGAGGCCCTCGCTCGTGGCGAAAAAGTGTCGTTTGCCCAGGAACACCGTCACGCGGTTTAGCCCACACAGCAGGAATACTTGACGCTCATTCCCTAAGCCGATATTTTTGCATGGCGTCCGTATGCTTGAACGCAAATTTTTAATTATCCACCCAATCTGTTTCCCATGTCTAAACCCATTACTATCGGAGAGCGCGAAGTTGGCAACCAACACGCCTGCTTTATCATCGCGGAGATCGGCATTAATCACAACGGTGACATTGAGTTGGCCAAAAAACTCATTGATGCCGCCTGCGACGCCGGTTGCGACGCTGTGAAATTTCAAAAACGCACCGTCGAGGTGGTCTACTCGGCGGAAGAGCTGGCCAAGCCGCGCGAAAATCCCTTTGGCGCCACCAATGGTGACCTCAAGCGTGGTCTCGAGTTTGGCAAGGCCCAGTATCAGGAGATTGACCGGCATTGCCGGGAAAAGGGCATTATGTGGTTTGCCTCCTGCTGGGACGAGGCTTCGGTTGACTTTATTGAAAAATTCAACCCCCCGTGCTACAAAATTGCCTCGGCCAGTCTAACTGACGACGGTTTGCTCCAGCACCATCGCAAGTATGGACGGCCGATTCTGCTGTCGACTGGAATGAGCACGCTCGCGCAAGTGGATCACGCAGTTGAAGTGCTGGGGAAAGACAGCTTGATTTTGCTCCACACCAACAGCACCTACCCGTCCAAGCTGGAAGAATTGAATCTGCGGGTGCTGCGCACGCTGGCGGATCGTTACCAAGTGCCGGTGGGTTATTCCGGACATGAAGTGGGCCTGGCGCCCTCAGTAGGAGCCGCAGCCATCGGTGCTTGTGTGGTCGAGCGCCATATTACCTTGGACCGCGCGATGTGGGGTAGCGATCAGGCAGCCTCCATCGAACCGCAGGGTTTTGGGCGGCTCGTGCGCGATATTCGCGCCATTGAAATGAGCTTGGGCGACGGCCAGAAAAAAGTTTACGACACCGAAGTGCCCATCATGAAGAAGTTGCGCCGCAAGGGCTAAATCAGGCGGAGTTTTATACGTGAACGTCAAAGATCAATTCGATCTCACCGGCCGGGTGGCAGTCATTACGGGTGGCGCCGGGCTGCTGGGGGTGAAACATGCTGAAGCCGTGGCCGAAATGGGCGGCATCCCGGTGCTGGCCGATGTGGATGCCGCTCGCGCCAAAGCTGCCGCCGCCCTTATTGCCGCGCGTTATGGCGTGCCGGCGTTGGGACAGAAAGTTGACATCACCAAAACAGCATCGGTCGAAAAATTTCGCGACCAATTGTTGCGACGATTTGGCCGGGTGGACATTCTCATTAATAATGCGGCCCGGAATCCCAAAGTTGAGGGTGGGGGCGGCAAAGTATGGTCGCGGCTGGAAAATTATCCCCTGCCCCAGTGGGAACTGGATATCGCCGTCGGCCTTACCGGCGCACTCATTTGCTCGCAAATTTTCGGCGCGGAAATGGCCCGCGCTGGTCGCGGGGTGATCCTAAATGTTGCCAGTGATCTCGGCGTGATTGCCCCGGACCAAAGAATTTACCGCCGCCCAGGATTGGCCGACGATCAACAGATGGTCAAACCGGTCAGTTATTCTGTCGTTAAGCATGGACTCATTGGGCTCACTAAATATCTGGCCACCTACTGGGCGGAAAAGGGTGTGCGCGCCAATGCGATTTCTCCGGGCGGTGTCTTTAACGAACAGGACAAGGATTTTGTGCGCCGCCTTACTTCGCTGATTCCCGCTGGGCGCATGGCACGACCGGACGAATACAAGGCGGCAATTGTTTTTTTGGTGTCGGATGCATCTCTATACATGACCGGGGCCAACCTCGTCATCGACGGTGGCCGTAGCACGTGGTAAAAAAAATCAAACTGCTGGCGTTGGATATTGACGGGGTTCTCACCGACGGGCGCACTACGCTCGGTGTGCACGGGCCGGTTCGGAAACGGCTGGCATTTCAAGATCTGGATGCCATCAACGCCGCCAAGCGGGCCGGATTAATCGTGGCCCTGGTGACCGGCGAATCGGACGCTTCGGTGGATTTGGTTTCCGCGCGCACCGGGGTGTCGTTGGTTCGACGCGGTGCAAAGAACAAACTGGCGGTGATTCGCAACTTGGCCCGGCAACAGCACCTCTCACTCTCAGAAATCTGCTTCGTTGGTGATGGCAACCGGGATGCCCCGGCCCTGGCCAAAGTGGGGTTGGCTTTTGCACCCACCAACGCCACCTATGCCGCCAAGAGCGCGGCTCACCGGGTTTTGCCACAAACAGGCGGTCATGGCGTGGTTTCCGAAGCGGTGCGCCTGTTATTGCAACGGAATGATGAACAGCCGCGGGTCCAATTGCTGGAGAAGGAACTTCGCCGACGTTTGGCGAAAAACTGGACAGGGAATCGATCAAGTTTGCCGCCACGGGCGCACATTCTGGCCCAAGCCGCGCAGGCACTGGTGGGCGCAGTGGAATCAGGTCAAAAAATAATGTTTTGCGGCGATGGGGCAGGGCAGGCATTGGGCGATTTGTTCTCCGTTAACCCTGTCTGGCCGGCGATCGCCTTGTCGGCGGATGACGCGATATTGGCGAAACAGGTGCGCGCGCTGACGAAGCCAGGGGATGTCCTCATTGCGGTCTATTCTTCAATGCATTCGCGGATCGGTGCGAAAGCATTAAAGTTCGCGGAAGCACGCGGCGCGATATCTTTGGGTGTTTTTCATTTCTCGTGGGCTGGGTCGACGGGTTTTGCCCGGGAGTGGTGGCTCGCTGTTTGCTTATCCGCCAGCCGCGCTTTGGCCGCCACCGATTAACTTTGTCATAATGCCATCGGACAACCATCGCTTTACCCTCGGCATCAGTGTCGAGCATTTTGATTTCCGGGTTGATCTGCATCGCTTTATTGAAACGCTCAGCGCCCAGTGTGATGTGGTGGTATTCACCGACCGGCCATTTGCCCAACCAATTCGAGGTCTTAAGGAGGTCCGGCTCTACCGCAACCGGCGGAACTTGCTGGCGGGCTTGGTCTCTCGCTTGTTTTTGATGACGCGGCGGCTGCCCAAAAGCCGTAATAATTTTTTTATGACTGAGGCCTTTAGTCTAGGTTTGCTGCCGCCCGCCCGACAGCGTCGCGGAATGTTTTATCTCGCCATTCGTCGCTTCATTCCGTGGGGTATTTCAGTCGATGCGGTTTTACCATGGCTGCGTGGAGGCGATGCTACGGAGATTGGCGACATCGACGCCTTTTTGCATATCACTCGCATTGGTTCGCTCCCGTTTTTAAGTAGGGCGCAGAATTCCGGTCGGCCTAACGCTGCTTACATTTACAGCTGGGATCATCCCTGCAAGCACACGACCATCCCGCGGCGCGGAATTAGTGCCTATTTTACGTGGAACAAAGCTTTGAGCGAAGACATGGTCGCATTACAGGGGGTTAGTCCGGAACTGCAATACGAAGTCGGAGCCACCCAATTGGCGTTCCTGAAGGAGTATCTTGAAACGCCCGGCGCCCGCAAACGCATGGTGACGACAGACTATGTTTACTTTGCGTGTGGCACAGGAATATTGAATTTGGTCCAGCAGGAAGTGGGGGCCATTCTACGACTGGCGGCGGCCCTGCGCGAAGTATCTCCGCAAACCGTGTTGCTGGTGCGCCCTTATCCCAATTTATCGGATTGGTCGGTTTATGAGCCGCTCAAACAGGAGAAAAACATCCAGATCGACTGGTTCCGGCAGGAAGGCCAGGGTCGCCAATTGACCTCGGCGCAGATTTTCGAGAAATATAATAAAATCGAACACGCCCGGGCCGTCGCCCATCTCGGCACGACGCTCGGTTGGGAGGCCTGCTACTTTGACCATCCGGTTTTGTTTTTAGCCATGGCGGACTTGCCCACCAAATCCGGCTCCGGTAGCTTGACTAATTTAGACCAATTCATTCACCAATATCACAACGACCGTTATATGATATTGGAACAGTACCCGAACGTCGTGAAGACGACCGGCGATTTGGTGCCCCTGTTACGTAGCGTGCTCGATCACCCGGACGATTTCACGGCCTATAATCGGGAGGTCGCTGGAGCCACGCCATTGCGTTCGCTGGACGAGATAGCTAGTGATATCCTTGCGGAATTAAAGCCTGCGGCGGTAGCCTAAATATATCCACCGCTCTTACCCGACTTATCCAGATGCGCGATCGTTTAGCAATCTTTTGGCTGTACTTGTTTAACCGCTGGTTGACCTTCATACCCTTCCACGCCCCGCGCTTGTGGTTGTTGCGACTCATGTTGGGCAAAACTGGTACCGCGCCCAGCATATTGATGGGAGTTGAAGTGCGCGCCCCGCACAACATCGAATTGGGCGATTATGTGGTGCTTAATCGTGGAGTTTTGCTGGACGGGCGGGGTGGACGATTGAGCATTGGCAATAATGTGGACATCGCTCAGGAAACCGCAATTTGGACGCTGGAACACGATGTCCAAGCCGACGACCACCGGGCGGTCGGCGCACCGGTGACTATCGACGATTACGCATGGATTGGCCACCGGGCTATCATTCTGCCGGGAGTACGGATTGGTCGAGGCGCAGTAGTGGCCGCCGGGGCAGTGGTTACGCAGGATGTCGCGCCCATGGCGATTGTTGGCGGGGTCCCCGCCAAGGTTATTGGGCAGCGGCGCAGCAAGCTGCAATATACTAAATTTCACCGGCCTTGGTTTCAATGACTACGAGCAGTTCAACAGTAAATGCCGCGGCTGCCGGCTTAGACAAGAGCAAGCGTCGTATTTGTGTGCTACCGGTGGCCGGCAAGGAGGATCCTACGCAGATGCTTATGATGCAGGCGGTCGACCAAGGTGGGTGCTTTGAGCTGCGGCATGGCGTGCAGACTCGTTTCTTTGCCGCGACACGCACCTGTCTGAAGTACCACCCGGATTTTCTCTATTTTGACTGGATCTCTCGGTATTGTGTGGGACGCACCCGTTTGGTGACCTTGGTCAAGCTCGTGGCGTTCTGGCTCGATGTGCAGATTGTCACCAAAATCTTTCGAAGACCAATAGTGTGGTCGCTGCATAACCTGCAAAGCCATGAACAATCGGCCAATAGCCGATGGGAAATGCCAATGCAGCGTTATTTTGCCCGGCATTGCCAAATCATCCGGGTGTTTTCAGATGCAGCGGTTGATCGCGCGCAACATCAACTGGGCGTTAATCGTAGTAAATTGCGAGTGTTGCCAGTCGGTAATTACATCGACTATTACCCGAATCAAATTTCAATGGCCGACGCCCGGTTGAAACTTGGCCTTGCGCAAGGCGATTTCGTTTTGCTCTGGCTGGGCAGCATTCGGCCCTACAAAGGGTTGCATGAATTGGTGGAGGCGTTTCGGCGGGTGGCGCAGCCGCACTGGCGTCTGGTCATTGCAGGCAAGCCGTTTGTCAAATCGTATGCGAAGGAAATCGAGGCGCTGGCGCAGACAGATTCACGCATTCAATTTCATGGCCGGTTCATCGGTGAAGAGGAATTACAGGTCTACTACAATGCCGCCAATGTGGTCACTCTGCCATTTGTGGAAGTGGAAAACACCTCCTCACTGGTCGTCGCCATGGGCTTTCGCAAGCCGGTGCTCGCACCCAATTTAGGAGTGATCGGGGAGAGGTTGTGCCACCAGCCGGAATTGGTCTATGAGGCTGGTGGCTTGGAAGGGGCGCTGCAAAAACTATCGGAGCTGTCACTTGAACGTATCGCGAAAATTGGTGAATTAAACAGCGCGGAAATCTGTCGTTACTCGTGGTGCGACATGGCGAAGATTTTTGCGGAACTATCCGGCGAACATTTGCCAGCCATGTAAAATGCGCTTTGAGGTTTCAACTGCGCAACGACCGACGGCGAACGCGTAAAGATTTAATCCTTTATCGATGGTGAACCCAACCCAGGCTATTTTTTTGACTTTGGGCATTTATCCCGGCGGCCCAACCCGCTCGGCGACCGAAGTGCGCGCCCAGCAAAATCTCGCGGCGCTGCGGGCTTTGAACTATGACCTTACGATAGTCACCCCGCCGGACCCCGCCGGGCGTCCCTTGGTCGGGAAAGTTGTTTTGGTCGAACCGCCTCCGATAAACGATTTTGTCCGCATGCACGCCCGATGGCGCTATCGGCGAAAAATACGCCGGCAAGTCGCGCAGTTGGCGGTCGGGCCTGACACAATCATTTTCTGTGAACACTGGGCAGCCCTCCTTTGCGCACCCCGCCATCCCAGGGTGGTCTACTCCTTTCATGATTTTGAATCGAATCTCATCAAGGTGCGTCGCCTGCGCAAATCTTCATCGGTGACGTGGAAAACCCGCGCGTATTGGGGCCTCGCCGATTGGCTGGAGCGGCGGCTCCTCCACAAGGCGAAGAGAGTCATCAGTGTTTCGGCAAGCGAGGCCATTAAATTGCACGACAAATTTTATGCCGTCGTGGAATATATTCCCACCGTTCCCTTGGCTCAGCCAGTTGTTGCGGAAAAGTTCAAAGCCGGGCCGCTGCGGTTGTGGCTTTATGGCAGTTCCGGGGCGACTTCGAACAAGGTTATCTTAGATCACCTCGTTGACAAATTATTCGAATTACTTTCCTCAGCCCTGCCAGGAGCGGAATTTCACCAGGCGGGCAGTTATCAGACTTATGACGCCGACAAAATCGAATGGTTGCGCCAGCATTTTCACGTCCATGGCTTCGTGGATGACCCCACTACGCTTTTTCGACCAGGGGACATTTGCTTGATGCCCTACCAGCAGGACACGGGCTTTCGCACCAAGATTCCCGAGGTCTGTGGCTACGGAATGATTTGTGCCGGCTATCCGGAGACGTTTGCCTGTTGCCCGGAGATGCGGGATGGCTATAACTGTATTATCGCTGAGACTCCGGCCGCTCTTGCCGAAAAAATGGCCGACTTGGCCGACGATCAAGCACTTCGCGAGAGGCTCGCCGCCGGCGCGATGGAGACCCACCGTCGGGACTTTTCTTTTGCCGCATTACTTGAAAGATACCGCCGCATCCTCTCCTTTTAATAATATGAACCCCGCTGAAGCCGACCAGATTATCCACACGGACTGTGCCTACTACCGAGGCTCGGCTCCGTGTGTTTTTCACAAGCGCGACGGTCGTCCCTGCCCAGGTTGCCCGGACTACTCCCCCTTGGGGAAAAAGGTTCTTGTTGTTAAGCTTGATGCGATGGGCGATGTCTTGCGTACGACGGCCATCTTGCCGGCCTTACACCAAAAGTATCCCGGACTGCAACTGACCTGGGTGACGCGGGAACGTTCCCGGGAGCTTTTGGAAGGCAATCCTCATGTACACCGGGTGCTGACGGTCGAAAACAATTACCTTGAAGCGCTGTTGGCGGAAACTTTTGATGTCGGCATCGGACTGGATGCGGACGAGTTATCGGCAAAAATTCTCGCTCTGGCAAAATGTGAAGAAAAACTCGGTTTTGTGGCTGGTCGATTCGGGCAGGCGGAAATTGCCAGTCCCGAAGCTGCCTTGTGGTGGCACATGGGGGTCAACGACCGCCTGAAGCAGGCCAACCGCCGAACTTATCAGGATATTATGTATGAGATCTGCCGCTTGGCTTCTCCAGTGGCACTGCCGGAACTGCCGCAGCGATTGCTGGATAAAACATGGCTCGGTCAGCGAACTGCTGCATTAGGTCTGAAGGCGAGGCAACGGGTAATTGGGCTCAACACCGGGGGTGGGGGACGCTGGCAGTGTAAAAAATGGACCATCGCGGGCTATGTTGATTTAATTCGGCGTTTGCGCATACGATTGCCCGAGGCCGCTTTGTTGCTGTACGGCGGGCCAGAAGAAGTTGAATTTAATTCTGCAATTTTGGCGAAGACCCCGGAAGGCTTGATCGATCTGGGCTGCGGCAATTCCGTGCGGGAATTCGTCTCACTGGTCAGTTTGGCGGATGTGTTTTTCACTCCGGACAGCCTGGGCTTTCACATGGCGGTCGCCTTGCAAAAACGGACGGTGGTGCTGGTGGGGCCAACTTCACCCTGGGAACTGGATGTCTATGGACGCGGGGAGGTTTTGACGGCTGATCCCTCCTGTGCCGCGTGTTATCGTGGCCGGTGCGAGCAAAAGCCCACCTGCATGGAGACGCTCGATCCAGGCGTGGTTGAAGCAGCAATCCTGAAGCAATGGAATCAGCTTAGCTAAAAACCCACACAAGTACGCCGCCTATCCCTGGCGGCTTCTCATTTCCTATGGCCAAACTCATTATCGAAGCCGGACAGGCCCGCAAACACTACTGGCGGGACTTGTGGCGCTACCGCGAACTGTTTTATTTCCTCGCGTGGCGCGATCTGTTGGTCCGCTACCGGCAAACCGCCATTGGGCTCACCTGGGCCATACTGCGCCCGTTGCTTACCATGATTGTGCTCACCGTCATCTTTGGCCGGGTCGCCAAGCTGACGGTGCCAGGTGTGCCGCAGCCCATTCTGGTTCTGGCCGGGATGCTGCCCTGGCAGTTTTTCTCCAATTCGCTTTCGGATTCCAGTAACAGCCTCGTGGCCAACGCCAATTTGATTTCAAAAATCTATTTTCCCCGCCTGGTGGTGCCGACGAGTTCCTTGCTGGTTAACTTGGTGGACTTCTTTATTTCCTTTGTGATGCTGCTGGTGCTTTTCGTTTGGTATCACTATCCGCTTACCTGGCATTTTCTGTTTCTGCCCCCGTTGGTGGTGCTGGGATTTCTGGCTGCCTTGGGCCCGGGCCTGTTCATTACCGCGCTCAACGTCAAGTATCGGGACTTCAAGTATGTCATCCCCTTTATCGTGCAATTCGGCCTCCTCGTATCACCAGTCGGCTTCAGTAGCTCTTTGGTAACAGAGCGATGGGGTGTGCTGTGCCGGTTGCTGTATTCGCTCAACCCAGTGGTTGGTGTGATTGACGGTTTTCGCTGGGCCATTTGCCCCAAGGAACCTTTTTATTGGCCGGGTTTTGTCGTGTCCCTGGCCGTCATCGGGCTCATGTTGGCCTATGGATTAAACTATTTTCGTCGGATGGAACGCGCGTTTGCCGACATCATCTAGGATATCCCCATGAGCGATACCGTCATTTCCGTTGATCAGCTTTGCAAGAGCTACTGGATTAAGCACCAGTTGCAGAGCGGACGCAAGCAAGGCCAGCAATATGAACGCTTCAGTGAGGTCCTCACCCGGGCCATCTCTGCGCCGTTCCGCCGCCGCAAGGCTGAAGAAGTGGCCGCCAGCCGGGAGGAATTTTGGGCACTCAAGGACGTTTCTTTTGAGGTCAAGCGTGGCGATGTTCTTGGTGTCATCGGTCGCAATGGGGCCGGGAAGTCAACGCTGCTGAAAGTATTGTCCCGCATCACTGAGCCCACCACCGGCCGGGTGGAAATCGATGGCCGGGTGGCCTCTTTGTTGGAGGTTGGCACCGGCTTTCATCCGGAACTGACTGGACGCGAAAACGTTTTCCTCAATGGCGCCATCCTTGGCATGAGCCGGATGGAAATTAAGCGCAAGTTCGATGAAATCGTGGCTTTTGCCGAGGTGGAGAAATTTCTGGACACTCCGGTCAAACGCTACAGCAGCGGCATGTATGTGCGCCTGGCCTTTTCGGTGGCCGCCCACCTCGAACCTGAAATTCTCATTGTAGACGAGGTGCTTGCCGTTGGTGACGCCCAGTTCCAGAAGAAATGTCTCGGAAAAATGCGGGATGTTTCCCGGAATGACGGCCGCACCATTATTTTTGTGAGCCATAACCTGCATGTCGTGCAGAGTCTCTGCTCGAAGGGTGTTTTGCTGGCGGGCGGCGCCGTCCAGGCCCTTGGACCAACGAGTGAAGTCATTGCCGGCTATCTGAAATCCCTGCAAAGTGGATTTAAGATCGGTGTGGAACACCGTCAGGATCGGCAGGGCGCCGGTGATATTCAATTTACGGAAATCGAGATGCTCGATCAATATGGCCACAGGATCGAAAACGCCATTTCGGGCCAGCAACTCACCTTGCGCCTGCATTACCGCACCAAAGCGGACCAGCCTTACCGAAATTGTCGCGTCAGTGTTTCAGCCCATGCCAACGGCGTGGTTTATTTCCTGCTATCCACGGAACTTGTCCGCAGCGATGAGTTGGTGCTCCAGGGCCGCGGCCATCTGGACTGCATCGTCCCGGAATTGCCGCTTAGTCGCGGCGAGTACTATTTGAATCCCTTCGTGGAGTCCAACAAGGTCGTCCAGGATCTGGTCGAGGGCGCCGGGCAGTTGAGTGTGGTGGACGGTGATTTCTACGGCCACGGTCGCAACTACCCTCCCGGCTGGGAGGGAATAGGGGTGCTCGTCCGGCATGACTGGAAATGGTAATTTCGCCTGAGAGTTAACATGTCCGAGACCCCCATAGTCTTTTTGATTTTCAACCGTCCGGAGCTCACTGCGCGCGTCTTTGCCGCCATCCGTGAAGCCCGCCCCCGGACCTTGCTGGTGGTCTCCGACGGACCACGGCCCACCCATCCGGAAGACGCCGCCAAAGTGGCCGCCACCCGCGCGGTCATTGATCAGGTGGATTGGCCCTGCACCGTATTAAAAGACTATGCCGCAGCTAATCTTGGCTGCATGGTCCGCGTTTCATCCGGCCTCACCTGGGCCTTTCAACTTGTCGAAGAAGCGATTATTCTGGAAGACGACTGCCTGCCCCATCCATCATTTTTCCGCTTTTGCTCAAACTTGCTCGATTACTATCGGAACGATCCAAGGGTCATGCACATCAGCGGCGACAATTTTCAAAATGGAATTCGCCGCACTCCTTACAGTTATTATTTTAGCAAAATCCCGCACATCTGGGGTTGGGCCACCTGGCGCCGGGCCTGGCAAATGTACGCTGTCGATTTTCCTGGGCTAGCTGAATTTCTTGACTCGAATGGTTTTGCTTCCTATTGCCCAAATCCCGGGGAACGCGAATACTGGACAAATCTTTTCCGGGACACGGCCGCCCGCCAGCATACATGGGACTCCCAGTGGGTCTTCACCCTCTGGCAACACAACGCTGTCGCCGTGCTGCCCGAAATGAACCTCATCAGCAATATCGGTTTTGGCCCGGAGGCCACGCATACCTTAGGTAGTAATGCCCCTGAGGCAAATATTCCGGTTGCCGACATCGGGGAGATTTGCCACCCATCTGCGATTGTGCGCTGTATCGAGGCAGACGATTTTACCTTTCAAAATGTTTTCCAGCGCAAGCGTCCCCGCCAGCCAGTCAGACCCTGGGCGTTGTTACGCCGAATTAAGAATTCCATCTTAAAATAATGAAATGCAAGATCTGTCATGGCGAGGCGACGCAATATGCGGAAGTCACCATCCGCCGCATTCATCGCACGGCTGTTTTTCAGTGCCATCAGTGTGATTTCGTTTTTTTGGATCCAATAACCTGGTTGGCAGAAGCCTATGCGGACCCCATCAATACCACGGATGTGGGTTATGTTCAGCGCAATTTAAAAAGCGTGGATTTTCTTGCGAAGGCCTTGGCCTCCACCTATGCAGACAACTCGATCTATTGTGATTATGGCGCGGGCTATGGATTGTTTGTTCGGTTGATGCGGGACAAGGGGTACCGGTTCCACTGGCACGATCCATATTGTAAAAATTTATTTGCCAGTTACTGCGAAGCATCGCTGCCACACTTTGCCCCCTACACCATGGTTACAGCCTTTGAGGTCTTTGAGCACCTGCCGGATCCGATGGCGGGATTGCAGGATATGCTTCGTTTTGGCTCGCAACTTATTTTTACGACTGAACTCGTCCCAGGTCCCAAACCCCAACCTGGACAATGGTGGTATTTTGGACTGGACCACGGGCAACATGTCAGCTTTTACAGCCGACCAAGCCTGGAAGCGCTGGCGGCTCGATTTGGCCTCAAATATCACCTGCTGAAACCCTGCTGGCATCTGTTTGGAACCAATGATCAGGCCGCCAGCCTTCAAAAAAGTCTTCAGTCTCAGAAGAAAAGATGGTTTCACCGGTTGCCATCGTCCGGACCAAAATCACTCATGATGGAAGACTTTCAGATCGCCACAAAAATTTATGATGCGGATCCAGCCGCACCTGGTATTAAATTAAAAAATATAGACTGGGTCAAAGGCCTTGGCCAACACCGGGAATAAGTCGTCCCTATCTCTCGGCCGTGCTTTTAGACCGCAGCCAATCCGCCTCGCTAATTTCCCTCAAGGTTTGTTTCGCAACCATCAATTTTAATTCGCCCGGGAACTGCTAGTCATTGCCTGAGATTTCTTCGACCAACTCCATGACGCCCAAAATCTTGTTTGACGGCCGGGTCTACCAATTCCAGAAAACGGGCGGAATCAGCCGTTATTTTACGGAAATCATCAAAGGCTTGCCTCGGGACTGGACCCCCATAATCACTGGGGCCAGAGATTTTGGCGCCCAAGTGCCGACCCATCCCCTTTTGCAGTTGAAAATGGTTCCGGATTTACGCCCACGGAAATTTTTTCAGCCCAGCTTGCGGAAATTATGGAAACCAGGAATCGTTCGGAACACTGATCTGTTGCATCCAACCTATTATGATCTGACCAGCGGGCTTGAACTGCCTGACTTTCATTGTCCGGTGGTACAGACAGTTTACGATATGATTTATGCCCGGTTTCCCGGGCAAATGGACAATTCTGAAACAATCATCCAAAACCAGCGGAATGCGGTGCGGCGCGCGGATCGGGTCATTTGCATTTCAAAATCGACCGAGCGCGACTTACTGGAATTGATTCCCTCGGCGGTGGGCAAGACCATCGTCATCCATTTGGCCTCCTCCCTTGGCGGGGTAGAGCCAATTACTGATGGCAGCCAGTTCGCCAGTCCAACTTTTCTTTTTGTCGGAGCCCGGGGTGGTTATAAAAATTTTGCTTTGCTGCTCCGTGCGTTTGCCAAAGCCGCCTCCGTACAGACCAACCTTCGCCTGAATGTAGTTGGTCCACCACTCTCTGAGGAAGAAAGATGGCAAATATACTACCTGGGAATTTCGGACAAGGTTACCGGAGTGGTTTTTCCGAACGAGACCACACTGCAAGAACTCTATCGCACCAGCGTGGCGTTGCTCTACCCCTCGCGCTACGAAGGGTTCGGCATCCCGCCCTTGGAGGCCATGGCCTGCGGGACGCTGGTTGTCACTGCCAATACCTCCAGCTTGCCCGAAGTGGTTGGGGACGCGGGCATCATGCTTGATCCCGCCAACGAGCAGGCTTGGGCAGAGTGCATTTTGCATTTGGCGCAATCCTTTCCAGGGCGCAATGAATTGCTGGCCAAGGGTCGCCAGCGTGCTGCCCAATTCTCCTGGACCGAGTGCGTCCGCCAGCACGTGGAGATATATCGATCACTCCTTTCTTCATAAACGCGGTTTAAATTATTCTCCATGCATTGTCCCACTCTAGTAGAACTGCCGCCGCCTCCATCCGGCAAAATCGGTTGGCCTTGGACGGAGGAGTCTTCTGTTTTTCCCGCTACACAACCATCTGGTGCTGTCTGGCCAAAAATCGGCATCGTGACACCTTCGTACAACCAGGCTGACTTTCTGGAGCAATCCATTCGCTCGGTTCTGCTGCAAGGCTATCCTAATTTGGATTATGTCGTTATTGACGGCGGCAGTACGGACCAAAGTAACGCCGTCATTCACAAATACGAACGCTGGTTGGGCTACTGGGTGAGTGAACGCGACCGGGGTTGTTCAGATGCCTGCGCGAAGGGCCTGGCCCGCACAGACGCTGAATTGCTGGGCGT